>VAPK010427751.1_pt1 | contig 10394 bp, 12 predicted proteins | sample 3395031 | NCBI WGS metagenome assembly VAPK01 (sample SAMN08290443, study PRJNA428436) | hydrothermal vent metagenome | isolation source: Deep-sea hydrothermal vent chimney 1 | place: Pacific Ocean: Juan De Fuca Ridge
CGTAAATAAATTCCACTGTTGCTGTGTTTAGGGACATTGACATCTAATTTCAGATTAAAATCTTTGAATATTCGTACTGTACAAAAATTCAAAGATTTTAATCTGAAATTAGATGTCAATGTCCCTAAACACAGCAACAGTGGAATTTATTTACGTGGCATGTATGAAATTCAGATTTTCGATTCTTATGGAAAAGAACTGGACTCTCATAATATGGGTGCTTTGTACAGTAGAATTACTCCTTCTCAATCTGTTGAAAAACCTTCAGGAGAATGGCAAACAATGGATATTACACTGTATGAAAGACATTTAACGGTAATTTTAAACGGTGAAACAATTATCAATAACCAACCTGTATTTGGCCCTACTGGTGGTGCAATTCAATCAGATGTATTCAAATCAGGACCCATTTATATTCAGGGAGACCATGGAAAAATATCCTATAAAAATATTACGTTAACACCTATTGCTGAGTAATTCATTAAAAGTAAAAGTTTTAGAATTTTTAATTAAAAAAAATCAGAAACAATAGATATAAAGAACTATTGAAACTGATATGATAAATACTTAAAAATCAACAAATTCTTTAGCAACAACTTTATTGATTAATTTACCATTTCTTAAACCGGCGTAATCTTGTGCTGATGAAAATTCCCAATCAACAGTATTTTTAACCAAGTTAGCTTTCACAGGATTTTGATGGATATACTCAAAACAAACTTGTGGATATTGTTTTGCTGGAAAAGATTCACTAAAGAAATATTTGATTGAATAAATGAAGGTTTTACACCCTTAAAACAGTTAATGTATTCCGCTTTGGTAGCTTCTCTAAAAAGTGCACCGCTTCTTTTTTATTAATTACTCTTGTATATGACGGAGCAAAATAGCAATAGAATTACTAAAAGTTCTGTTATATTCAAACTCACGGGGTGACTTGAAGTCACCCCATGAGTAATCTATGTTAACATTTCTTATCTCCTCCTTGAATAATTTGGAGATTCTTTAGTAATCGTTACATTGTGAGGATGACTTTCTGAAATACCAGAAGATGTTATTCTAACGAATTTTGCTTCTTTTTGTGTAGCAATATCCTTACTTCCGCAATAACCCATTCCTGCACGTAAACCACCAATAAACTGGTGCATGGTTTCATAAACCTCTCCTTTGTAGGGTACTCGACCTACAATTCCTTCCGGAACCAATTTCTTTACATCATCTTCTACATCCTGGAAATAACGGTCTTTGGAGCCTTTTTCCATGGCTTCAATAGAACCCATACCACGATATGACTTAAACTTTCTACCTTCAAATATAATGGTTTCACCTGGTGATTCCTTGGTACCTGCTAAAAGTGATCCTAACATTACTGTATCTGCTCCAGCTGCAATTGCTTTTGGAATATCACCGGTATAACGTATTCCACCATCAGCAATAATAGGAACTCCAGTATCTTTAATTGCTTTGGCAACTTCCATAATGGCGGATAATTGTGGAAAACCAACTCCTGCAACTACTCTGGTAGTACAAATAGAGCCTGGCCCAATTCCAACTTTTACAGCATCTGCCCCAGCCTCTACCAAAAATTTAGCAGCAGCACCGGTTGCAATATTACCAACAATAATATCGGTATCAGGAAAGTCTTTTTTAATCGTTTTTAAAACCGTAGCAACTCCTTTTGAATGGCCATGAGCAGTATCAATAACCAATGCATCAACCCCTTCTTCTATCAAAGCTTTAGCTCTTTCCATGGTATCACCTGACACACCAATTGCAGCTGCAACACGTAACCTTCCAAAAGTATCTTTATTGGCATTTGGATTTTCACTCACTTTGATAATATCACGATAAGTGATCAATCCTATAAGTTTATGATCATCATTTACTACCGGAAGTTTTTCAATTTTATGCTCCTGCAGAATTTCTTCCGCTTCTTTTAAGGAAGTTCCTTCTTTTGCTGTAATTAAATTTTCAGAGGTCATCACTTCCGCAACAGCGCGCTCATTATTATTCTCAAAACGAAGATCTCTGTTGGTTAGAATACCTATCAATTCTCCTTCTTTATTGATCACCGGAATTCCACCAATTTTATACTTTTTCATCAAAGATTTAGCATGTGCAACATCCTGATCAACCGTAAGGGTAATTGGATCAATGATCATTCCTGACTCTGATCTCTTTACTTTTTTAACTTCGGCAGCCTGCTGCTCAATACTCATGTTCTTGTGTAAAATACCTATCCCTCCCTCACTTGCCATAGCAATAGCCATTGCAGATTCAGTAACGGTATCCATCGCAGCGGATATTACAGGCGTGTTGATTCCAATATTTTTTGTGAATTTTGATTGGATACTTACCTCTCGAGGTAATACTTCTGAATAGGCCGGAACCAATAAAACATCATCGTAAGTAAGTCCTTCTAGTAAAATTTTTGTGGTAGACATAGAATGCAATTAGATTTAATTGCGTGCAAATTTACAACTTAAAATTGAATTGTAAAAGAAGTATTTTAAACTCTGTATTTTGTAAAAAAAAGTTCTTTCAAAATAAAAAAAGAAGATAAAATCATACTTAAAATCATTGCAATTCCAGAGAACATGATGATATATTTAAACCAAAGTACACCACTCCACAGGATATAAATGCCTCCAAAAGTCAAAATAATGGAAATAAAAGGCTCAAACATTAAAAACTTTTTTAATGTTTTGTTTACAGAAGTTAAAGATAAAATACCTCCAAGTAATAAAAATATAACAGAAAGGGATAATATATGATTGTGAACCAAAGTAAGGATTTCTTTTTTTGATTTTTTAAATTGCATTACTTCTGCATCATCATCATCTTCATTTCCTAAGTAATTACTTTCAATTCCCTTACTATCAAAAGTACTGGTAATTTTAATAAAGTTAATTCCTGTAAAAAATCCAACATTCAAGGTAATGATAAATGCTGAGATCAATAATTTGATTTCTTTTGGGAATTTTGAAAGGGAAGCGTGAAATTTCATTTAGATCAGATTTTTATTTTTAAGAATAGCCAAACTTTGCAGCAAGTTGTTAATAGCTTTTGTCATTGCTTTTGCTGATATAGTAGCACCGGAAATTGCTTTAATATCCTTTTGATAAATTACCTGATCTCCATCTTTTAGATCATTGAACTGATTTAGCCATCTTTTGCTTCCTATTTCCATTCCATAATCTTCACGATAGGCTAAAACCTTTATTTTTTTTATGATCAGGTCCTTATCAAAAATAACAATAAAATCAAACTCATCTGTTTTTCCCAGAGCACTACCAAAATAATAGGTTCCAACCTTGTTTTCATTACTAATAATTTCAAAGAAATTATCCTCTTTAAATGGCACCAATAGATCTTTACTTACTTCTTGATCGATTTTTATTGCTTCTTTTGAATAGGACTTCAAATCAAAAACAATCAGGACCTCTTTATCAATTTTCTTTTGGATACTTTTAGGAACACCCATGAAAAACTGGATGAAAATAAATATTATAGTTAATAATTTCATTATTAAATAGTTTAGAGAAACTTTCAAATAATTTTATTTGAAAAGCTTAATTAATAATTATTAAAACATGACACCAATGCCAGCATTAAACTGTTTTTTAGAACTATCTTCCGGCAATGAATTACTAAACCATTGATAATCAGCCTTAATAGCAACTCCAGGAGCTATTTTAAAATCAATTCCACTGGTAATAATATCTCTGTCATATTCTTTATTCGGTTGCAGATTACCCTCTGTTTGTTTATGTGTATTGAATTTTTCATAACGGATAAACAATGCCAGTTTTTTATTTGTTTTTTTATTGATTAAAGGCATAATATTATAGGCAAGCTCACCGAATAGACCATCCATTTTCGAACCAAGATCTTTTCCCGTAAGGTCATTATAATCCTCCGTACCGGAAAGGCTTGTAAAAATATACTGACCTCTTAATTCAAGGTTCTGCAAACGGTATCTTGCATCAAATCCTACCATAGAAACTCCAACGGTTGATGCATCCAGAGAAGAATCATCAGTTTGTGTATTTCCAAAATAACCGGCTAAACCAAGTTTTAAACCTAGAATTCCATAGTAATCAAATTTTACAGATAAGTTGGGTGAATTGATAATAGATTCAGCTGCTTTTTGTCGTCCTTTCCTTAAACCATCCTTACCTCTTAGAGTTCCTTCACCATCTTTATAAGAAACAAACCCATTAAAAATATAGGCCTGGTATTTTAAAGATAGATTGTCAAATTTTCCTGAAACTCCTACTCCAATCTCTCTCCAGGTCGTAGGCACAATATCACGATCTACTCCAGGTCTTTCCACTCCATAAAAGGTGGGTGGTTCATGATATTCATTCACTATCCCCATGGGAATCAGCATCAAACCACCTTTAACATTAAAACTTGGGTTGATATTATAATTTACAAATGCCTGCTCTACATACACCTCTTTAACATGCTCCCATTCAATTTCAGTTAAAAAACTAATCTTATTGGTAAATTTGTATCCGAACAGCATTACCAGACGGTGTACATCTAAATTGCCTGCTTCCGATCCATCTGGTTCATTATAATCAATTTGAGCATAACCTCCGATGGTTAAACGATTCGAATTATACTCAGATAACAATCGATTTACAACTCTTAAGGAATCTTGTTTAGTCTCTTGTGCAATTGCAATTGTTGATATAAAAATTGCAATAAAAAGTATCTTAGCTTTCATTTTATTGTTACTATTTTTATTTAGACTAATTATAAACTACGTTTAAATGAGTCACAAAAATAATAACAATATCCAAATAACAAAAGCTTATTTAGAATTATTTTAAATAACACGACATATGTCATGTTATTTAACCAGAATAAAATACTATTTATTTTTTTATTGATTTTAGATGACTGATAATCACCTTTCTAATATCATGAGCTAATTCATCTTCAGTTGGCCGATGAATTTTAACAATACCTTTATTATCAGGTTTTAAGAATGGAATATCATAACCTTTAAGCAAATAATCACTAAATATTACAGTATAGATTTTATTGTTTTTGATGGGCTTTCCAAAATTTGACCATTGTTTTGTAGTTTTATCATAAGTAAAATTCAGGCGTTGCAGATAAGCACCTTCTCCTTTTTTAATCCGACCATAATTAAGGACTTTTTGTAATAGATCCCCTTTTATTTCCACTTTAATAATACTTCCTCCAAAAGGTAAAACCCTAAATATATCCACCCCGGTGATATTACCTTCTAAATTATCATCTAAACGTATGGATCCACCATTGATTAGAACTCCATCTACTTTATCATCATAAGCATAGGACATCGCTTTGGTAATCATTACTCCCAGATTCGTTTGTTCACTTCTTACCGCGGTATCCTCTCCATTTAGTGGAACTTTGGTATGGTATATTACGTCATGAGCATTTTTTGAGAATTCGGCAATTTTTTTATCCATAATTGCCTGCCATTTTTCAATGATCTTATACACCTTTTCATCAGACTCAATTTTAGATGTAATTGCAAATAATTCACTTTTTCTGGTCAGCTTTTTTGTTGTTTTATTGTACTCAAATCTATGGATATAAACTGTTTTTGCATTTGCATCTGCCTTGGTAATGACTGCATCACCAACAGGAACTATCATATTTGTATGCTCATGACCTCCCATAAACAAAGGTACTTCGGGCAGCATATTCGCCATCATTTTATCCTGACTGATCTTTACATGAGTCAATCCAAATACAATATCTGTTTTTGATTTTAAATTTCTAAATTCATTTTTTGCATCTTCATAAAAATCATTATAAACAATATATTCAACAGGATTTGCATCCAAAAGCGCACTAAAAAAACCAATTTTTATTGCTACTCCATCTTTATTTTTTAAATCAAAAACAACCGTTCTTGGTATATCCTTTTTTATTCCCTCTTTTTCAATATAAAATGGTTCCACGCCATCTTTTGTTTTATGCTTGATATTGGTTGCAATCCATTTAAAATCACTACTGTTCATTCTATCCTGCAGTAATTTATCCGAAAGGTCAAACTCATGGTTTCCAAAAGAAACCAGGTCAAAGTTCATGGCATTCATTACTTCAATCATTTGCTTTCCTTTGATCCTTTCACCATCCAGCTTTATATTTCCTACCAGTGAAGGATTTAAAAAATCACCTGCCAAAAACATAAAAGTATTTGGATTTTCTTTTAGCAATTGTTTATGAATCGTTTCTACCCTATCCATTCCTCCCACTTCACCGCCTTCCAATGCGCCAATTTCATACACATCATTTAGTTGTAAAAAAGTGAATTTTACTATTTCATCTTTTTTCTGACAAGAAAATAAGAAAGCTATGGTAAAAATCAGGACTGCTGCATATCTAATATTTTTCATTCTAATGGATTTCAAAAATTTAGGATGCAAATCTCGTAAAAATAAATTAGAATTTTGATAGCCAAAGTAACATAAACATGTCCTCCCTTTTTGTAATTATGACTATATTCGTTTTTTATATGTCGAAAAAATCACTCATATTAGTAATCATTCAATTTAGCAGTTTTGCCTATTTTCTTTTTAGCGAAAAATTTATGGCTCAAAATTATTGGTTATTTGTGCAAATAGTAGGCTTTGTTATTTCCCTTTGGGGAGTGCTTACAATGAAATTAGGAAATTTTAATATCCAACCAGAAGTAAAACCTACTGCCCATTTCATAATGGCCGGACCCTATAAAATAATTAGAAATCCAATGTACACAGGTATCATCTTATTTTTTGGGACTGGTGTGATCTCTAATTTTTCCATATTCCATTTAATTGTCTTCACCATTTTATCTATTGTGTTGCTTGAAAAAATTAAATGGAAGAAAAATTTTTAGCCACTAAATTTGGTGATCGATATATCAACTATTTAAAAAAATCTTACCGACTTATTCCTTTGATATATTAAATCAAAAATGTGAATCAAGGGTTGAAGAATTTTATAAATGAGGGGAGTTATTACTGAGGTTGCTGTTAAAAGTGGAATTGAGGTCACTTTTCCTTTATAGTTTTTAATACCTTAAAAAAAGTCCTTTTAAATATTTTATTTTTAAGGACTTTTTTTACTAAGTTTACCCTTTCAAAATAATTATAACATGGAAGTATTAGGAATTGACATTGGTGGCTCAGGTATTAAAGGAGCAATTGTAAACACCAAAACTGGTGAACTGGTTAGTGAAAGGCATCGTATACCTACACCAAAACCAGCAAAACCAGCAAATGTTGCAAATACAATAAAAGAAATTGTTGATCATTTTAACTGGAAAGGAAAAGTTGGTTGTTGTTTTCCAACACCTCTTTCTCATGGTAAATGCCAAAATGTAAGTAATTTACATAAAACATGGAAGGATGTTCAGGTAGATGACCTTTTTAAAGAGAAAACCAGATTAGAATTTACTGTGATAAATGATGCAGATGCTGCCGGTGCAGCTGAAATGAGTTTTGGTGCAGGAAAAGGTAAAAATGGCCTTGTGATTATAATCACTTTGGGAACTGGTATTGGTTCGGGAATATTTTTTAATGGTGCACTGGTTCAAAATACAGAGCTTGGGCACTTATCTTATAAAGGAAAACCTTTTGAGTATTATGCTGCTGATTCTGCCCGTAAAAAAAATGATCTTAGCTATAAACAATGGGGGAAAAGACTAAACAAATATTTTAAACATGTAAATCTTATCCTTTCACCCGACCTGTTTATCGTTGGTGGAGGAGCTAGTAAAAAACTTCATAAATTCATTGAGTATATCGATATTGATACACCAATTATTCCTGCCGAAAACAAGAACGAAGCCGGAATCATAGGGGCTGCTCTAGCTGCAGAAATTGGAATAAAATAAGGAATATAAAGACTAAAGTAAGAAGGTAAAAGCAAAACTCTTGTCACTTCTACCTTCTTATTTCTCACTTATTTATGAGAAGTACTCACCATCCATTGAATACCAAACTGATCAACAAGCATTCCAAATTTACCTCCCCAAAATACATCCGCAAAAGGCATAATGGTATTGCCTTTTTTACTTAATCTATTATAGATTTTTTCAGCTTGGTTCTCATCAACTGATAAACTGAGGGTAATATTGTTTCCTGCAACAAAAGGAAATTCATCTCCCATCTGATCAGATGCCATCAATGAAAAATGATCTGTTTTTAAATGAACATGCATTACTTTATCCCTATCTTCTGGTTTACACTGCATATGCTTTCCTCCATCAGCAAAAGTTTTTAATCCTCCTTCAAATTCACCACCTAATACACTTTTATAAAAGTTCATTGCCTCTTTACAATTTCCCTGAAAGGCTAAATAAGGATTTAGTTCCATAATTTTTGATTTTTAAGTGTTAGTCCTTAAATTTAAGAAATATTTCAAAACTAAATAACTATGAAAAGAATAATTGTTCTTACAGGAGCCGGAATGAGTGCAGAAAGTGGTATCAAAACCTTTCGTGATGCAGATGGTTTATGGGAAGGTCATGATGTTATGGAAGTTGCTTCTCCGGAAGGGTGGAATAAAAACAAGGAATTGGTACTTGATTTTTACAACCAGAGAAGGCAACAATTACTGGAAGTTGAACCAAATTTAGCACATCAATTACTTGTTGATCTTGAAAATAATTACGAGATACAAATTATCACCCAAAATGTTGATGATTTACATGAAAGAGCCGGCAGCAAAAATGTTTTACATTTACATGGAGAATTGTTTAAAGTGAAAAGTGTTAGAAGTGATTCTGTAGTTTATCCTTGGAAAAAATATTTACATATAGGTGATATAGGGGAAGATGGAAATCAATTAAGACCCAATATTGTCTGGTTTGGCGAAGCAGTTCCCATGTTGGATCAAGCTGTTGAAATTACCAAAACAGCCGATATTCTTGTAATAATTGGTACATCTATGCAGGTATATCCAGCTGCAAGTCTGATTCATTATATTCCTGTAGACATACCCATATATTTTATTGATCCTAAGCCTAATATAAGCAACAACAGTTTTGAAAATCTTACAATAATACCTGAAAAAGCTAGTATTGGAGTTGAAAAACTTATCGAATTATTAAATGAACTTTAGTGTTGTAAGTAATGATGTTTTTTTTCGTCAAATCATCGAACTGAATTAAAACCCTATGCACCTAAGCAATAAAATGACTATCATTTTCTATTTTAGTATTTTACTTTTTTCCTGCTCCAATACATCAGGAGAAATCACTGATCCTACAGAAAAGCCAAATAAAAATGATGCTAAAATAGTATCGGTAACAACTTCCGGAAACGAAAATAATTACAGCTTTAATGTGGGGATTTCCAGTCCAGATAAAGGTTGCTCTCAATATGCAAACTGGTGGGAAATTACCACAGAAACCGGTGAGTTGATCTACCGAAGAATTTTAGGGCATAGCCATGTGAATGAACAGCCATTTATACGATCAGGTGGAGGAATTAAAATTAACAAAGATCAAGTGGTAATCATCCGAATGCATATGAACAATACAGGATATAGTGTGAATGCTTTTAAAGGTTCTGTTTCACAGGGTTTTAATCCTTTTAAAACAGCCAATGATTTTGCAGCATCATTAGAGAATCAAAGTCCGCAACCATCAGGTTGTCCTTTTAGAATTTAAAATATCAAGCAATTATTTTGTAAATCGCTTCAAATAAAGTACCATCACTTACTACTCCGCCTCGTTGAATAAGTTCAAATATCTCTAATTTTTTATCTTTACTATAAACTTTTTTCCCTTTTAAATATTCAATACTACTATCTTTTGAATGATCAACAAACCAGTTAAAATCTTTTTCTTCCAATAAATTGATCTCTTCCTTTTTTACTTTTACAACAATCCTCTGTAAATCCTTGTCATTGCATTTAAATAAGTTTAAAGTATCTTTAGAAAAATAATCTAAATATTTTGCTTTATCCAGCACTTTTTCCCAAACAAAATCACTAAAAGCATTTAGCTCCTTATCTGCCAAAGTCGGTTTTTCTTTCTTGATCTTCTCCCATTCTTTTACATCAATACTTTGCGCTGCTAAAAACAAAGCAAATTCCTTATGTAACTCTTCAAATTGCTCTTTTGTTAATTGTGTGTATTTCATCCTTTTAAAGCTAAATTTCATTCATTCTCATAGAATAGTTTGCAAAAGTAAGAAATTCTGCTCTAGCGGATTAAATAATTGATTAGAAATAATAAGAATAACGAAATAAATATCGTATATTTGCACGCTTAAAATTTAACATTAAATATTTAAATATGAATCATTACGAAACTGTTTTCATTTTGAATCCCGTTTTATCTGATACTCAGGTAAAGGAAACAGTAAAGAAGTTTGAAGACTACTTGGTTTCTAAAG
>VAPK010056815.1_pt1 | contig 10392 bp, 6 predicted proteins | sample 3395031 | NCBI WGS metagenome assembly VAPK01 (sample SAMN08290443, study PRJNA428436) | hydrothermal vent metagenome | isolation source: Deep-sea hydrothermal vent chimney 1 | place: Pacific Ocean: Juan De Fuca Ridge
ACCTTTCAGACATCTATAAAGATATAGGCAATTTAGTCAAATCTTTGGATTATTCTCAAAAAGCCTTAGCCATTACGAAAGAAATTAATTTTAAAACCCAGGAGGCAAATGCATATCTTGACATGGGTGAAATTTATTTCAAAATGAAGCAGAACAAAAGAGCCATACAAAATCTGAACAGGGGAATTCATATGATGAAGCCGTTGGGTGGAAGAGCTTTCCTTGAACAGTCTTATGAAGCGCTTTACAAAATATATCTTGAATTGAAAAATTATAAAAAAGCTTTGACTTACCTGCGCCTGACACAAAGTTATCATGATTCTTTGTTGAACCTGGCCGTACAGAACAACATCTCAAGGCTGCAAATACAATACAAATTCGAACAAAAGGAAAACCAAATTGCCCTTCTGGATCAAAAAGCAAGGCTTGCTGAAGTGTCGGTAAAAAACCAGCGTTATTTAATTTACATTTTACTGAGCGCTTCCCTGTTAATGATCGTCATTTTGTTATTTGCCGTACTTCTGTTATACAGACGAAGGCAAAATAACCGAATTTTAATTTCAAAAAATAAAGAAATTGAAGATGCTAGAATAGCGCTCGAGAAAAATGAAAAGGAGCTCATTAAAGCCAAGGAAGAAGCCGAAAAGAATGTGCTGGTCAAGAGCCAGATCATGGCCGATATCAGTCATGAAATACGCACTCCCTTAAACTCGGTCATTGGTTTTTCTGACTTGCTTTATAAATCGGCAGACAACCCAAAACAAAGAAAATATCTGGCAGCTATTGGAGCTAGCGGGCGGAGCTTATTAAAACTGATCAACGAAATTCTCGATTCCAGTAAACAAGGCAAAGACGATCTGTCAGTGGAACTGTCGGATTTTGATCTCATGGAATGCGTTCAGGAAGTGAGAAATATTTTCGCAATTAAAGCCGAAGAAAAGAATATCTCCTTGAAAACCAGTTATGCCAAAGGACTTCCCCGAATCATCCAGTTTAATAAAATGGTGTTACAGCAAATCCTTTTAAATCTGGTGGGGAATGCCATTAAGTTTACTGAAATTGGTTCTGTTACCATCCTGGTATCCAGTAATAAAGGAACACAAGAAGGACTGATTCAATTGAATATAGAAATTAAAGACACGGGCGTTGGGATTCCGGAAGAAGAGCAAAAAAGTATTTTTGAACCTTTCCATCAGGTTGCAGAAAGCACAAAACAGGAAGGAAGCGGACTGGGTTTGAGTATTACAGAAACCCTTGCGAAACGAATGAACGGAACCATCAGGCTGATCAGCAAAAAGGATAAAGGAAGCAGGTTTATCGTCAGCTTCAATGATGTTAAAGCATTACCTGAAACCGCATCTCCAAACCTGATAAACTCGCTAATGGCCAATATTCAAAAACCCTCATTCCTGTTGTTAAGTCAAAAAAATGTTATCATAAGCGACATAAAAAGACTATTTAAAGAATTTGGGTTTCTATTATTGGATGTAGGTATTAATGTTTCAGAAGCGAGAAGAAATTTCCAGGATTCTCTATTAACGGTCCTATGCTGTCTCGGTCAGGAAGAACTGGCCAACACCTTGTCCATTTTGGAAAAAGAAAACCTGAAAGAAGATCACAGGTTTCTGATTATCTCAAAAAACACAGAAAACATTACAATCGGAAAAGATAAAACGGTTTTATATTTGTCTGAGAATAGGGAAAAACTCCTGGAAAAATTAAAAGAATTTCTCAAATCCTATCAGAAAGAAGTACTTGAATATCTTCTTTTTGAAACGAAATCAGATGTTTTGCAAAATCCTGAATTGAATAAAACCTTCTATCAAATTTTCACCCATGAGTTTAAAGAAGCCTGCTCAACGCGGATGCTGGACAATATTCGCCAACTGACCAATAAATTAAAAGCTGCAGGATATAAATTTGGACAGACAAATCTAGTAGCATTTTTAGAAACCCTAAATCAAAATATTGACCAATTTGATACTCACGCCATTGACAAGCAGCTTGATATTCTTGAAAGAGCATTCATAAAAAGTTTTGATTTCAAATGATAGGACAAAAAAAAACATATCAGTATTTTTCAAAAAAACTACGATTCTTTTCAAGATTCTTGCTGATTTTCTTTTGCCTTATTTTAATCTGGCCACAGCTTAGGGCTAAAACCAAACTACAGGGAACCGATAGCGCATCCATGCTCATATTATTACATGACAGCACCTTATCTCCGTCTGAAAAACTGATCATAACCTTAAATCTTTCTAATCTTTATGAATCAGCCAATCCCGCTAAAGCGCTTTTTTATGACAGTCTTACGGTAGTGCTCGCAAAGAGGTTGGGTAAAGAAAAAACATTTATTTCCAGTATTCAAAATTTAGCAAAAGACTTTCAAAAGCTTGGCCGCTATAACGATGCCGATATTTTATATCACCACCTTCGAAAACAGATCAATGACAGTAGTTACACCCAACTGGCTGAATATTACTACAATTTGGCAGTCAACTATTACTTGTGGAGCAATTTTAAAAAAGCAGCAACAAATTTTCAGAAATCAAGATCGTGTTTTGAAAAACTTGGAGACAAACCCGGTATTGCCAAAACATTAATGGGGGAAGCAAAAGTATGGAACCAATACAACGATTATTTCCAGGCAATCGGTATTTTGCAGCGTGCCAATGATATTTATAGTCAGCTCGAAAATCAGGAGAGTATTGCTGAAATTCAAGTAATTATGGGACAGATCATGCAAAGTTGGGGGCAGATGAAAAGAGCAAAATATTTCTATAACAGTGCTTTCGACTATTACCACAGCCATGAAGATTTTTACCACGAAACTGAAGTACGAATTAACTTGGGGGACCTTTTGCTGATCGAAAACGACTTTCCAAAAGCACTAAAAGAATTCAGGGAAGCCCTCGACTATTCACGGGCATCAAACGACAAAGCTTTGTATGCAAGAAGCCTAAGAAAAATGGGGGAAGTTTACTACTTCCTGAAGAACTATGATTCAGCTAGCTTCTATCAAAAGCAGGCCTTAAGGTTCATCAAACCAACAGGAAACAGGTTGGAGATTGCAAGCAGTCTTTACGATATGGGAAGGATAAATTATATGACCCATAAACTAAGGACAGCATCTCAATATGCTGATTCTGCATTGTTTATATCAAAGGGAATAAACACTAAAGAGCTTCAGTTAAAAACGCTTAAACTTTTTTCAGACATCAATAAAACAGCAGGTTACTACAAGCTGGCATACAATTATCTAACGCAATACAACAAAATTTATCAGGAAGTGTTTTCGGAGCGAAACCGGAAAATGGTCAGTGATATGGAAGTGCACTACGAAGCTGATCAAAAAGCCAAAGAATATGATCTGCTCAAAAAACATGATATTCAGACCCAATTGAACCTTGCTAAGGAAAAGAATTTTCACAGTTTACTGATAGTGATCACTATTTTTATTGTGGTCATTTCCATTATTGTCGTATTTTTTATTCAATACGAAAGCAAAATCAACAAAAGGAACTATGCACTGATCTTTGCCAAAAACCGTAAAATTACAGCACAGCAAAAGAAACTGGAAGCCTTGAACAATGAGCTTTTCACAAGTCGTGAAAGTTACAGAAGCATCGTAGAAAATGCAACCATCGGAATGTATCAGGCATCTCCTTCAGGGGAAATTTTGTTTGCTAATAAGGCGTTGCTTAAGATGCTTTCCCAGGAAAATGTCAAAAGCCTTCAAAAACAGGTTTTTTTAAAGATTGGCGATGCTAGTCGGAAACACTTTATCGGATTATTGAAAAAGCAGGAGATCATTATTGGCCGTGAAGATGTTTGGAAAATTAATGAAAGTAATAAAATTTATGTCAAAGAAAGCGCCTGGCTAATTAAAGACAATAAAGGGAAAATTCTTTATTTTGAAGGGATTGTCGAAGACATTTCCAAAAGGAAGATCGCAGAAGAGAAAGTCCAGCAGACACAAGCTGTGCTTAAACAAAAAAACAAGGAACTCATTAAAAGAAATGATGATATTCAGAAAGCAAAAAACGAAGCGGAAGAAGCCAACACTGCCAAAACCATGTTTCTGGCCAACTTCAGTCACGAAATACGTACACCGTTAAATTCTATTATAGGCTTCTCATATCTATTGCAGTCCATCACAAAATCAGCCGAAGGCAAAAACTTCGTGAATTCTATTCTTGTAAGCAGCAACAGTTTGCTTGCACTGATCAATGACATTCTGGACCTTTCGAAGATACAAGCAGGAAAACTGGAGTTGAACTTTGAGCCTGCTTACATTCCCAAAATTATTACTGAAATTCAGCAAATTTTTTACCCGCAGATTGAATCAAAAAATCTGAATTTTAAAATTACCTTGAATCCATTGGCTGAAAGCTCCTTTATAATTGACGGCGCTCGACTTCGACAAGTAATGTTCAACATTGTGGGAAACGCCATTAAATTTACGGAAGAAGGTTCTGTTGACATCTCTGCTGAAGCAGAACCTTGTAAGGACGAATATGATTTCTTCGATCTTCTTTTCACTATTAAAGATACCGGCACCGGAATCCCAAAAGCTGAGCAAACCATAATTTTTGATGCCTTTAAACAAGCCGGAGGAAACCGGTCGAAGCAAACACCCGGAACAGGTCTTGGTCTTAACATCAGTCAGCGGCTTATCGAAATGATGGGAGGAAATATAGAATTGGAAAGTACTGTTGGAAAGGGTACTCTGTTCACCATTCATTTAAAACACATCAAGAAGGCCTATGGAGAAAGTGAATCTTCCGAGCCGTATGAAGAGATCGATCAAAAGGCTTTAGGCAAAGCAGATACGAAACTCGATGGGGAAACTCCCATGCCGGATATCGTGGAAAAAATTGAGAAACAGTTCGGCACAACTTACCAACGGATCAGTAAAAACAAATCAATCGTCGAAATTATAGATTTTGGAGATGCTCTGTTGAAATTTTCGAAAGAGGACCAAAATGAAATATTAAAAGAAGAATGCTCAGTATTGTTGGATGCCGCAAAACGTTATGACATTGAAACACTCGAAAAAATGTTGGGAAAAATCAGAAAATATTTTCCCAGTGGAAAAAACAGCTTACCAGATAATCTTAATGAGAATCAACAGACCGGATAAAATATATTAAAAACCATGAAAAACAACAATTACAAAATATTAATAGTGGATGATATTCCTGCAAATATCCAGATCCTTGGAAATATCCTATCCGCTCAAAACTTCAAGATCGCCTACGCGCAGTCTGGTAAACAAGCACTTTCAGTTATTGAGCATCAAAATCTGGATCTTATTCTACTGGACATTATGATGCCTTATATGGATGGATTTGAAGTCTGCAGGATACTGAAAAATCAACAAGAAACAGCTGAAATTCCGGTTATTTTTCTCACTGCAAAAGCTGATATGGAGAGTATCGTCAAAGGCTTTGAAGCCGGAGGACAGGATTACATCACCAAGCCGTTTAATGCAGCAGAATTGCTGGCACGTGTAAATACTCATATTCTTTTACATGAGCAGGAAAAGAAGCTGAAAGAGTTAAATGAAAATCTTGAAAATAAAGTTCTGGAGCGCACCAAAGAACTGGAATCGGCTTATAAAAGGCTTGATCATCTTGAGAAAGCCAAGACCGATTTTCTTTCTATTATCAGCCATGAGCTCCGCACCCCGTTGAATGGTCTGACAGGACTTTCAACACTGTTGAGCCAGACAGATTTAAACGACGAACAAAAAGAATACATCCAATATTTAAAAGAAGTTTCGGACCGGCTCGCAAAATTTTCCGAAGTAGCCTTGCTTATCACCAGCCTGCAGGTGCAAAAATATGAAGCTGACCTTATTCCAACGGCGGTGAAATACCTTGTTGAATCTGTTGCAGAAACATTTGGCAAAAGTGCTGCAAATCAAAATGTGAACTTTAAAGTACAAAATGTTGACAAGGACGTAATGATTTCCGCTGCTCCCGACCTGATCAAAAAATCACTGGAATTTCTCCTTGATAATGCCAAAAATCATGTGAATACTGATGGCCAAATAAAATTATCTGTAGAAGCTAACGAAACGTCAGTTGAAATCCAGTGTTTTGACAATGGCCCAGGTTTCGGTCAGGAAGCCCTGGATCATCCTTTTGAGCTGTTCTACAATGGTGATTTTGCGCATGTCCAGGGAACCGGTCTCTCGCTGGCCGCGGTGAAATTAATTATGGATATTCACGGATATGATCTGAAAATTGAAAACAAGAAAACAGGTGGTGCTTGTGTAAGGTTACAATTTAAAAGAATTTGAAAATCAAACGCTAAAAACTATAAATAAAGCAATCCAACTTTAAAGTTTGACATATTATGAAATTAATATCTTTGGCCTGTTAAAATAAACTTTGAAAAAATGAAATTACTTGAAGGGAAAGTGGCGCTCATCACCGGTGCCACAAGAGGTATTGGTAAAGCCATCGGATTAAAATTTGCTTCAGAAGGAGCATCAATAGCATTCAGCGATTTGAAACATGACAAACAAATGGATGCTTCTGCAGAAGAAATTGCCGCGCTGGGTGTCAAAGTCAAAGCTTTTGCTTCCAACGCTGCTTCTCTCGCCGATAGTGAGAAACTTATTAAAGATGTTTTGAAAGAATTTGGCAGGATTGATATATTGGTAAACAATGCAGGCATCACACGTGATAACCTGATGTTGCGAATGACTGAACAAGACTGGGATACTGTGATTACCGTAAACCTAAAATCGGCCTTTAACCTTACCAAATCTGTACAACGCGTGATGATCAAACAACGGGGTGGCTCTATCATCAACATGAGTTCTGTTGTGGGAGTTAACGGAAATGCTGGTCAGGCCAACTATTCTGCTTCAAAGGCCGGGCTTATTGGTTTTACTAAATCTATCGCCCAGGAACTTGGTTCACGCGGTATTCGCTGCAACGCCATTGCACCAGGTTTTATAGAAACTGAAATGACCAACAAACTTCCTGAAGACGTTCGTGAAGCCTGGATCAAGACCATTCCTTTACAACGTTCCGGAAAACCTGAAGATGTTGCCGACGTAGCTACATTTTTTGCCAGCGATCTCTCTTCATATGTTAGCGGGCAGGTTATCAATGTGTGTGGAGGCATGCGTACTTAATTTTCCGGGGAAGGTTAAACACGATGTTTCAGGCATTTAAAATACCTGAAACATTATAGCGGCTTCATCCAGACGCTTTTTCCCAAACATTATAATTCAGGATTAATAGCAATGTTTTTTATCGTTTCCAAAATATTAAGCCACTGCTTCCAACCCGTAGTTTGGATTGTCGTATTACTGGCCTTAGCGCTGTTCAAAAAGAATAAGCGGACCAGGAAAAGGAGTCTGACAGCAGCATTTCTAATTTTGGTTATTTTCTCCAACTCGCTTATTGTTACTAAGATAACAGGAATCTGGTCAGTAAGTCCGCAGAAAATAGACAGCTGTTATGATGTTGGAATTGTACTGGGAGGGCGAACCATTACTTTCGATAAAAAGTATCAGCGCAATACATACCGGGGAAATGTCGACAGGTTGCTGCAGGCAGTGGACCTTTATGAAAAAGGAAAGATCAAGAAAATTCTTATTACGGGAGGATCGGCTAACCTGATTTATAAAAATGTAAAGGAAGCTGACCTGATGAATTCGTTTTTACGGAATATCAAAATACCTTCTTCTGATATTTTGATTGACACACTTGCAGAGAATACCCATCAGAATGCGGTTTATTCAAAAAAGATTCTGGACAAATATCCCAATCTTAAAAAAATCCTGCTCATCACATCTTCTGTTCACATGAGACGAGCCATGGGTTGTTTTGAAAAGGAAGGTATAAGAGTCACCCCCTACCCGACTAACCTGGTTAATTCGGATAGCCCCTGGAATTTGGAATATCTTTTCATTCCGCAAGCTTCCAATTTCTTGATCTGGGACGGAACGATCCATGAAATGGTGGGATTTATGGTCTATAAAATTATGGGATATATCTAATCTTCTCTCAAAATAACTTTAAAATGGAAATTACGATCTTTTATCTGATCATCGGCATCGTTTTATTTGACTTCCTGTTCGAAAGAATTCTGGATTATTTAAACCTGAAGCACTTCAGCCCGGTAATTCCATCGGATATTGAAGGCATTTATGAGCCCGATAAATACAAAAAGTCGCAACGATACCTGAAAGCCAACTCGCGGGTTTCGATGGTTTCATCATCCATTATGTTCCTGGTTCTTATGATCGTGCTGATAGAAACTGGTTTTGCGTGGCTTGATACAGTATCAAGGTCATTGAGCCCGAATCTCTATTTACGCACACTGGTTTTTTTCGGGTTTCTGGGGTTGGTATCCTCGCTGCTGTCTCTTCCTTTTGAAATATACAGTACGTTTGTTGTGGAAGAAAAATTCGGGTTTAATAAAACCACGGTCAAAACATTTGTCACCGATAAAATCAAATCATGGTTTTTAGGTTTGATCTTAGGAAGCGGAATTTTGCTTTTCATACAGTGGGCATATTCAAAAGGTGGAAATGCATTTTGGATCATTAGCCTGGCAGGAATTGGTTTTATAATGATCTTCATGGCCATGTTTTACACTTCTTTGATCGTCCCACTTTTCAACAAGTTACAGCCTCTTGAAGATGGACCACTAAAAACTGCCATCCAATCATTTGCAGAAAAAGCCGGATTTTATCTCAGCAATATTTATATCATGAACGGTTCCAAAAGGAGCACCAAAGCCAACGCATATTTCAGCGGTCTGGGGCCTAAGAAAAAAATAATTTTATATGACACTTTAATGGATGTGCTGAATACTGATGAAATTGTTTCCGTTTTAGCTCATGAGATAGGACATTTTAAAAAGAGACATATTTATAAAGGATTATTCCTTTCCCTTTTGCAACTCGCCATCATGATATTTCTTTTGTGGTGGACACTGGGAAATCCTGTTTTTTCTTTAGCGTTGGGTGCCAAGCAAAGCAGTTTTTATTTAGGGCTTCTTGCTTTCGCCATCGTGTACACCCCAATTTCATTCCTTTTAGGAATTTTCATGAATATCGTTTCACGAAAGCATGAATACCAGGCTGATGCCTTTGCTGCGCAATATAAAATGGGGGAAAATCTAATAATCGCGCTTATAAAGCTTTCGGTATCAAGTTTAAGCAACCTGATGCCGCACCCGGTATATGTATTCTTCCACTATTCCCATCCCACCTTGATCCAAAGGAAAAAAGCATTGATGAAAAAAATAGGTTAATATGTGGAATGATAGAATGAAAAGAAAGTAAAAATCGTTTTCACGATAATTTTCAGGTCAACCCACCAATTAGCAACCATTGAATATTGATTATCTAACGCTATACGTTCTTCAGGGTTATGAATTGTGTTGGAATGTATCTGCCAAAGGCCGGTTATTCCGGCGGGTGCCAAAAAGCGATAAGCCCATTCGTCTGTTGTGAGATTTTCAGCTTCATACAACGGCAACGGTCTGTTACCCACTACCGACATATTGCCGACCAATACGTTATAAAACTGCGGGATTTCATCCAAATGAAACCGCCTTATTATTTTTCCAATAGGTGTAATGCGAGGATCATCTTTAGCTTTAAAGAAAACTTTTTGGAGTAGTTTGGCCTTTTTCAAACTCAAATAGTAATTCTCGCATATTTCAATGCCATCCATGTGTAAAATCGGCGAACAAGGCGTTCCCAGACTCTGACACTCAGGACAAAATTCAAGATCGTGCATCCATTCGCCATTCAAACTGATCTTGTATTCGTTAACCGGATACAGTTTATCCAAGTTCTGATCCGAATTTTGATACATCGTTCGGAATTTGTAAAAGACAAAAATATCATATCCTTTTCCTACACGTTCTTGCGAAAAAATGATTGATCCTTTGCTTTCCAGCTTAATGGCTATCGCAATTAACAAGATGAATGGTGAAAAAAATACAAGCGCTAATATTGAAAATACAATATCAAAAAAACGCTTGCCATATCCGATTTTATAATAATCAGACATGTCACTACTATTATATAACTCTTTGTTATTCAAGTATTCCAAATTACTCAATTACGAAATTTCAACCTTAAAACTACCTAGCACAAACAAATCACCAACACGAAGAACCTCAGTAATCTTTAGATGAAAACAAATTTACTCTTATAAAACAACAAACCTACGAATTTCAATCCCTAAAGACAAACTTTAAACCGCCATTTATCGTGGCCAATTATTCCTTCCAAAACAAATGTAAATCAATTAAATAGTCGATCCTTACCAAGCAAAATTTAAGTCAAATTGATTTTGACTGAGTAATATTTTAAGATTTTTCCCGAAGGAAAAATAAAGCCAAAGAAGT
>VAPK010807574.1_pt1 | contig 10390 bp, 9 predicted proteins | sample 3395031 | NCBI WGS metagenome assembly VAPK01 (sample SAMN08290443, study PRJNA428436) | hydrothermal vent metagenome | isolation source: Deep-sea hydrothermal vent chimney 1 | place: Pacific Ocean: Juan De Fuca Ridge
AGGCTGGCACGTCACCAACAATGGCTCCAACCTGAGTCAGGGTTCGCCTGGCATGCAAGGCCGCGTCATAGATTGGGCCCCGGTCCTTGCCATGGATCCACAGAACCAGGTCATGCGGCGTCGCCACCGCGGCCCGAGGTCCCGATCCAATGGTCTCGAAGGGTCGAAAGTCCAATGCGGTTTCGATCCCGATCTGGTTGGCAAGCTCTCTGCCAACACCAATCACGATCTCGATTCCGTCTTGCACGGCCTCTGGGTTAACGGCCGCAACACTACCGATGGCGGCACTTCCGATGGCGGCAACGACGGCAGCAACATCAGCCGAACGGGAGATGTCGTATTCCTGAAACCAGTGATTCGTTGAGTCTTCGACAAAGATGCCTGATTGTGGGGTCGCCATCCTTGGACTCTAACCATGGATGTGCCGCCAATGAGAATCAGGGGCCTCTCTCGCACCAAACTCAGACGACAACGTTGCTGCCTTCACCTATGCTGCGGCCACCCTGGTGCCAGTCGGTCAAGAACGGGTATTCCCAATCATGGTTCCGCCTAGGACATCAAGGTTTGGCAAGCCCACAAAGGCTCGGGTTCAAATCCCATCTGCTTCCGAAGGAAGCCAACCAATCGACAGCCTTCAGGCCCCCGGCAACGGACCTTGTGACTCACGTCCCGTCTGTTGCCGGTGTCGAGCGGTTGAAACAAAATCGAGCGATGAAGCAATAGCTCACAAACCCCGAAGTACGGATCGAGAAGAGGAGCCAACGATATGCAGACATATGCAACCGACACCTATTACACCGAGCGCTCAATCGGGCCATTCCGTTTTCGGGGTACAGCCCACCAAGCCAGCAAGACTCTGCAACGCCCAAAGCGGCGGGAAATGATCTCCGAGCTTGAGCATGTGGTATTGGTCCGGCGGGGCAAGATCGAGCACGTCTTGCCCGTTGGTAGCCACTGGTTGCGACCCCGAATCGACCGGGTCATGAGGTTCAGCGCCTTGCCGACCATCATGAATGTGCAGGGACAGGAGACGCCAACGGCTGACGGTGCAACCGTCCGGGCCAGCATCGCTGTGGTCCTATTAGTCACTGACCCAATTGTGGTTGCTCAATCCGGGATGAACCAGGAGACCCTCTACTTGGCCGCGCAGCTTGCCTTGCGAACGGCGGTGTCCAACCGCGATCTTGAACGGGTGCTGGTTGAGCGGGAGGCCATTGCTGGCGAACTCTTGACCGAGTGTGTTCCAGCAGCAGAGGCTCTTGGCCTCGAAATTACGTCCATTGCCATCCGAGACCTGGTCTTGCCTGGGGACTTGAAGCGTGCCGTTGCCGAGATCATTTCGGCCAAGTTGAGTGGACAAGCCAACCTCGAGCGCGCCCGTGGTGAAGCGGCGGCGATGCGAAGCTTGGCCAATACGGCTCGCCTGGCCAAGGACAATCCCGAGTTGCTTGCGCTGCGACTCATTCAGCAGATGGAGAACTCCAATGGAAACACCTATGTCGTGGGTTCGATTGGCGCCGTCTCATCAACCATCGCTTCGGGTCTTCCAACTATTTGATTGTTGGAAGACCCGCGGCGGGGGCCCGGCCGGCTCTCCAATTTGCGACGACCAGTCAATCTTGCATAGGTTCACTTGAACAAACTGAACACCTCAGCGAGGAGCAAGCGATGGCTACCGAGAGCGATCAGGTCGAACTTCCACCCGTAACTGATTGGGTGAACGACTGGGACTGGCTGGATGACCAGTGGGGTGAGAACGCCATCGACATCTGGAACTCCGTGCGTGAGCAGTGCCCAATGGCAACAACTGAGCGATACGGCCGAGCCCACATGCCGGTCACGATGGAGGGGATACAGCAGGTCGCGAAGGACACCGAGAATTTCTCATCAATCTGGGTCAATGTGAGCCGCCCCGACGCACCACGTTCACCGGCTCCACCAATCACCTCTGATCCGCCCGATCACCAAGGCCACCGTCGTCTGCTTCTCCCAGCTTTTAGCCCCAAAGTGATTGCCCCGATGGAAGAGGAGATGCGGGAGTTCTGTCAGAGCCTTATCGCTGACCTTGGTGATTCGCCGACTGCTGATGCAGCCGTCCAATATGCCCAACACATTCCCGTTCACGGCATCTGTCAGCTTCTGGGAATTCCGGAGGATGATGCTGACATGTTCCGCGATTGGATTTATCGCAACTTCCAGCTCGCTCCCCGAGACAACAGCGTCCGTGTTGCTGTGCAGCAAGAAATGGATGCCTATTTCGGTGAAATGCTGAAGGAACGACAAGCCAACCCAACCGATGATCTCACCAGCCTTATTGCCAACGCCAAGATTGATGGCCAAGACGTCGGCTGGCCCTACAAACTCGGCTACATGAAGCTCATGATTGTTGCCGGGATCGACACCACTTGGAGCGCCATAGGTTCTGGGCTTTGGCACCTGAGCAACAACCCTGATGAGGTCGCCCGACTGGTAGCCGTTGACAATGACGATCCGCTCTGGCAGACCGCCACCGAGGAAATCCTCCGCTTCTACGCTCCGGTGACCATGGCCCGCAAGGTCATTGGCGATACCGAGATTGCTGGTTGCCCGGTACATGAAGGTGACCAGATGCTGGTGACCTTCCCTGCGGCCAACCACGACCCGGAAGCATTCGACAATTCAGAAGACTTCATCCTGGACCGGGAGCGTAACCGCCACGTGGCCTTTGGTCTTGGCATCCACCGGTGCCTCGGTTCCAACCTGGCTCGCATCGAGCTCACGGTTGCCTTGCAAGAATGGGTTCGGGCCTTCCCTAACTATGTTTTGGACGAGTCGAAGAAGACCACCTGGGCCAATGGCCAAGTTCGTGGACCTCGCAAGCTCCCAGTGGTACTCAACCGCTAATTCCCGCCAGGCGTGCCTTGCCCGACCTCGCCCGATAATCCCGGGGCGCAACTCCATATGAACGCTGAAAGGCTCGGCTGAAACTGGGCTGGTCGGAATAGCCGACCAGCCCAGCAACTTGTTGGACTTGGGCATCACTATCAGTCAGCAACCGAGCGGCAACCACCATCCGCCACTGTCCAACATAGGACATTGGACTCTGACCAAGAGCGAGCCGGAACCTCACGGTCAGCCGAGATGGTGAAAGGGATGCCTCATTGGCAAGGCGTCGTACGGTCCAGTCCCTGCCTGGCTCACGGTGTACCGCGGCCATCGCCGCGTGAACCGCTGGATCGGCGAGGGCACGCAACCAATTGCTTTGAGCAGGATCGGAATTGGCGGCAACGTGGCGCAATGCTTCCGAACAAACCAACTCAAGCAGACGGGCCATGACAAATCCCGATCCTGGGCGCGGGCGGTCAACCTCGCTTGTCATCACCCCAACCAAGGCATCGAGCGTCTCGCTTGCACCTGATGGGATGTGAACGAATGGCGGAAGCGCACCGAGTAAGGGCGAACGATCGAGTGGGCCGAGTCCGAAGACTCCACACATCAACCTCGTTTGGCAACACTCACTGGTCCTGGTTCTTGGCTTCTGAACGTTGTTGGCTGGTCCTACCAGACTCGCCAAGGGAATCGATCGAGCTCCATCGCCGCGGGACAGCAAATGGGGAAGACCACCCAGGGCAATGAGCAAGTCTCCGGCGTTGGCTGTAACTGGTGTAGGTTCCTCTGAGGTGAGTAGTAGCTGGCCTTCTTGAACAAGGTGGAAGGCAACCACGCGCTCGGTCACTGGCAAACCAGCAATCTGAGTTAGGGAGAGCGAAGCTGGGACTGACACCGACCAGGGTGTTGCGTAGGAGTCGTGCAGAACCAGCGCTCCACTGACGTGAAGCACTCGGAGCAGATCGCTCAATGGATCAGGATCGGTTCTCACCGCAAGTCCCCGCGCCCTTGTCTCAACACAGGTGTTGCCGCACAGTTGCTTGAGCACAGTATGCAGCTGGCAGAGCTATTCACTGGCCGGGCCATCAGGCGTACGTTCGCGATATGGAAATTGCATCCGGAGTACACCACTTCACCAACTACAAGTTCAACTGGTACATCATCGAGGACGGAGGGAGTTTGACCGTTATCGACAGCGGCTTCGCCGGCCACTATCGGCTGTTCAAGAAGAGTCTGAACTCCATGGGCCGCAGCATCAAAGACGTTGAGGCGATCCTCATCACCCATGCCCACGCCGACCACACCGGGTTTGCTCCGCGCCTTTCTCGAGAAGCGGATGCTCCGATCTTTCTCCATGAAGCAGATGCTGCCCTGGCCCGTCGACCCCTGTATCTTCCGTGGGGTGGATTGCTGAGCCGGGCCTGGCGCCCCTACACCGCCTCGTTGCTGGTTCACGCGGTTGGCCATGGCCTCCTCCGATTCCCACGAATACGGTCGGCCGAGCCGGTTTTCGACGGTGACATCTTGGACATACCCGGGCGCCCCACCATCATCCACGTACCCGGCCACACACCGGGAGACATCGTTGCTCATCTACCCGAACGCGAAGTGTTGTTCAGCGGAGATGCTCTGGTAACTCGGCACATGTACACCGGTCATGATATTGCTCCGCAATGCACCAGTCCAAGCTTGAGCGTCAATCATCGTGACGCGGTACGTCACCTGGACCGGCTCAGTCATCTCGGGTCAATCACACTGCTGCCCGGACACGGAAGACCATGGACTGGCCAAGCAAGTGAGGCCGTCACCGGCGCAACAAAAGCTGGTCAGCCGAACGGTCGCTAGCGGATTGCGAATGGTGACCTCAGCCATTGACGGCGTCGCGATAGGTAGCAAGCTGGCCCGTATCGGTGATGGACCCATGATGGTGGACCTGCCCCCAGAGTCCATTGGCCTGATGCAAGACGCGACTCGTGCGTATGTCCAGTGGGACTGATACCCCATTCTTGGTGAACTGACCGCGTTCACGTCCCGCAAAGACAACACTTTCCCCGAGGTCATAGGCGACAATGTCACCGAACTCGACCCAGACTTCGGCGGGCCCGTTGAAGATCCCCTCATAGAGGGCGGTAATTGGCTCGATGCCTTCCAGAATTCCACCAAGTGGATTGTTCAATCGGATCATCGAATGCGGAACCCAAACCTTCTGGAACACGTCGAGGTCACCATTGTTGAAGGCAAAGTAGAACGACTCAAGTGCAGCAAGGGCTCCCTTCATACCCGGCTTTCCCATTTCGGTTGTGAGGTCACGCGCCTCACGACCAAAGGACTGTTGGATACGTACATAATTCATTGTTCCTACTCCTGTGGGTGTGCAGATCGGATGAGAGCAACCAGGGCTGACGTTGCATTAACCATGGCCATTGGATCGCCGGTCACTCGGGAGAGGACAAAGCCACCCTGCACGGTGACGATGGCAAGGTCGGCCAGAGAACCGGGATCGACCCCCAGTTCGAGCTGCCCAAAAGCGGTGCTGAGCTCTTCTCGCAGATGGGTGAAGTAGGTATCGATCGGTTGACGGATTCGCTTCTCAGATATAGAAGCCTCCATGGCAATTCTGCCGATACGGCAGCCAGCGAGTGCGTCCCGCTTGACCTCCAGGTATGCGAGAATCTGATCAAGTCCAAGCTCATCACTGAGCTGGTCGAATTCGGCCGACATTTGCTCGGCAAGCGCCTCCAGTGAGACCGATGCCAGGTCGGCTTTTCCAGAAAAGTGGTGGTAGAAGCTGCCCTGGCCAACACCACTCTTCGCCTGGATCTCTCGAGGGCTCGTCGCCTCATATCCCTGACTAGAGAGAAGCGACTGGGTTGCCTCGATTAGTGATTCACGTGCGCTCATTGTGCTAGTGTACATACTAGTAGGTACAAAACGAAACATGTATGACCACCGAAGCAATTCTGTGGCTTAGCAGCGAAGCATGTCCAGCAGCTCGTCCCCAAAGCGTTGGAAGACCAGGCTTCGCTGGGGGATCATGTCAAACAAGGAAGAGGACATCTTGTCCGGTCGATGAGCGAGCCAGCGCGCCACTAGCTCATCATTAACAATCTGGGTTGGCTTCTTGCCGAGATCGGATGCCACCCGGTCGCGCCAGGCCATAACCAGCGATGCGACTTCCGCGTCGGCACCAGTGAGGCAACGCAGATGAGAGCCAAGCTGTTGTTCACCTCGGTTCAAGATCTTTCGACAGGACGGACAGTTGATGACTTCGACAACGCTCGGTGCGACAACAGATTCACCGAGCGAGGTTTGTGAGCCATCGAACTGACTTGATCCCGCAGTGAACACGGAGTGTTGCTGGCCAACCAGGTCAAGAACGAATCGGGATCGCTCTTGCTTACTCTCCCATCCCTTGCGCGAAGTCTTGGTCTCAGCGTGAGTAATGGTAAGTTCACGGCGAGCACGAGTTACCGCAACATAGAACAGGCGTCGCTCCTCGTTTACTGCTTCGGTGCCGGCCGAGGTAGCTCGGTAGAACGGCAGCATGCCCTCGGTTGTCCCATAGAGATAGACGCTGTCCCATTCCAATCCCTTGGCCTTGTGAATCGTGGCCAGGGTGACATTGTCAGTTGTTGGTTCAGCGTCGTTCATCGCCGCATTCAAGAAGGCGGTTCGCAGGCTTCCAGCGCTCAAGGGTCCGTGTTCGGAAACCAGATGTTCAGCCTGTTCAACCAGGGTTGCTTGGTACTCCCAGCGACGACGAGCAGCGCCAATCCCTGAAGGAGGATCAAACGAACTCCAACCCCTTCGGCGCGCGTGCTCGGTGAGCAAGGCCAAGCCATCTTGGTCCTCATCTCTTCTGGCGTCCTGACCGAAAGGTCGAAGGATTTCCAAGACAGCATCGACCTCATAGAACAATCGATCGCCAACAACGTTGAATGGAATCGCTTGACGACGCAGTGCCGCTTCTAGGGCTGCTGACTGGAAGTTGAGACGATACAGAACAGCCATCTCAGCCCATGACTCACCTCGCAGGTGCGCTGCAGCCAACAAGTCAGCAATCTTCTGGGCCTCCAAGTCAGTGTCATGGCTGGATCGAATGACGGGGTTGGGGCCATCTTCAGTTGGCCCATCCGAGCCGAAGGCCAGCAACGCTTCTGGCTTGCCGGTACTACGAGAGATTCGATTTGCTGCTCGAACAATTTGTGGCGTCGAACGGTAGTTGCGGTTCAGGTAGCGGATCTCTGACCCTGGCCAATGCTCATCAAAGCCCGTCAGGAATGAAGGTTCAGAACCCTTGAAGGAGAAAATGGTTTGGCGAGGATCACCAACAGCGCAGAGCTGCCCGCTCGTTCCAAGAATGGCGGCGAGAAACGCCTGCTGGGCCGGGTCGATGTCCTGGTACTCATCAACAACTACGCCCCGCCATTCATCCCGTACGGTGGCCGCAATCGTCTCGTCCTGTTGTAGCAACTTGGTTGCGACCTGAAGATAGTCGCTGAACTCGACCAAGCCGGAGTCTTGCTTTTGTGACCCCCACGCTTCCCACACCCTGGCCAACAGTTCTTTTGGAACATCGGTTGGTCGTTTCATCATCGGCGCAATGGTTGATGGATCGCCAAGTCGAGCCTGGCCAAGCTCGATCTCACTTTTCAAGTCGCTGATGGTGGAATTCTCATCCTCGGTGGTCCGCCGAGATCCGTAGGCAATGCGTTTCAGATGAGGCCATGGGTCGGTGATCAGCTGCTTGGCTGCGGTCTCCGGATCGAAACGACGTACCAGCCCGAGGGCCGCAGCATGGAATGTCTTGCAGGTTGCGTCGGTCACGCCGAGTGCACGCAACCGCTCCCCCAGCTCACCTGCCGCCTTTCGGGTGTGGGTGACGGCCAGAACATGCTCAGCCGCCAGGTCTCCCGTTGCATCAAGATGGGCAATGCGATGAGTGACTGTTCTGGTCTTGCCGCATCCAGCCCCAGCGATGACGCAGAGGAACCGTCCGCGCCACTGGACGACATCGGTCTGTTCCGGGTCAAGCCCGGCCAGCGCAGCCTGGGGGTTCAGGGCTTCGGCTTGGGTTGTCACGGCTGGTGCTATCAAGACTGACTCTGTCACGGCTGGTCAGCGTAGTGGCTGCATCTTCGGGCGAATGCCAGCTTGTCACCCATTCCCGTTCCGTTAACACCAACAGTTTAGGATCAGCGCCATGTCTACTCCAGCAGGTTGGTACGCAGATCCATCGGGAGAGCAATCTCTCCAGCGGTATTGGGATGGAACACAATGGACCGAGCACACCCAGTCGACTGCACCCGCGGCGCCACCAGCACCCATCGCTACCATCGCTGAGACACCGGTTTCCACGCCCGTGCCGCCATCACCCGGAGCCTCACCAGAGGCCGAAGCATTTGGTTCAGGGATGGGGCAAGACGCAGAGATCAAGGCGGCCACCGGAGGGATTCGTACCGAACTCTTGAGCGACAGCCGTTTCGCCGAGGTTGGATCTGACTCACGGGTCGTTCGACAGAACAGTCGCATGCTCAAGGTCATGCTTGGCGAAGATGTGCTGGCCCGACAAGGTTCCATGGTCGCCTTTCAAGGCGGAATTGACTTTGACCACGAAGGCTCTGGAGCAGCCAAGTTCATGAAGAAAGCGCTAACAGGTGAGGGCTTGGCCCTCATGCGTTGCAGCGGCCAAGGTGAACTCTTCCTGGCCGACAGCGGCTACCAGGTCCACATTGTCCACCTCGATGGAGCTGGCCTCACCGTGAATGGACGCAACATCTTGGCTTTTGAACCCAGCCTGACGTGGGATATCGAACGGATCAAGGGGGCAGGCATGGCTACTGGTGGCATGTTCAATACCAAGCTTGAGGGAACGGGCTGGGTAGCCATCACCACTGATGGAGATCCCGTCGTCCTCAATACTGATCAGCCGACCTTCGTCGATACCGATGCCGCAGTCGCATGGAGTTCCAGCCTGCAGACAAGCCTCAATCGGACAGTGAAGGCCAAAGCGCTGATCGGGCGGGGCTCCGGCGAAGCGGTTCAGCTCACCTTCCAGGGATCTGGCATCGTCATCGTGCAACCCTCCGAGGGAAGATTCATGCCTCCGGCCGCCTGAGTCAGAATTCAGTGTCAGTCAGAGGTCGCGTTGGCCAGCTCGGCCTTGAGCCCAGCAACCTTGGCCTTGTTGCGACGACGAGAGGCCACAAGCAAGCTGACGCCAACAACGAGCAGGAATCCCAGTATTGCCCCAACCAGGCTTCCACCACGGAAGCCTGGTCCGTCAACATCCAGGATTCGTTCGCCAGCATGGGCGGCACTCTTCTTGCCAAAAACAATACCAAGGGTGGCCAGGTTCGGGGAGGCCAGAATCAGGGCAAGAACGACAAATTTCAACCAGCGCTGCCAGCCTGTTCGGAGTTTCCAGCCTGCCTTCAGGGCAAGCATTGGCAGGATCACAAATGCCGCGCCGACAGCGATCCCGAGGAAGGTTCCGTAGGTAAGACTGCCATCAACCACATCCCCAACCCGTCTAGCCCACCAGCGCGGGACGATGGTCGAGCCGACGAACCATCCGATGACAGCAGCAGCAACAAGGATCACCCCGATGACCAGCCGGCGCTTCATCTTGCTTTCGCTGACTTCAGGCAAGGCGGTCGCTGAACCCTCGCTCGCCCGACTCTCAACATTCGCTTTGTTCTTGGCCATGTCACCAGTGTGCCCAGGAACGACGGCTCGCGCCAAGGGCGAGGGCATCTACCTAGAGAAACTCAGCCTGGACGTCATGACCGGTCGCTAGATCAAGTAGTCGCTGATCTGGGTGTCGGCTCTCCCGCCATCTTGCACATTGTCGCTATTGCGTGCGGCCATGAATTGGCGCCACGGGAACGGCCGGTAGTGAGCTGGACCGTCACAGAGTTCGGCCAATGGTTCGATTCGGGCGCCCCGTACTGGGCTGAAGAAAAGGGGGATGCTGAAGCGACGATCAGTCGTCATGGTTGCCACTCGATGCACGGCCGCCATGTAGCGGTCATTGGTCCAGACCTGCATCACATCCCCGAGATTGACCACGATGGTGCCAGGCTGAGGCTCGACATCGATCCACTCGCCTTCTCGGGTCCGGGTTTGCAGACCACCAATGGAGTCTTGGAGGAGGAGCGTGATGACACCGGGGTCGGTGTGATCACCCAGGGCGGTCTCACCCAGTTGAGCCAGTCCGCTCCGTTGATTCTCAGGAACGGGATCACCAACGGGATAGTGGTTAAGCCGGACCGCGCTCCGGTTGGGAGCACCGGTCATGATCTTGGCCGACTCTGCCGACAAATTCAGGACATCGTGGAGTAGGCCCATGGTATAGAGCGCCAGCTCACCCATGACCCGGTGAAACTCTTCCATCGTCGCCTGAAATTCCGGCATGGCACCCGGCCACTTGTTCAGGGCAGTCGCCCGACCCTCATCGGATGATCCGAAGTCGAAGACTTCCTTGGCATCTCGCTTCTGCTTGGTTAGCTCACGATCGTTG
>VAPK010547061.1_pt1 | contig 10387 bp, 9 predicted proteins | sample 3395031 | NCBI WGS metagenome assembly VAPK01 (sample SAMN08290443, study PRJNA428436) | hydrothermal vent metagenome | isolation source: Deep-sea hydrothermal vent chimney 1 | place: Pacific Ocean: Juan De Fuca Ridge
GCTCTGCATCACTTCGCTCAAGTAGTTAAACTATACACCTTCCAAAAGCTAAGGATTGTAAAGGTATTATTTATTGAAAAATAGACTTTTTCTTACAATTCGCATCCAAAGAACTTAATTTTTACGAGGGGAGTATCCTATGAAATTAAGCGATCAGCGTTTTTAATCCCGAATGTGACGTAATTAATGGAATTCATCAGTGGATAATAGGGATAATAAATCTGTAGGGTTCTAAAATATTTAAAGATTGACTATCAAAAGGCCGCTATAACTTACGGGTTGTGTCATCGATATAAGTAGGAGGTTGTAATGATAAGTGGTGTGATCAAATCATTGAATATACTATTTGCACAACTGGGGTTACCTGATGATGACGTAAGTATAAATGCCTTTGTTGCAAACCATCGGCCCCTTTCTGCCGATGTGCCGCTGGAGTCTGCACCGTGGTGGACACCTTCCCAAGCCTCTTTTCTTTCAGAAGCACTGAACTACGATTCAGACTGGTCCGATGTTGCGGATGCGTTAAATTCCTTACTTCGATAATTCGATAAGAGATTTCGATCAAAGTCCACCTCAAAGAGTGACATTAAACAACGGCTACAAAAAATTTCGGACTTTGCTAGTATTAGGACACTACTCTAGGGTTGTTTTATTATCGCGTACCCTCAATTCGCTCTATTATCTCGTTTAGTACACAAATTCGCCAGAATTAGTGTGTGTTAGACTACGCGCACTAAGCTATATATTATCCATAACCGCGAAAATTCGATAATCCATGTGCCGAACACCTCGATATCAACGGTTGGTTCTTGCTGTTTTTTTATTATTTCTCTTTGCCTGTGGAGACAATACCAATACCAATAAAAATCAATTGGTTTTTATTTCTGCAGGTGAATTTTTGATGGGCAGTGATGAAACAGACACCGAGAAAAAATCAAAAGAATTTGGTTTTCGGCAACCCTTGTACGTCGATGAACACCCTCAGCATAATCGGACCCTGGCAGCGTTCTGGATTGATAAGTTTGAAGTGACCAATGGCGAATTTATTAAATTTTTCGAAGTTACACAAGCAAATGCATCCAGGGAAGTCCTGGAAATGCAAATGAAGGAAATATCGAATTGGTCAGCGCTTCCCGTGAGTCATGTGACTTGGTATCAAGCTCAGGGGTATTGTTTGTGGGCGGGGAAACGATTGCCAACAGAAGCAGAATGGGAAAAAGTCGCGCGTGGTCCAAACGGATTGAAATATCCCTGGGGTAACGATTGGGATGCAAAAAAATTAAACGAAGGGTCTGGTGATAGCGAATCAGGTGTAACGGCAGTTGGATCCTATCCTCAAGGGCAGTCGTATTACGGTGTGCATGATCTTGCAGGAAATGTCGCCGAGTGGGTCAGTGATTGGTATTCAATGTATCCAGATAATAGCTATCAAAGTAAATTCAGTGGTAACACGTATAAAGTGGTAAGAGGTGGCGGATGGGGTGGTGTTGGTCACTACGTTATCCCAATCCTGTTTCGAGCGAGCCATCGTCACTACGAAAAGCCAGATCGAATATTTAATGATATAGGTTTTCGGTGTGTTAAGGATGTTAAATAGTTTCACCGCAAAGGGCGCAAAAAAACATAAGTAATAGTTAAGCTGGCCGATCACCTATCACTACTAACCCCTAATGCAGGTCAAGTCTTTCGTTGCCGTATTATTCTAAATTTCAGACGTTTTAACAAATCGGTTGATTGTTGAGTAATGAGGGCCAAAGGGTTCACCTAATTCTTTCGAAGTAGTGCTAATTTCTCCAATTTTGTTTCTTAATGCTCTTTTCGACATAAAATTATTTTAATTATTAGTCTAACTGGCTGATTTTTATATATTTTAGTGTGTGACGTAAAACCTCACAGATTGATCGACTTAATCTGTTTCTACACTTGGTATAGCAAGCGATTTTATTGCAAAAGAATATCGTAAACTTGCCCAAGGTGGCCACCGCATTTTCCTGTACTAGCGTAACTCAGGTTTTTTCTTAACCCCCCTAGGCGCCTGTATACATCATCGTCCACCGGGTTGAATATAAAATGTTACAAATGTAAATCCACTGTCATTTTATTGTTCTTTTAGCAGACACAATTCCAATCCTTAGTAGATCGGTGCAATTTGCCACAGTGGGCAGAAAGTTCACATATTCAATAATTATGGTTTTGTGGCAATGGGTTATACAGGGTATTTAGCCATGTGCTACTATTATGCCGGGGGGTACTCATGCAATACGATAGAATCATGCAGTACGATAGAAAGGGGGGGCAAGCTGGTTTGGAGAGCCATTGTATAGATAAATTCTTCGGCGATGCCGTTCTGCAATCGCTGTCTATAACTGTGATCGTAATTGATAACAGTGCCAATGTTCGTTATATCAATCGTGCTGCAAAAAATTGTTTTGGCTATAAGTCGCATGAATTAGTGGGTGTTCACATTGGTGAAATTGTATCCGGTGTCTCTAAATTTGCGACTGCGCAACACAAGCAGGTTTTAGCTAAACACAAAGATGGTGTCAAATTTGCTCTTGGGATGTCCGTTATCCCTTTTGTTTTTGGTGAAAGTCGACTGTTCATTTGTACCTTCGATAATCATCTGGATAAACAGTTCTCAAATAAGAAATTACTAAATAGCCAGGAGCGAATATTAGCCACTTTTCAAGAAGCGGCGATCGGCATGATGTTGGTTGATATGAATGGAAAACCAGTTGAGGTCAATCCGGCGCTACAGTCTATGTTGCAGTATAGCGCTGTGGAGCTGAAAAAAATGACTTTTAGCAGTTTTACATATACTGCTGATGTGAAAGCTGGCTTGGGTTTATATACAGAATTAGTTGCAGGCAAAAGGGATCATTATCAATTTGATAAGCGTTATGTGCGTAAAGATCGAGAATTGGTATATGGCCGCGTTACCGTATCTATGATACGTGATGATTACGGAAATCCACAGTATGCTCTAAGTATAATAGAAGATGTTTCGGCCCAAAAAGAAATTTATGACGTCCTTCTGAAATCAGAAGAAAAATATCGGACGCTAATGAATGATGCGGGCGATGTGATTTTGGTCGCTGATTTGGCTGGAAAAATAATTGACGCGAATAAATGTGCTGAAAATTTTCTTGGATACAGCAAAGGGGAAATGTTAAAAACTAACTTCTCTGACATACTGCATGGGAAAAAAATTGAAGATTTTTTTATGCTTTGTGAAGTGGGTGATGCACCACCACTAACATTGCGTGACTTGAAAATAAGATGTAAGGGAGATACAAAAATACCCGTTGGCGTAACACTGAGTGTTATGGAATATGGAGGTCAGAAATACATATTAAGCATTATCAGGGATATTACCGGACCAAAAAATGTAGAGAAAAAACTGAAAGAGGTGCAGGATCAACTCGCGCAGCGGGTACAACACCGTACCGCCGCGTTAGAACGGGCCAATAAAAAATTAACCGAACAAGCAGCGGTACGTAAAAAAACAGAGCAGGCGCTACGTGCCAGCCAACAACGGTTTCGGGTTGTCACTAATAACTCTCCCATTATTTTATTCGCACTGGATCACAAAGGTATTTTCACTTTATCAGAAGGCAAAGGATTGGAAAGTATTGGATTGAAGTCTGGAGAAATTGTTGGTCAATCTGTATTTAAGCTTTATGGGCACATAGAACAAGTTAAAACTGATTTTCATAGAGCAACAAAGGGAGAAGCATTTACCTCGGTAATAAATATTAATAATGCAGTTTTTGAATTGTGGTGTTCACCTATTCGAGATCAAAATAATAAACTGAGTGGTGCGGTGGGCGTCATGACCGATATTACGGAAAGGCGGCGAGCTGAAGATAAGATACGCGCATCAGAAAAGAAATTAAGCACCATATTAAAAAATATGCAGGACGCATTTTATAGAGTGGACAATGATTGTGTGCTGGTACTAATTTCACCCTCAATAAATAAACTTCTTGGTTATACACCCGAGGAATTGTTAGGCACTAAGTTACCCAATTTATTTGTTGATCCTGATGGGCATGTTAAATTCAAGAAATCATTAGAAGAAAATGCAGGTGTGCTATATAGCTATGAAATGGCATTGTCACGCAAAGATGGGTCTATGGTGTGGGTATCATTCAATGCGCAACATTGTTTTGATGAGTTGGGTAATATTATTGGAATAGAAGGCACAACACGCGATATAACCGAACGAAAGCAAACAGAGCAACATCTAAGATATTTAGCGAATTATGATGCGCTTACCAAATTACCAAATCGAACCTTGTTCCGCGATCGATTGGAGCATGCCATGGCGCATGCCAGGCGTTACCACCACTTGGTCGTATTGATGTTTCTCGATGTTGATCGATTCAAAGCCATTAACGATAGTTTAGGCCATCTTGTTGGCGATCAATTATTACAAGCCGCGTCAGAAAGATTAAGATCCTGTGCGCGTGAAGGTGATACTGTAGCCAGACTGGGCGGGGATGAGTTTACTATTGTCATGGAAGGCGTTTCAGAAGTTGTGGACGCGGATATCGCTGCGAAAAAAGTAGTGGAGGCAATGTCAAAGCCGTTTGTGTTAGAAGGGCATGATGTCTATGTTACTGCAAGTATCGGAGTAACTATCTATCCATCCGATAGCGATGATATTGATTCACTTATTAGAAACGCAGACACCGCTATGTATCGCGCGAAGCGGGCGGGGCGTAATAATTATCAGTTTTATACTGAGGATATGAACACCAGAGCAATTGAAAATTTGTTGCTTCAAAATAATCTACGACAGGCGCTGGAACGTAAAGAGTTCTTGCTCTACTACCAACCACAAATTAACTTGCAAACCGGTGATATGATCGGAATGGAGGCCTTAATTAGATGGCAACATCCGGAGTTGGGGCTATTATCGCCTAAGCAATTTATTTCAATTGCTGAAGAAACTGGTCTGATCATACCCATAGGCGAATGGGTGTTACGCACAGTATGTCTGCAAATAAAAAAATGGGAGGCGGACGGACTGCCACCCTACCGGGTATCAGTGAATTTATCGGCATGCCAATTCAGACAAAAAAATCTGGTTGAAAAAATAACATCAATCGTAACTGAAACTGCAGTGGATCCTAAATATATTGAACTTGAATTAACCGAAGGTGTATTGGTGGATGATGAAGAGTCAGCGATAGATGTTCTTCATCAGTTAAACAAAATGGGGATGCAAATATCGATAGATGATTTCGGAACGGGTTATTCTTCACTTAGTTATTTAAAACGATTCCCTCTTAATACGTTGAAAATTGATCAATCTTTCATACGAGATATTTTGACAGACCCAGATGGAGCCGCGATTACAGAAGCGATCATCGCACTTGGGCATAGCTTACGCTTAAAGGTAATAGCAGAAGGTGTCGAATCGCAAGAACAGCTTTCGTTTTTGGCGCCAAGAGGTTGTGATGAGGTACAGGGATTTTATTTTAGCGAACCCCTGCCAGCCCATGTGATAGTCGATTGGATGGTAGAAAAACAATATCTCAGTACGCGTGTCGTGCAGTAACTTTTTAGTGTCTTATTATTATGGCCCATTCGGACAAATCATAAGATAAAGATGACATCGCGTACGCAGCAACTTACAGACTGGGTTAGTAAGACCTTAAAAGTTACAGAGTTTCTTATTGAACCTGCGTCTAGTGACGCCAGTTTTCGTCAATATTACCGCATTTCATTTGATGGAAAAACATTCATTGTAATGGATGCGCCGCCGGACAAAGAAGATTCGCAACCCTTTATCGACGTTGGAAAATTATTATTAAATGCGGGTCTCAATGTGCCAAAAGTGCTGGATTACAGCTTGGCACACGGATTTTTACTTTTAAGTGACCTGGGTAACAACCAATACTTGCAGGCATTGAAAAAAAACAGTGTAGATCAGTTGTATAGTGATGCATTTAATGCTCTGCATCTTATGCGATCAACCATCAGCGTGAGTGAGTGTAAATTACCTGCCTACAATCGGCAATTGTTGTCAAACGAAATGGAGTTATTTCGCGAATGGTTTTTAACGAAACATTTGCAAATCAGCCTTACTCAAGCCCATCACACATTATTGGATGATGCATTTGAGTTTTTGATCCGTTCTGCACTGGCGCAACCAAAAATTTGTGTGCATCGAGATTATCATTCACGTAATTTGATGGTGACCAAGACTAACAACCCGGGGGTTCTGGATTTTCAGGACGCGGTGATTGGTCCTCTTACTTATGATTTAGTGTCATTACTACGCGATTGTTATATCGATTGGCCGCGTGAGCAAGTTGAAGTCTGGGTTAAGCAATATCATGCTGGCATTGTGAATGAAGGTATTGTTGGTTATGAAAGCGATGAGCTTCTGTCCTATCGACAACTATTGATCTGGTTTGATCTAATGGGAATTCAACGGCATCTGAAAGCCACTGGAATATTTTCACGACTTAATATTCGAGATGGCAAACCGGGTTATTTAAAAGACATTCCACGAACTTTAGGTTATGTGGTTGATGTTAGCCAACGATATATAGAATTGGGAAAATTAAACGATTTTTTACTTAAAAAAGTATTACCTTTACTAACGAATAGCTAACCAATAGTTAACTAGTTAGCTAACCATTGGTTAGACAAAGAATGGTCAGACAAATAAAAAATATTTAGTTAAATAAAATATGAAAGCAATGATTCTCGCAGCAGGCCGTGGCGAAAGAATGCGGCCATTGACTGATCATACACCGAAACCGCTGCTCAAGGTGGCAGGAAAAGCCTTAATTGAATATCACATCGAAGCACTAGCGGAATCCGGTATTAACGAAATCGTTATTAACCACGCTTGGTTAGGAGAGAAATTTGAAAATGAGTTAGGCGATGGCGAGCGATATGGTGTATCTATTCAATATTCCCCCGAAAATGAAGGGAGTCTTGAAACCGGGGGCGGTATTTTCAATGCATTGCCCTTATTAGGCGATAGCGCCTTTGTGATAGTCAATGGCGATATATGGACAGATTATACTTTTGTAAATATTCAGAAATCCATTGGAAAATCAGATAATAACGACACACATAATAACTTCGCACATTTAGTTCTCGTTGATAATCCAACACATCATCCTGCAGGTGATTTTCTATTGCATAATGGTGTGGTTTACAACGATCCCAATGGTAATTCTGAACTTTCAGGTAAAATCAAACTCACATACAGTGGAATCGCGGTATTCCATCCCAATTTATTTAATGGCTGTGATTCGGGGGGCTTCCCGTTAGCACCGTTGTTGAGAACGGCAATGTTACAAGGGCGGGTCAGTGGTGAATATTTTCAGGGGTGCTGGAGTGATGTGGGTACACCAGAGCGACTCGAAGAATTAAATAATGATATCCAGAGTAGGTAATTCGGGTGCTATTTTTAGGAAAATATTGTTTCATATCAATTGTCATATCGATTCTTTTTCTATTTAGTCTGCCTGCATGTGCTGAAAAGGTCGATTTCTCACTAAAAGATATTGATGGCAAAACACATCGTCTATCCGATTATCGTGGTAAGTGGGTAGTGGTAAATTACTGGGCGACGTGGTGTCCGCCTTGTTTAGAGGAAATTCCCGAACTCGTTCTTTTTCACGAAGATCATAAAGATAAAGATGCAATCGTGCTTGGAGTGAATTTTGAAAAAATCAAGATTGAAAAATTAACAACATTTGTCGATGAATACTTTATTACTTACCCGGTATTACTCACTGAACCATCAGCCATCAGCCCGCTTGGTCCTGTTACTGGTCTACCAACCAGTTTCCTGGTTTCCCCTGAAGGCGAATTGGTTGCGAAAAAAATGGGTCCGGTCACGATAAAATCGATCGAAGACCTTATCTATAAAAAAAGTGAAAAATAGTCAGGATTTTTTAGCGAGTCCTTGTTCAACGGCAATAACGGCCGCTTCAACACGAGAACTTACGCCTAGTTTTCGCAATATTGCTTTTACATGAAGTTTTACCGTGCCATCGGCAATGCCAAGTTCTCTCGCAATTACTTTGTTGCTCTGGCCTGCTGCTAGGTGTTTAAGTATCTCTGTTTCTCTGGGTGTTAGTTCAGAAAAGGGTGAAGCTGTTTTGGCGGGTGGATCACCTTTTTTTATCGCACGTGCGAGCGCACCCGCTAACTCTTTGGCGACCACTGTTTCGCCTTTTAAAATATCATATAAAGCAGCGACCAGTTCATCGGGCTCCATATCCTTTAAAAGATAACCTTGTGCGCCGTTACGTAGCGCATCGACGACATCTTCATCGTCCTGGCTGGTTGTTAGCATAATAATAGGTACTTTTACGCCAGATTTACGTAACTGTACCAAGGTTTCCCTGCCATTCATATGTTGCATTCGAATATCAAGTAATATCAGATCATAGATCGTATCTTTCGCCGCCTGGATGCCTTCGTGACCGCAACCTACGGCCGCCACTACTTTGATTCCGCGGCGCTCTAATAATTCCATTAGGCCACTGCGAAACAGCGCGTGATCGTCGATAATAATCACTCGAATTGGGTGCTCTTTGGCGATAATGTCAGCGTAGTCACTCATAGATTATTATAGGCTCGTTTATTAGTTAGATAGACTTAGAATCCAGAGGAGCTTGAAAGCTTAATTCAACTCGCGTACCTTCGCCTACTTCTGTTTCGATGTTAAAAGTCCCGGATAGGCGCTCTGCTCGTTCTTGCATAATCGATAGTCCGATATGTTTTCCTGGTTCCGCTGCCAGATCCTTGTTCTGCATACCTTGCCCATCGTCTTCGACGAGAACATGATAATTTCTGTTATCATCTGAACGGATTAAAACACGCACATTGTTAGCCCGACTGTGCTTTCGAACATTAGCAAGCGCTTCTTGAACAATGTGTAATACTTGTACTTCGACAGCGGGTGAGGATATCGGCTCTTTCACTTCGTTTTGGAAAAATGCCGCGACACCGGTTTCTAATTGAAATCGTTCAACCAAACTTTCAATTGCGGGTAGCAGACCACGTTCATCCATGCGTGTTCGAAAATGGGATAATAATTCACGCAATTGATTATTAGCCTGATCAAGCCCCTTTTTAATTGTCCTGATTTGCAGTATACCAGTACGGTCACGGCTTTCACTGACTGTTTCATCTACCATAGCCACCTGAAAACGTAAACTTGCTAGAGTTTGTGCCAATGAATCATGCAATTCGTTAGCCAGCGAAGTTCTTTCCTTTATGATTGAAATGCGTCTCGCATGATTTTCCAATTTTACTTTTTCGACAACAATGCCGAGATGTCGGCCGATACTTGTGAATAATTGAATAAGTTCATTTCTTTCAAGCAGCTCAGTATTGTTAACATATAGGTGATATACGCCAAGTGTATTGCCGCTGTATTGAATCGGAATAGTAATTAATGATAGTTTATTTTTTTCGATCGTTGTTAATTTGGGTAATTCATTGTTTGTCACAGTCGTTTTTAAAATCGGACTATTGCCAATAGGTGATCCCTTAAGACACTCAGTCAAAGAAACCAGCCTGGCGGTTTCATCATCGTCGCTTATACCTGTTTTAGCAACAAGCCTCATGTTATCGTTATCATCTCGTAAGCGTATAATCGCAGCTTGCGCGTGTACCAAATCTTTTAATGTAATTAAAAACCGTTTTAACAAATCATCCAGGCCGTGAAAATCGGTTACCCCAGCGGCGGCATCATAGAGAATTTCAAGTGAACGCGTTTTCAGGGTGATGCGTTCGTATAAAAGATGTAAATCGCTACTTTTTTCAGGAATGTTCATATGTTTTTTCGCCTGAAAAAAAGTATAAATAGAGAGCATGACACCTGTTACGAGTAAAGCTGTCTGTATCGCAGGAAGAAGGTGCGTTATTTGTTTTGGAAAATAAGAGTACCCGGGAAAGGAATACTGAAATAATTGAAAAATTGCGGACAGTAAAAAAATGGCGATAATAATGCTCAAGTAAACTGACAAGTGCTTGTTAGCACCTTTATTTCTCTGTGTATGAGGTGCAGTGATTAATGGCCCAATCGGTTCATTAACCATATTTCTTTCATTGTCATTTTGCTCGCGTTTTATCATAAGCTGTTGATATTTATATATAACTGCAGGCTTTGAGTCCTATATAATGCTAGCACACTACTAAGACATTATTGCTATATCTGGATATATACCCGTAGCGATTGAGATTTAGGTCTAATTGCACGCCCTATTTGCTCCCTGGTTGCGTTGAAACTCCCTGCATGCGTTGAAACTCCTTGCAATAGTAACGGACTATATACGCGTCATTTCGCGTTGCCTACATGGATGTAGGTAAGGAGCGTGAGCAGGGACGCGGAAGCTTTGCC
>VAPK010035031.1_pt1 | contig 10386 bp, 6 predicted proteins | sample 3395031 | NCBI WGS metagenome assembly VAPK01 (sample SAMN08290443, study PRJNA428436) | hydrothermal vent metagenome | isolation source: Deep-sea hydrothermal vent chimney 1 | place: Pacific Ocean: Juan De Fuca Ridge
AATAAATTGGCAATATGAATTATTTCATCATCATTTAGATCGGGTGCAATTTTAACAACTAAAGGCGTATATTGATCATGTATTTTTTGTAGTTTTAATTGCTCTTCCTTAAGGGAGCAAAGCAAGTTTTTAATATCATCACCTTGCTGTAATTGTCGTAGATTTTTTGTATTGGGAGAAGATATATTAAGAGTAATATAGCTGGCTAAGGTATAACTTTTACGAAACCCAATTAAATAATCCTCAGTGGCATTTTTTATTGGGGTGTCAAAGTTCTTGCCGATATTAATGCCTATTATTCCTTTGTAGTTGGTCTGTTTAACTTGCTGTAGTAGGTGATCTACGCCTAGATTATTAAAGCCCATCCGATTAATGATCGCTTCATGTTCGGGCAATCTAAATAATCGAGGTTTAGGGTTTCCTGGTTGTGGTCTGGGTGTGACTGTGCCAATTTCTATAAAGCCAAACCCTAAGACTGAAAGAGCATCAATATAATCGCCATTTTTATCTAAGCCAGCGGCAAGTCCAACTGGATTCTTAAATCTGAGCCCCATAATACTAATAGGTTTATTCTCTACGTCAGGTTTGGATAAAACTGACAAGCCTGTTTTATCTGCTAACTGTAATAGTTTAAGCGTAGCATAATGGGCAACCTCAGGGTCAAGTGAAAATAAAATAGGGCGGAGAAAAGGATAAAGATTCATTGGCTAATAACTGCGTGGTTCTTGCTTTTTATGCTTCTAATTATATAGCAACTTATATAACTTAATAGGTTTACCTATCATAAAAGTTTTAAAGACGGTATGGTTCAGGGTCTACACAGGGTGTTCTGTCTAAAATTAAATCGGTTATTAATTGAGCAGAAGCTGGTCCCATCACTAATCCATTTCTAAAATGTCCTGCATTAATCGCTAGATTTTTTATTTCTGGATGTTTATCAATATAGGGGATACCTTTTTTTGTTCCTGGACGTAACCCTGCCCAATGGTTACATAACGGAAAGTTTTTTAGGGTTGGGAAAAGTTTAGTTGCAAAAGAAAATAATTTTTCTTTGGTTTCTTTTGTCGTGCTCTTTTCAAATGCTGAATGCTCTACAGAACTACCTACCAAAATTTTACCATCTCGGCGTGGAATTAAGTAATGATCATTATCCAATACCATATACGGTAGAGTATCTGGTTTAGCGTTAAATAAAAGCATTTGGCCTTTTACAGGATATATTTCAGGTGAGTGTAGAGAGTTGGGTAGCAATTGTTTTGCCAGTTTCCCAGTCCATGCACCTGTACTAATAATTAATTGATTAACCTTGATTTTTTCTTTATTTGTAGAAAGAGTGTTAATATTATTATTTTGCAACTCACAATTAATCACTTCACTATTTTCAATAAACTTGACCCCAGCATCTAATAGAAAGGCTTTTAAAGATTTTAGTAGTCGAGGGTTTCGGGCTTGTGCAATAGTAGGCATCCAGAGAGGGTTTGTTGTCTTTGTGTTGAAGTTACTTAAGAAGGAGGAATCTGCTTCTTGGAATGGAATCTGGTAAGAGTTACACCAATTTGTTGACAGTTTAATATCGGGGTTTTTGCAGATTAGTAATCCGCAGTCGTACCACTCAGGGTTTATTTGGGTGGAATTATATAATTCATTTGATAAATTTGGATAGTTCTTAATGCTTTCTATTGCTAATGTGCTAATAGCCTTTGCTTGTCTCCATGGATATAGGGGTAATAAAATGCCACCACCGGCCCAAGAAGATTCTTGGCCAGAAAATGATTTGTCAATGAGAGTAACGCTGCACCCCGCTTTCAAAAATTCTCTTGCTGTAAGCAGGCCGATGATACCACTTCCTATGATAGTAATCTCGGATGATTGAGTCATAATGTTGGGCGTAGTTTAAAAATGAATGGGTTAGGACTAGAAATTAAATAACTTGTACTTTTTGGCGCAGGGTTTTTGTTCGTGTTCAAGGCGTAGCAACTGGCGGATCAAGCTATGTAGCTATTGCTACAACGCAGAAGACGGACAAAAAAGCAAACTAAAATTATAAGTTATTTAGTTTCCATTCCTTCAGTGACAGAATTTCAAAAGATAGTATACAGGAGATGAATTGGAGTGGTAGATGTTGTTTTTTTTAAACAAATATAATTTTTATTTTAGGAGGTTATTGTATCTATTTGAAATAAAAGATAAAAATAGACTGTAAAAAGGAGGGTAAAACTTGTATAGAATTAAATTTACTGCTATTATTAGTAGCGTGAATTAAATTTTGTTGTATTTCAGCAAATTCAGTTTAACAATAACTAAACAACCTCATGAGGGGGAAAGCAAATGATCAAAAAAACAAAAATAGCGTTGGGCATAGCTACGGCGACATTAACAATGGCAGGAGCTTTAGTTTCACCACAGGTAGTTGCTCAAACGCAAGCAGAAAAAACTGCGTCATTAGAAGCACAAGTTAATGAAATGGCCATTATGATGCAGTCGATGCAAGCAGAATTAAGTCGTGTAAAAGCTACGGCAGCAAGTGCAGATACGGCTAAGGTACAAGAGTTGGATCAGTGGATGGCTTCAGTTAAGAATGCACCTGTTCATTATGCGCCAAAAGACCATGTATTCTCAGTTCGTGGTGGTTGGATGCATATGGATCATAGTCGTGGTTCAACTACTGATGCGCTTGGAGCAGGCACTGGAGTAGGTACAGATATTCTGACTAGTCCAGTAGATAAAGATGCTTTCTACTATGGTGGTGCGATTGACTTCAATATGAACAATGACTTATTTGGTCTGGCTGATGGCGTCTCTTTTGGTATTGAGCTGGGTATTGAATATTCTGAATTAGGCGACAAAAAAGAAAGTGGGTTAACAAGAGCGATTACTACATTAGATACTGTAAACGGTGGAACAGCTCTACCCGGAGTCCTTCCTGGAAACTTACAGCAGAATGTAACAGTTAATATGCTAAGAGTAAGTGCAGCACCTAAATTAAAATTTATGCATGGTAGCAAACTACGTCCTTGGATTATTCCTTTAGGTATTGATTTTAATATAATCAGCCCACCATCTGATGCGGTAACAGTATTGAACACAGGTATGCAGTTTGGTGCTGGTGTTGAATATGAATTGTTCCGAGGAATTGTTGCTGGTCTTGATGGTCGTTATCATTGGACACCTGATGATGTTGATGGTATAGATACGGATGGGTTTACACTTGGTGGTTCTGTCGGTTTTCATTTCTAAGTTCTATTAACGTAATGAAATAATAAAAGGGAGGCGAAAGCCTTCCTTTTTTTTTGGAAAAAAAATGAGTAAGTATCCAAGCATAATTATTTTAACCTTTTACTTGTCTTTTTTATCATCTTCGGCGTTGCATAAACAGTTACATAGCTGGCTATGCGCTTGTTTATGCGCCTTGAAGATAATAAAAAATACTGCGTAAAATTGTTAATATAATTATGCTTGGATACTTACTCATTTTTTTCGTTTAAAATTTGTCTCTTGAAGGCGTTAACTCGCAACAAGTAATATTTTTTCTGGTGGTCTTTTGTATCTATTGCTTCTTGAAGGTAAATAAAATTTTGTGCATTCTTGAGGTACATTTTTTACGATCTATCTAACTTGGCTTTGTGAGTTGTATGATTTTTACTTAAAGTCAGTAAGTTTTAGGAGTATGGTTTGAAAAGACAATGTAACTATTTTTTAATACTCAGTATGAGTGTGTTATTGAATGCTTGTAGTTTGGCTTATAAAAGTACAGGCGATGTTTTGATCGGTTATGCAGAGGATCAAGGGGTTTCTTATATATTGGCGTCTGATGATGTTGGGCTTGGGTGTTCGATGGTAGAAGCTTTTTCCCCATTTTTATTAAGTTTTTCCAGTGTGACAACGCCACCTGATCAACTTGCTATCCTCTTTTATTTATTGGCAGGTAATTGTGTTGAGTTTGAAGCCTGGGAAGAAGAACTCCGGTATCTTCGTGCAATACATGCAAAAAATCCTATTGAAGCAAAGGATGCACGTATTGCACAGCAACGACTTCTTGTTCAGGCAGCACGGAGGCAGTTGAACGGTTATCATTATCTTGCTTTAGCTATTGCAGAACCGGGGGCTGAATGCCCTGTGTTCTCTTCTGAAAGTGATGAATTATATTGGTTAATTGGTCTTTTGGATGGAGTGCAGGCTGTTATGAATGATATAGCGGCTGGTGGAAGTGTTGAAGTTCCTATGGATATTGCATCAAAAGTTGGTCGTGGTGCTGCATGTCTGGAAAATGAAAAATGGTGGGGGACACCTGATGCAATTCAAGCTGCAATTTGGATGACTATTCCAGGAAATCAACCTATCGATAGAGATTCTGAGCAAGTTTTGGCGAATTCATTAGAAATTGGTTTGCAGAAAGGAATTAGTCTTCCCCATGTTTTAGCTGCACAAGTGTACTTGGGGCAAGGTAAAATAGAGAAAGTTAAAAAAGTTATTCGTAGCCACTATTCTGAGATGATAATGAATACGATAGTAAATCAAAAGTTTAAAATCCTCAATGAAGTTTCTAATCTGCAAATACAGGCAATTTCTGATCGTCTGTGGACGGAGGCAACTGGAGCGCGTACCCCGATAGGAAAAATTGGATCTTTTTGGAATGACTCAGAGAAGGCTGTTGAAACGATAGATATTGATGAGATACTTCAGGGCACCTCTATTAATTGATGAATGGAAAAATTGAGTCCAAGCCATCCAATCTCTGCGTTTAAATTCTCCGTAGTACTTGCTATGACGTGTGAATTTCGCCTTGACCTTGAATAGTTTAGTTCTCAATTTTCTCATCCGCAATTAATAGAGGTACTCTTCAGTGAGTAAAAAAAAGTCCTTTAACTGGTATGTGACAAGCTATTAAAAAGATGCTTTGATATTAGGATCTAAGACAGAAAAAAGGTGCTTCCTTTGAAAACTTTTATTGATAGGTTAGCCTACACGTTTTTTTTAGCAACGTTGGGCTTGAGTAGTCATACGATTCTGGCAGAGACTAGAAGCCTCTGTGTCTTTGATTTGCTGGGCGCAAATGGCCCAGTTTATGCCCAAATGAAAGATTATAAAATTGCAGCAGTGGATTGGGGAGTGGAATTTCGCCTCAAGCCATATATTAGCGAGAAAAAGGCTGTTGAAGATTTTAAATCAGGGGTTTGTGATGCAGTCAGTTTTACAGGTATTCAAAGTCGTCAATTCAATTCATTTAGTGGCAGTCTGGATGCAATGGGAGCATTACCGTCATACGACCACTTAAAAATGGTTATAAGTAGCATAAGCACTAAACAAGCTGCCCCTTTAATGCTAATCAAACCCTATGAAGTGGTAGGGGTTATTCCTATGGGAGCCACTTATTTATTTGTTAACGATCAGTCATTGGTTACTAATCATGGGGAAATAGGTGCTGATTTAACCAGCATTCGAGTCGCAGTGATGGATAGTGATCCTGCTCAAGCTGAAATGGTTGACTCGATTGGAACCATATCAGTGTGTACTTCAATTGCAGAAATGTATAAAAAGTTTAACATGGGTTTAGTTGACGCAACATATGGCCCCGCTGTTGTATATGAAGCTATGGAATTACGTAAAGGACTAAGTAGTAATGGAGGGATTATTCGGTTTCCTCTGGCGCAGCTTACTTTGCAAATTATTGTTCATTACGTTCGATTTCCTTCACAGTTTGGGCAAAAATCACGAGAATATGCTTTAAATCAATTTGATAAATCTGTCATGCTTGCAAAACGTTATGAAGATAGAATTTCTCAAAAATGGTGGATCAATATTCCAGACAATGAAAAGACTCGATATCATGAGATTTATAGGAAAACTCGAATGGTGCTTAGAAATAAAGGTATTTATGATGGAAAAATGTTGAAAGTCATGCGCTTAGTGCGTTGTAAAAAAGATCCGAAATTAGCTGAATGTATTGCTGAGGATAAAGAATAAAAAGAGTGTTGATTTATTGGGTTACATAAAGATGAAGAAAGACTTGTAAATGTATGGAAATGGTATATCTGTTTGTTCAACTTACAGAAATGAATTAAAATTATAAAGTAGGACTAACTATTCGTTATTTTAGAAGTTTTGGTAATTGTTAACTGATTATTCGATTGAGGAAGGTTGATGATAATTAAACAGAACCGAAAGTTATTTTTCTGGATTGCCTCATTGATGCTGGCTTTGTTTTTTGCGACTACAACTATAGTGGTAAAAAATTCAGGAAAACTGTTAGTTAGTTTTATTGAAAACTATGCGGTTCCTTATGTTTTAAAAACAGATGATGTTGAAATGGGCTGTGTTATGGCTGAAGCTTTAACATTATTAGTTCCAAGTCTTGCTCAACTTAATGCTTCGCCTTATAAACTTGCAATAATGTTTGATTTTTTGTCGGGTAGCTGTGCTGAATTTAAAGCGTGGGAAGAAGAACTCAGGTATCTAAGGGCAATACATGCGAAAAATGTTATCGAAGCACAGGATGCTAGAATTGCACAAAAAAGATATCTTAACCTGGCTGCTCGCAGACAGCTAAAAGGATATCTTAATCTTGAATTAGCCTATCCTGAAGTACCTAATACCGATTGCCCTAAATTAGATAGTTGGAACGACGAGTTTTATTGGTTGGTAGGGTTGATGGACGGTTTACAGGCTGTGCTGAATGACTTAGCTTCTGAAGGAGGTGCAAAAGTTCCTTTGGATATAAGTCTTAAAGTAGGTAGAGGAGCGAATTGTCTCAATAATGAAAAATGGTGGGGACTGCCGGATGCTATCCAAGTCGCTATTTGGGTAAGTTTTCCCGAAAATAAACCAGAAGGAATTATTTCATTGGATGTTTTGGATAAAACAATACTAATAGGTTTGAAGCAGGGTGTACGTATTGTTCAGGTAATTGCTGCAAAAATTCATATTGGGTTAGGGAATTCTAAACAAGTTAAGAGTATAATTCGAGATAATGTAAGTACAAGATCTAATATAGCGACGAACCCAAAATTTATATTTTTGGATGAAGTTACAACTATTCAATTACTGGCTATATCTGACATGATGTGGACAGAAGCAACAGGAAAACGTACGCCGATTGGGGGATTGGGTGCTTTTTGGGATGACTCCCAAAATACCATGGATACTATAGATATTATTGATATTCTTTGACTATTAAAAAACATAATTTGGGTGAGCTTATTACTATTTGAGATGAATATTAAATAATGTTCGCTTCGAATAAATTGTAAAGTTTTAAAAATGATTTTAGTTGAAGTATCTTACTTAGAGTAAAGAGGATTATACGATGGTCTTATACAAAAGTTTCTTATCCAAAATAATGATTACTTTTTTTTTGGTAGCTACTTGCAATTCTATTCTCGCTGCATCTAAAAAAATGTGTGTTTTTGACTTATTAGGTGCAAATGGGCCTACCTTTTCTCAGATGAAAGATTATAAAACTGCTGCACTTGCCTGGGGCGTAGAGTTGGAACTGAAACCTTACACAAGTGAACGCGTAGCGGCTGAGGATTTTAAATCGGGTCTTTGTGATGCGGTCAGCTTTACTGGAATTCGAGCGCGGCAATTTAATTCTTTTACCGGTAGCCTGGATGCGATTGGTGCTTTGCCAACATACGAACACTTAAAGTCAGTTATCACTACTATTAGTGGTAAGAAAGCGGCTAAGCTGATGCAATCAGAACCTTATGAGGTTGTAGGAGTTTTTCCTGGTGGGGCTGCATATATGTTTGTTAATGATAGAAATATTGATACGGTAGGAGAATTAGCGGGCAAACGTATTGCTATTTTGGATTCTGATCCTGCTCAAGTTGAAATGGTTATGTTTGTTGGCGCTTCGCCTGTTGGTACTTCGATAGCAAATATGTATAGTAAATTCAATAATGGTTCTGTTGATGTAACGTATGGTCCTGGAATAGTTTATGAAGCCATGGAACTTTATAAAGGACTCGAGCCAAAGGGTGGAGTTATTCAATTTCCATTAGTGCAGCTGACTATGCAGGTACTTATTCGAAAAGCTAAATTTCCAGAAGGGTATGGGCAAAAATCTAGGGACTTTGCCTTGAGTCAGTTTGACCAGGGAGTGGAATCCGTCAAAAGATATGATAGTAAAATTCCAGAGAAACTGTGGGTTCCTATCCCTGAAGTGGATAAATTAGGCTATCTTGAGGTATTCAGACAGTCTCGAATCAGACTGCGAGATAAAGGTATTTATAATGATAAAATGTTAAAACTTATGAGAATGTTGCGCTGTAAAAAAGATTCTCATCAGGCTGAATGTACAGCGGCAGACAAGGAATAAATTAATTCCAGAATGTTGGTTTCATGATTATGCAGAAAGCACACGATAGTTTTGAAGGAAAGTATTAAATTTCGTAGTTGCCGAGAATGGTTTTCTACCTTGCCAGTTTTTTTACTTCTTCTAGTTGTCATTATTGCCGGAAATGGTGAACAAATTCATGCCCGCCTTTTGAATGTAGGCGAACTGATGTGGCATGATTATTTCACGCTAAGAGCCGACATTCCAATTCCAGATTGCAATCCTGCCCCTGATATTGCAGCTGAGTTGAAAAAGCTTGAAGCTGAAGAGTCCGGTATGGGAGAGTTAGAGGGTTTATTTGATGCAGAACCTTTTGATCGTGATGCTACGCTTACATCATTGAAAAACACTCGATTGTTGTGTATTAAAAAACATACAGTGGTGCAACAAAACCAGGCAAGAATTACACCCTCTGTTATTATTTTTCGTACTTTAGAAACCAGTGTTGCGAGAATCACACTGTTTGCTTTTGAAAAACAGCGGATGATATTAATACTGACTATTTTCATCTGTGCGGTTACTTGTACGGTCAAGCAACACCACATCGCCTTTAAGCCGGTGATAACAATACAAGATCACTATATTTCCACAGTGGCCCAGTTACTGGGTAATGTCATTATGCTCTTTTCAACCTGGTTTTATAGACATAATATTTATAAGTCAGCAACAAAAGTTGATCACCCAGAAGTTTATCTACTTTTGATTTTGGGATTTGGTGCTTTAAGCGCGGTTAGTCTTTATCAATTAATTAAACCTCCACATTTTCATGATTTTCATAAAGGACACAACAGTGTCCTGCATGCGATGTTGTCTATTCCCCTTTATATTTTTATGACTTTTTTTGTAGGGGGCTATTTTTTCCTGATCGAAGGACATTTGTCTGGTCCAGCAATATTTTTTAGTTTGTTATTCGATCAGGCGGGCTTGTTCCTTAATATAGGACTATATATTTGGGTAGGGATGCTATTAAAGCGCACTCAATTAGGTGATCTTATTTTTAAAGTTTTTATACCCTGGCGTATGTCACCAGAATTATTAGCATTTGTTGCCATTATTGTGATGGCTGTACCAACTGCCTATACAGGTGCTTCGGGTATTATTATCATTGCCATGGGGGCTATTGTTTATGAAGAATTACGCCGTGCAGGCGCGCGTAGGCAACTAGCTTTAGCAGCAACGGCAATGACAGGAAGTGCAGGGGTTGTGCTTCGGCCGTGTCTTTTGGTGGTATTGATAGCTGCTTTAAATAAAGAAGTAGTCACAGATCAACTGTTTAGCTGGGGTCTAAAAACTTTTATGACAACAGCTATGGTCTTTTTTGTTTTTGCATTAATAACCAAGCGTGAAAAGATACATGTGGCTTCCGTTCAAGAGGCGTTTAAACCTTTTTTACGGACACTTATTCCATTATTACCTTATGTATTAATTGTGTTGCTCATCTTCTTGGCGTATTTCTTTTTACTTAATGTAACCATGGATGAATTTTCTGCTCCGGTAATACTGCCAGTTGTTATTCTCGGGTTATTAGCTTACGAAAAATTATTTGTTAAGATAGTTCTAGTTGCATCTCCAGAGAAACAGTCGCATAAATTTGAATATACAATAAGAATGGCTTCTTCTGAATCTAGTGTTCATATAGGAGCTTTGTTACTTTTAATGGGACTTTCTTTTGTTTTGGGGGGGGTGATAGAACGTTCGGGGCTATTAGGTAATATACCAGAGACCTTTACATCCATCTGGGTGACACTGAGTTTTCTGATTGTAGTTTTGGTTGGTATTGGAATGATTATGGATCCCTTTGGCGCCGTTGTTCTGGTGTCAGGTACTGTTGCACAAATTGCCTATAACAATGGAATCAATCCTGTGCATTTCTGGATGATTACTTTGGTCTCCTTTGAATTAGGATATCTTACTCCACCTGTTGCACTCAATCACTTGCTGACCAGACAGATGGTCGGTTACGAAGAGACAGCCAAGGCGTCATTAGAGGGTGATAATTTCTGGTATCGACACGAAAAAATATTATTACCTTTGGTGGCAATGGGTACAAC
>VAPK010088918.1_pt1 | contig 10385 bp, 13 predicted proteins | sample 3395031 | NCBI WGS metagenome assembly VAPK01 (sample SAMN08290443, study PRJNA428436) | hydrothermal vent metagenome | isolation source: Deep-sea hydrothermal vent chimney 1 | place: Pacific Ocean: Juan De Fuca Ridge
AAAGGTGAAAGATGGAATAATTACTTCATCTCCGGGTTTAATGTTAACTAATAAAGCCGCCATTTCAAGAGCCGAAGTTCCGGATGTGGTTAGAAGTGTATTAGAAGAAAAATATTGATTAAAATATAATTGGCTTTTTTTTGTAAACTTTCCATTTCCGCTTAGCTGCCCCAAATTAAAGGTTTTCTGAATATAATTGATGGCATTTCCCTTGTTAAAAGGGCGATTAAAAGATATTTGCATAGAATTTAGATTCTAAGTTACGGTTTCTATTTAAATGATTTCATATAATTTATTGCATTTGGGCCTTCGTTGAAAATTAAATCAATTATGGAAACATAGTGATTAAAAGGTGGATAAAGTTGACGGTATTCCAAATAACCAGAATAATCCATCCAGAATAATTTTATTCCATTTTCTTTCAGAAAGTCTTCTTTTAAATATGTTTTCGCTGAAGGGCCACATAAATATTCAGTTGCTGAACATTTCTTTAAAAATTCTAAAACTCTGTTTTCTTTTGAATGTTTTAAATTATATTTTCTGCTATCGCAAAATTCTGTTTTAATATATAGAATTTCACGTGAAATTTTTTTAATTACAAATTGGTTAAATTCCGATAAACTCTTCCATGCTGTGTGCAAATATATATCTTCAAAAAAATATTGATATTCTTTAAAGTATTTTGTTTTGGAATAGTTGTGTACAATAGATTGCCAGTGCTTTTTTTGCCAATTTATATTTTGAATTTCAACCTCGCATATTTTTAAAGTACGTTTGCTTGATACAGGGATTGTTAACCATTTTAATCCGTTGGGAGTTTTTATTAAATTTCTATTTCTCCAGTCGCGCCTTGTGTATTGTACATCATCATAAAAAATAAACAAGTCAACAGAATTTATTATATCAAAATACCCTTTCCAGGGAATGTAATTTGATTGAATTGCAGCAACTTTCATTTGGGTTACAATTTAAGCTTAAAGCGATCTATCGGAATAATTTTACATTCGGCTGCTTTTAATATCGTTTCGTTTGGTAAACTATTTAAAACTGTTGCGCCGGCTCCAACTATCACATCATTCCCAATAATAATATTATCCCGAATGGTTGAATTTGTGCCAAAAAAACAGTGATCGCCTGTTTTTATCTTTCCTGAAAATGCAGCTCGTGGTGCCACATAAGAGAATGCTCCAATTTCCGTTTCGTGACTTATATATCCGGCACTTCTCACAAAAACACCATTGCCAATTTTCGCACGAGGCTCCACAATCGCATGTGGGAAAATAATTACGTTTTCACCAATAGTTGCTGAGTTAGCAATAAAAGCAGTGGGATGAACAAATGAAAATAGTTGGTATCCCTTCTTTTTAGCTTCATAAAATTTTATTGAATTCAAATGTTTAATACCAGAAGCAGCCGAAATAGCAATTAGCATTTTATAGTCATTAGGATTGTATTGTTGTTCAATTTCTTCGAATGGGACCAAAGGAAATCCTTCAAACAAGGTTCTGTTTTTTATAAAAGATGAATTTACGGTAAATGCTACCACACAAGCAAATTCGGTTGAATTAATATATTCAGCTACAATTCCTGCAAAAGTGGTATCTCCAAAAACAACAATTTTTTTCATAATCAAAATTAGTTGTAAATTTTCAGTCCCAATATTTCTCTGGCCTCTTTTGCAGAATAAGGTTTAAGTTCTATCTTCTCACCTATCTCATTTACTCGTTTTAACAAATCGATATTGCTGGCCAGAACAGATTTTCCTTTGTCGAAATAAATATTGTCTTCTAATCCAACACGAACGCCACCTCCGTTTAACATTCCGGTAATATTCATTTTAAGTTGTGAATTCCCAATCCCTCCCAACGACCAAAACGAGTTTCCAGGTAATTGGGCAATAATATTTCCGGTATCGAGCAAGCCAGCCTGAGCATTAAAAATATTGCCCAAAATAATATTGAAATAGAAAGGTGGTTTGATTAATCCCTTTTTATGCAGATATTTTGCATAATTTACCATTCCAGAATCAAAAGCTTCCAACTCAGGTTTTATTCCCTTTTCCAGCATTTTAGCTGCCAGTTTTTGTATCATTTCTGGACTGTTAATACTTACCGAATTTTGAAAGTTAAGCGAACTTAAAGTCAAACTTGCCATGTCGGGTTTACTTTTTCCTTCTAAATCTAAACACTCTGAGCGCCGCTCAAAGTCTGGCCAATTTCTGCCGCTGGCAGAAACACAAATAATAAGTGAATCGTTCCCGTAACCATCAACTTTTCTAATTCCTTCAATAATTTGTTTGTAAATTCCTTTCTTCCAAGTAGGCTTGCCAATTGAATCGCGCGCATGCAAGTGTACCAAAGAAACACCAAATTTTCTTGCCTCAAGAACCTCTTCTACAATTTCGTTAATCTTCAATGGTACGTGAGATGTCATTTCCTTGGTTGGAACCATCCCTGTTGGTGTGAAATTGATTATATATTTTGACATACGTTTAAGTTTAATGGTACAAAATACAAAATATGGCACGAAAGAAAAAATGAAAAATTATAAACTCACCAGATCGTTTATGGGTCTAGGTTTATTGATTCAAAGTTATAACTATAACAATGGGAAATCAGGAGTTATCACCAAAAAATTTATAAAAGCATAGTAAAGAATCGGTATTAGAACAACGGCAAGAATTAATCTATCTCTTCAAAATCAACATAATCTCCTTGAACCGGATTGGAATTATTATTGCTTTTTTTATCCGTTTCAATTGTAACTTCGCCATCGGGGCGTGAAGAGCGTTGAGTTTGGTGTTGTTGATCTTGCATTTTTTGCTGCATGTTCTTAACTCCCTTATCAATGAGCATTGGCAATATATATTTCGAAATTATACGAATGCCATAATATATAACTGCAATAATAAATAGTGTGCGCACAAAACCAACCAAGAATAAAATGATTAATAAATCCATTCCATTAAAATTAATAGTGCAAATTTAATTTTTTTAAAGGAGTTGATTGCGAAATACTTTAATTTTTAACATTGGGAAATAAAAAAAGCGGATAATTCCGTCTTTCATTTATTCAGATTATGTCTGATTACTTCCTTCTCACATCGCCACCACTCGATTCGGCCGTTCTTTTACATTTGGGTTTCAATAATGCCGGATATCTGCTCCGCTGCTAGCTTTGGCGTACAATTTTTCCGTAACGTTAGGCACTGGTTGTTTATGATTTTATTTATAATCAACAATTTTATTGTACCGGAATGTTGGATTTGGATAACCAGGGCTTAAACATTTCCAAGCATTTATTTTCATTGTTATTGTATTCTTTGTAACTTTTTCAAGCGACTCTTTAACTATTTCATCCAGAATTTCAGGACTTATTTCAATTCTTGCATTTATAATTATTTGAGCTTTATTAGAAATACCTGCTTTGCCGCGAATTGATAAAGTTTCAGATGTACCTGTGATATTACCAACCAAATAATTTGAACCATTTTCAAGGATTATTTTAATGTGTCCAACTCCAATATTTTGCTTGTCAATTTTTTGACTTATATCTTCAAGGAAAGTTGTCGCTGTTTTGTCCCAATTTATCTGCTCACCTTTTAAGCTGATCGAGGAATTGAGCCATCCAAGAACAGCTTCACCTTCAGCATAAGTATCATAATCAACCTCAACTATTCTTTGTCCTGTTCTTGTTTTCGATAGAATTAATTTCAACCAATCATCAATACCTTCACCAGTTTTTGAACTAATAGATAATACCTCAGAATGTGGATAATTCAGTTTTACTTTTGCTAAAAGAAGTTCTAATTGGTCTTGTTCGAGCAAGTCTTTTTTAGTAATTAGAATAATGTCGCTTTCTTCCAGTTGTTTTTTTAAAATATAGGCTGCACTTGCATGTAACCCAGCTGTTCTTCCATCTAAAATATCAGCTAATCTTAATGGGTCTGCCAGTACAGTGAGTGGTGAAATAATTAATTCCCGATTTAAATTATCTTTTAATGGTTGCATTATTGTGGCTGACAAATCGGTACAACTTCCAACTGGTTCAGCAATAATAATGTCCGCATCGGAATCTTTTCCAACTTGTTTTATTGAATCAATAAAACCATTAAAATTGCAGCAAAAGCAACTGCCACTTACTTCGGCAACTTTTACTTTGGTTTGTAACAACAAAGCAGTATCAACTAATTCGGAGGCTTGGTCGTTTGTAATTAGTCCAACTTTTTTATTTTGGTTCATTAAGAATTTGGTAGTTTCATATAACAAAGTAGTTTTACCGGCTCCCAAAAAACCGCCAACAATAATAAGTCGTGTTTTATTTATCATATTTCATTTTTTTATGTCATCAGGCTTACAACATTCTCTTGTTGCATTTTTCATTGCTGGTTCGAGTATTTTTACAAAAAAAAGAGATGCCAGAGTGCCGCCAACTAGCGGAGAAAAGATATAAACTAAAAAGAATCCCCCTGATTGGTCGGGAAAAGCCGCTTTTCCCCATCCGAATATCCATGATACCATACGTGGGCCAAAATCACGAGCAGGATTAATTCCCGCTTGAGTTAAAGGAGCAATAAGGCATATAATTGATGTGACCGTTAACCCAATAAATAATGGAGCAATCGCATTGTCGGGGCGACCAATATTACAACCTTCGGTTAATGCAAAAATTAATATTACTAAAATAAATGTTCCAAATGCTTCGGCACTCATTGCAAGAGGTAACGAAACAATTGCTGAACTTCCAGAATTTATATAATATTCCCCAAACATTTTTGCGGTAATTATTGATTCAGTTGTCCCTCGTGTAATTCCGTTCAAATTTTCATAATTACTTATTGAAGGTGCAAAAAACAGATAAATAGTCAACCCCGCCAGAAATGCACCAAAAAATTGACCAAACATATATATTGGAAGTTTACGAAATTTCATTCGCCCGCTAATTACCATTGCTAACGTAACTGCGGGATTTAGGTGTGCGCAGGAAATATGTCGAGTTAAGTAAATTGCAAGAGTAACACCTATTCCCCAAGCCAATGCAATTTGAAATAATCCTTGATATGCATTAAATAATATCGACATTGTCACAGAACCACATCCAAAAAGTACCAAAAGAAATGTTCCAAGAGTCTCACCAATAAATTCAGTTTTATACTTCGCCATTTTTATAAATTACTTCTATTTCGTCCTAAATTTATTTATTTTTATCAGATGTGCAATGCTTTTTTTTTACTTGTGCAGAACGGCTTAAATATTTGCAGTACACGGCTCTTGCAGAGTATTGCCGTATATTTTTTGTTATGTGGTATTTATTATTAATCATAAAGAAAAATATCATTTGAAAGTTTAAGCCTGCATTATTCACAAATTATTCTATTCCGAAGCCAAACTGCTTTGAATAAAGACAATTTTGAAAGTGTCCGCCTATTGATGCATATTTATAAAATCAACTTTGCAACCACATACTTGACTTCGCAAATATCAAGTATAAATTTTTCACTTGATGATAAACTACTTTCAATTTATAGGTGTTTACATCCAGAAATGAACACTCGCGAATAACCACGGTATCATTAGTGACCAAATTTTAAAACCTGTTCCGAATGATATACGGGGAGTTTATTTGTACATTTCAGAGTAATGGTCGTTTGCTTTTCCAAACATGGTGCAAACCGGCTGTTCAAGCGCCAACCAGTTACGGTAGAAACAGGTAAAACTGCCTTGTATTTTTCCGGAATAGTAGTCCTGTTCCGCCTCTTCGCCACTTATTAATCCTTTAACATTTCCCGAACCCAGATAATGAATTAATGAGGGCAAAGTAGCAGTTGTGTAAGCCGTTGAAAAACCTGCGGAAAATTCAATAAAAGGATTAAATATTTTGTAGTAGGCTGCGCCCAATCCAAATGAGTGGTAAACCGGGCTGTTTTTATTAAGCCCAATTCCAATACCGTAAGCTCCTGAAACCGAGTAGCCTTCTTTTTGATGACGTTTGCTGTTAATAAGACCAAACGATTCGCCAACTGAAAGTGCCAAATAATTGATTTCGTAGTTATCGGCAAACGGAACATCTGTATTTAGTAGGGTTGAGTCGGTTTTATGTTGAAATAAGTTCCATCTTAAATTGGGCGAAAAGGTGTATTCATAATATGTATGATACGGGTTTCCTATGTTTCCCAAAAATTGTTTTTGGTGGTAAGAAATAACTGAAACTTGCTCTTTTCCATCGTATCTGTAATTGTTTCCAGAGCCATTTGACGCTTGAAACGAAAGTGTCATGTTTTTGTATAAAAGTTGTCGGGGAATATTTATTCCAATGTTGTAATTTTTTCGTGAAAAGCCAAGGTTCCCTTCAAAATTTAAAGTAATATTTTGGCCAAAAAGTTATTTTCTTTTATGCCCAGCGTGAGCTTGTAATCGTTACGGTTTCCGTTGAACGATAATATTGGCAAGAGCGTAAATGCATCTTTTTCATTAATCTTGAGCAATTAACTTTCACTGGAAAGCGTGTCGATAGAGTAGTCAACCTGTGCAAAATGTCCGATATTCTAAATTTGATTCATTGAGTTATTTAAACATTTTTGGTCAATGGTTTCTCAGATATTAAATTGCAATTCGCGCATAATAATTTTATCGCGTGTCTGCCAGTTTTTTTATTTGAACGGAATCGATTTTCCATGTTTCTTTTGTATCGGAGCCCTGTCCGAAACCAATATAAGAAACCTGAAAAAGGAAAATTATGAGTAAGAATTGCTTCTTTGCCTATTTTCTGACAAGTTAAATATAGAAAAGGCTATTTCTCGAAAAGAATAAAATGAGATGATTGCATTAAAAAGCATTCATTGTACATAAAATATTTACAGTTGGGGTGAAATGGCCTTATTTGACTTAAAAATTTGCAATAAAACAACTTTTGCAGGAAATACGGTTTTTAGTTTAATTGCTTCCAATTTAGGAATAAATGAAAAAGCAAATACATAATTACAACTTGAGAAAATTAATACTACTTTTGAAAATAAACATCGCAGTTTGATCTATAAAAAACTTATCGGATTTGTTATTTCAACGCCGAAAGGTTCTTTTGTTGCAAACGAAAAGAATGTGCTTAAAACGGAATATCTGGTTTTTATAAGTGCTGCTTGCAATATTTTGGTAAAGAAATTTTTGAACTATTGAAGAATTTAATGGTTTATGTTTTTATAAATTTAAAATTGAATAATATGAAAAGTAATGTTGGAACAATTGACAGGCTGATGAGAATTGTGTTAGGATTAATTATTGCAATTTTAGGCGTTTGGTTTGACAGTTGGTGGGGGCTGGTTGGAATAGTTCCGCTGGCAACCGGAATATTTAAAATTTGCCCGCTTTACATACCGTGCAGAATATCAACGGTAAAAGAAGACTAAAAAAATTATAAAACGTGCGAAAAAATAATTTTTGTCGCACGCTTTATTTTAACCTTTCCAAACTAGTTCAACCCAAATCCAAATTCTCTTTTTGTCCTAAGGCATTATTACTAAATAATTTGAACAAAGCTGGCGATGTTATTTTGTGCGATAACAAGCCAAAAAACGTAGCTATAGCTACAGCGAGGCTTTTTAACGAAGTTAGCGTACAAAAGAACGAGTTAAAACGGTTAGGTTTTATGATGTGTGTGAGCCAAATTGGGTTAAATTGGATTAAAATGAATAATTGGGCAATAAATATTGTAATACTGATTCTATTCCCAAAAAGTAAAAGTAGAAAATATTTATTCCTCCATCTTAATTTTAACAAGAGCAAGAAAAATACAGAAACAAAAAAGGGAAGCAAATGCTTCCCTTTTTTGTTTCTGTATTTTTTCCTAATTTATCTTTCTACTTTTCTTCTCGAAGAATAATTAATGTGCAACGCAGCAGATTTCCGCAATTCTTGCTTAATATCCGATACAATCCCCATTTTTGTATTCTCGTCAATTTTCAAAGAAGTAATCATAAATTTTTGTTCAGCCTCATCTCTTGCTTCTCTTTCGGCAATAACATAATCCTGGATGTCACTAACATTTGCCCATTGGTCGTTTAACTGAATACGTGGTGCTTTACCAAACATAGATTGGAATTGCTTTTTTGGTTCACCAACATATATATAACTTACCAGCGACTTTTTCATGAGTTTACTCAACTCTGTTGCTTCTGGTAATTTAATATCTACATTAAGTGTAACCTCACGCATGGTTGTACTGACCATAAAAAAGAACAGTAACATAAAAACAATATCCGGCAACGAAGCCGTTGAAATTGGAGGTAATTCTTTTTCTCCGTCTTTTCTAAATTTACTCATAAGTTACTTTCCTCCTATTTTGCTTTTTTAGGTTCAGCTTCTGAGATTCTTGAAGGATAAATTTTGCGAATAGCCTTTTGTTTATCGCTTTCAAGACTGGAATACGATTTTCCAAATTTCGATTTTGCTAATTCTTCCCTTAACTCATTAATGGCACCAACCAATTCGTTTTGAACAGCGATATACGTTCCATATTTTGTATCCAAGTCATTACGTAATGAGATAACCCCCTTTGTTACCTCAACGGAGCCAAAAAAGGGTATTTCTTTAAGTTCTTTTTCTGGCAACTTTTCATCATCGTATGGGTTTGCCATAAACTCCTTTGTCCTTTCACGTAAATCCTCAATGTGAGCATATTCATTTTCCACGAGCAAGTCGTTGTTCCTGTTTACCAATACAACAAAAACATTACGCTCTTTAATTTGTACGTTATCATCAAGTTGATCTTGATCAACCCACTGTGGAAGTCTTCTTTCAAGACCGCTGTCAACATCCATCGTAGTTGTTACCAGGAAAAAGATAAGCAACATAAAGGCAATATCTGCCAGCGATGCTGCCGGTACTTCAGGTGTTTTTCTAGCCATAATTAATTTTCCTGTTTTTTACAACGATTAACACACTATTTAATAAACCGAGTTAGTGAAGATGATAAGATAGATAAGATTGCTAAACCAAGCAAAATATATGTTGCATACAAACCAGCATCTATCATTTTAACCACTTGTCCGGTCAAGCCAGCATTAATAAATTTATTAACTCCAATAAACTGGGGCATCTCAGGTGAAGCCAGTAAAAAAGAGACCAAGGCCACAGTACCTAAAAATGCCAAAGAGATTATCCCGTTTTTTGCAGCTTTTTTGTCGCTAACTGTTTGGACTAATCCTGAGATTATTGCCAAACCAGCTCCTGCAATTAGAAGAATGTAAACCCAAATAAGGTTCGTGTTAATCCAACTTAACATTGTAGGATCGGTATCAATATCACTAATGTTTACCATCAATGAAACAATTAAAACCGCTGATATAATGAGTAGGACCCACAATACTATGGTAACTATTTTTCCTATTTTACCCATGGATATCTTATTTTTTTAAGTTGTGTTTTACTAATATATCTATTAAAGAAATAGAAGCATCTTCCATATTATTAATGATACTATCAATTTTAGCTACACAATAGTTGTAGAAAATTTGAAGGATAATTGCCACGGTAAGACCTGTTACAGTTGTAATCAATGCCACTTTAATACCACCAGCTACAAGTGCAGGGGAAATATCGCCCGCTATCTCGATTGCATCAAAAGCACCAATCATACCAATTACCGTACCCATAAAACCAAGCATAGGTCCAAGAGCAATAAATAATGCAATCCAGCTTAATCCTTTTTCGAGCAAACCGGCTTGTACACCACCGTACGAGATAATTGACTTCTCAACAACATCAATTCCTTCATGTGATCTGTCCAATCCCTGATAAAAGATACTGGCAACCGGTCCGCGTGTAGTACGACAAACTTCTTTTGCTGCATCAACGCCACCGCTTTTTAAGGCATCTTCAACCTTAGACAATAACTTTTTAGTGTTGCTGGTTGCAAGATTGAGGTAAAGAACCCTTTCAATCGAAAACGCTAATCCTAAAATAAGCGTAATCAATACGAATGACATAAAGAATGGGCCACCTTCAATAAATTTTTGTTTCAGCTGACTGTGTAGCGATTGGTTTGCTTCAACCGCAGCTGCCGCCTTTTCTTCCGGGTCAGCAGCTAAATTTACCTGCTCTTCTGTAGTGGTCTTTGGTTCAGTTGCTGCTTCTTGCGCAACCACAACGTTTGACACCATAAAAAATAGCATCCCAAATACTGCTATTAACGCGAATAGTCTTTTCATAATTGATTTGAATTTTTAATTAATAATTTTCTAATTTTTGTTTATATTGATTTTTTTATCCAAATTTTCGAATCTTCACAAAAAATGTGCCTTCTTTCTAATGTTCAATAAGTAAATAGAACATTCCCTCATTCATCTCTGGTGGAGAGACGGATTCCCACGTAGTGATCCCTTCGGGAGAACA
>VAPK010280349.1_pt1 | contig 10384 bp, 7 predicted proteins | sample 3395031 | NCBI WGS metagenome assembly VAPK01 (sample SAMN08290443, study PRJNA428436) | hydrothermal vent metagenome | isolation source: Deep-sea hydrothermal vent chimney 1 | place: Pacific Ocean: Juan De Fuca Ridge
GCTATTGCTAGATTGTCTGAGATTACGGTAATGGCCGTAACAGCGACGATGATGAACCAATCAGCTAATGGAATTTTACCCAATAGGCGTAGACTGCCCCACTCAAACGTGCCGATTACCACCATAAACATAACGCCAACTAATACGGCAATGGGTATGGTTTCGATAAGTGATGATGCGTAGAGAATAAAGATCAGCAAGAATAGTGCTGCGGATATGCCTGATAAACGCTGACGACCTCCAGACTTAATATTGATGATACTTTGCCCAACCATGGCACAACCACCCATACCGCTGAACATGCCTGTAACGACATTTGCTACACCTTGACCCACACATTCGCGGTTAGGTTCGCCTGTGGTTTCAGTGAGTTCATCCACAAGATTCAGGGTGAGTAAGCTTTCGATTAAGCCAACGGCTGCCATTGCTACAGCATATGGAAAGACGATTTTGAAAGCTTCCCATGAGAGTTCAACCTCGGGTAAATGGAAAGGAGGAAATACGCCTTTGATGGATGCCATGTCAGCAACGGTACGTGTGTCCAAACCTAAACCAATCACAATTAATGTACCGACGACAATCGCTACAAGTGTTGAGGGAATTGCTTTGGTAAAACGTGGTAGGTATTGGATGATTGCCATCGTGAGGAGAATCAACCCGATCATTATGTAGAGTGCATTACCTGTAATCCATTCGTGTACACCTTCTGCCGCGCCTTCAACGGGAATTTTGAAATGTTCAAATTGGGCAATTAAGATTACTAATGCTAGGCCATTTACAAAACCTAAGAATACGGGATGCGGTACAAGGCGTATGAATTTACCCAGCTTTAATATGCCGAAGGTGATTTGAATTAAGCCCATCATCATTACCGCAGCAAAAAGGTATTCTTCACCATGGTTTAAAACTAGCCCGCCAATAACAACCGCGATTGCACCAGTAGCTCCAGAGATCATCCCCGGTCTGCCACCCACGATAGAAGCAATTAGCCCGATGGTAAATGCAGCGTATAAACCTGTAAGTGGGTGCAAATGTGCGAGTAGGGCGAATGCTACTGCTTCTGGCACGAGCGCGAGTGCAACGGTTAAGCCTGATAGCAGGTCGTTTTTGATGCATTCTCTACGTTCGGAAATGATGGTGAACATGATGGTTGATAGCCCCTATTTTTAAGGGCGCAAGTATACCGTTTTTCTAATGAATAGCTAATGAATGAGCGTGTCTTGAATATCTATATCGGGTGGTGTTTTACACTAGTATTTTAAGATAAACTTATTGCTGTAAGTCTTCGGGGTTGGGTGTGATTCCCTACCGGCGGTAAGGTTCGTTGTTTGAACCAAGCCCGCGAGCGCCACGTTTTTTCGTGGGTCAGCAGATCTGGTGTGACCCCAGAGCCGACGGTTAAAGTCCGGATGAGAGAAGTTTACAGGTGTTGAATATCAGAGTGTGATGTTCATACACGTATGCGTGCATCTTTTTGATGTGTGTTAGCGTGTCCTGCTTTCTTTCATTTACTCCCATTATTTTAAATACAATTAATGGAAATAAAATGAAAAATTTGAATCAAAAAAAAGTTTGCTATATCCAATCTGGATGGCATCAAAATATCGTGAATAATCTCAAAGAGTTCTGTGTTGAAACCTTGGTCGATGCTGGAATTATAGAATCAAATATAGATTTTGTTGAAGTACCCGGAGCGTTAGAAATACCGTTACAGGCAAAACTTCGCGCTGAAACGGGTAAATATTCGATTATTATTGTTGCAGGATTGATTGTTGACGGTGGAATTTATCGTCATGAATTTGTAGCCGATGCAATCATCAAATCTATTATGGATATTCAACTTGAAACACGCGTACCCATTATTCACTCAATTATGACACCTGTTACTTTTCATGAGAGTGGGGAACATGAAGCCTTCTTTTTAAAGCATTTTGAGTCAAAAGGGAAAGAGGCTGGGAATGCTTGTTTACAGACGATTAAGAACTGTAACGAAGTTCAGAAAGAAGTCGCAGCCCGAGCCGCTTGATCATATAGACCAGAAAGTGATCTCAGTGTACGTGCCAACTCACTTAATTCCCCATGATCAACACCCATTGTTTCAAAGGCTTTTATCAAACAGTGTTCACGAATTTCGCGATAGCGCTCACAGAGTTTTGCGCCTTCTTTGGTTAGGGTATAGAAAACTTCTTTGCCTTGTTTTTCACCTTTGACTAAATTGCGTTTGGTGAGTTTTCGTAATGCGTAGGCCACGAGGTGAGTATCATCAATGTTTAGTGTAAAGCAAATATCGGTGACACGTTTGGCTCGGTCGCGGTGATTGATATTGTGTAAGACTAAAATATCATTGGTGCTTAGTCCTTCGCTTCCGCTGGCAGACATACAATGCTCTGTCCAACGAGCAAAGGCGTTGTTAGCAATGATTAAGCCGTATTCAACTTCGCTTAATTCGACATTGGAATCGCTGACCAGTTTTGAGGCTGAAACGATGGGTAGGTTTTTTTCATTTTTTGTCATATCTTTTAAGTCTCTTCTTTATTTCCATAGCCACCGCCACCGGGTGATTTGATAATAATGGAATCGCCAGCGTTCAATGCAATCTCAGCCGTTGTGCCTAATTTTTCACGTTTACCATTTGCACGTTCAACAATATTGACACCTACGCTTCCAGCCTCGCCACCCGCCATTCCATACGGCGCTACTTGACGATGCCCCGTGAGCAAGGTGGCTGTCATAGGTTCTAAAAAGCGTACTTTGCGTTCAATACCTTCACCGCCTTTATGCTTGCCAGCGCCACCTGAATTTTCACGAATTTTGAATTCATCTAAAATTACAGGAAAGCGGTATTCCAAAACTTCAGGGTCGGTTAAACGAGAATTGGTCATGTGGGTGTGAACCGCATCCGTGCCATCGTGATTTTTAGTTGCGCCTGCGCCACCACATAATGTCTCGTAGTATTGGTATTCATCATTACCCCAGAAGAAATTATTCATCGAACCTTGCGATGCCGCCATGACTTTTAGTGCGCCAAATAAGGTATCAACAATGACTTGTGAAGTTTCCACATTACCTGCGATAACAGCAGCGGGGTATTCTGGGCTGATCATGGATTTTTTGGGGATGATGATCTCCAAGGGTTTTAAACAGCCTTCATTGAGCGGAATATTATCATCCACCATGCAACGAAATACATATAAAACAGCTGCTTTGGTAATCGCTAATGGCGCATTGTAATTGCTGGGGTGTTGTGGGCTAGTACCAGTGAAATCAATAATTGCTTTACGATTGGCTTTATCAATTTTGATGCTGGCACATACTTGATTGCCATCATCCATTTTGTAACAAAACTTGCCATCTTGCAGGGTGTCTAGCACACGACGTACCGATTCTTCTGCATTATCTTGCACGTGCGACATATACGCTTGTACGACTTCTAAACCATAATGGTTTACGATTTTTGCCAGCTCTTGTGAGCCTTTTTCGCAGGATGCGAGTTGCGCTTTGAAGTCGGCAATATTCATATTGATATTACGTGCAGGGTATTTTCCGCCTGCTAAAATATCTCGGATTCCTTTTTCTTGAAAATCACCTTTATCAACTAATTTAAAGTTATCAATAACGATGCCTTCTTCTTCGATATGGATGGAATCAGCAGGGGCAGAACCCGGAGTTTTTCCTCCAATATCAGCATGATGCCCGCGTGATGCAACGTAGAAGATGATCTGTGATTTATCATTATTAAAAACAGGTTTGATAATAGTAATATCAGGCAGATGCGTGCCACCGTTGTAGGGTGCATTGATGATAATGGCATCACCGTCGCAAAGCGTATCGGCGTGTTTTTTAATAACAGCTTTAATGCTCTCACCCATCGAACCTAAGTGAACAGGCATGTGCGGTGCATTAGCCACTAGCGCGCCGTCGGTACTAAAAATGGCGCAGGAGAAATCTAATCGCTCTTTAATATTGACCGATGCGGCGGTGTTAGCCAGTACAAAACCCATTTGTTCAGCAATCGACATAAACAGATTATTGAAGATTTCGAGCATCACGGGATCGACGTTTGTGCCAATGGCTTTTTGTAGTGCTAATGGTTGATAGCGTTCTAAAATCAGATCGCCTAAATCAGTCACAGAAGCCTGCCAGCCAAGTTCGATGACGTTTGTGCCTGTCGCTTCTAAAATTACGGCGGGACCTTTAATGATTTGGTCGCTTGTTAAGGCTTCTCGATGATGAAAACCACATTCTTGCCATTGGTTATTCATAAAAACAGGGTATTTTGATGGTTTTTTAAAGCACACCCCCCCCTTTTTTTGCTGTTTTGTATTATTTTCAGGTGATTCTCCAGCCGAAATAACCTCAATCTCAATGGATTCTACTAATAAAACCTTATCCAAAGAGATAAAACCGAAGCGTTGTTGGTGTGATTTCTCAAAACTCTTACGTATGCTTTGTAAATCATCGTATTTTGTTGAAAGTGAAGTGTCAGAGCCTTCATAACGGCAATGCAAACGCCAAATTGATTGGCAATCGGATACTTTAATGCCTTGTTGACTGAGTTCTGCTTCTCCTTGCGTTTGTAATGATGTTCCAATGATTTTCAGGTTAGTTAATAGAGGGTCATCTAAAGTTTTTTCTATTGATTGTTGCCTGCTAGCGGTAGTATCTGCCAAGCCCATGCCATAGGCAGAAAGTACACCAGCATAAGGGTGGAGAAATACTTTTTTAATGCCGAGCGAATCCGCTACTAAGCAGGCGTGTTGACCACCTGCCCCCCCAAAACAACAGAGGGCGTAATCAGAAACATCGTAGCCACGTTGCACGGATATTTTTTTGATCGCATTTGCCATGCTTTCAATCGCTATGCGTAAAAAGCCTGCGGCGACTTCTTCGGGACAAGTTGTATTGCTTGTATTGGCATCAATTTTTTTAGCAAGTTGGATGAATTGCTGTTTAACAGTTTCATTGTCTAATCTTTGATCAGCATTTTTACCAAACACAGCAGGGAATTCGTCGGGCTGTAATTTACCCAACATCACATTACAGTCAGTGATAGTGAGTGGCCCATTATTGCGATATGCCGTAGGACCTGGATTTGCTCCTGCTGATTCTGGTCCTACGCGATACCGCGCACCATCAAAATTTAAGATTGACCCACCGCCAGCCGCGACTGTGTGAATAAGCATCATCGGTGCGCGCATTCGTACACCCGCAACCTCGGTTTCAAAGGTGCGTTCGTAGCTTTTATCAAGTGTGCCGTTGTAATGGCTAACATCGGTGGATGTTCCGCCCATGTCAAAGCCAATGAGTTGCTCGTAGCCAGCCAACTCACAGGTGCGAACCATGCCGACGATTCCGCCTGCGGGTCCTGACAAAATCGCATCTTTGCCTTGGAATAATTTGGAATCGGTCAAGCCACCGCTGGATTGCATAAATTTGAGATTGCCATCCATGCCTTTGAGGGAGTCTGCCACTTGATTAATATAACGTCGCAAAATAGGGCTGAGGTAAGCATCGACGACTGTTGTGTCGCCACGAGATACTAACTTCATCAATGGGCTAACTTCGTGGCTGGTGGATATCTGTGTGTAGCCAATCTCCTTTGCCATTTGCGCTAATTGTTTTTCGTTCGCGGTGTAGCGGTAGCCGTGCATGAGTACGATGGCGACGGCACGATAGCCTTCATCAAATGCTTGTTGAAGTCCTATTTTTGCTTTGTCTGCATCAAGTGGTATCAGCACATCGCCCTGTGCATTTAAGCGCTCATCCACCTCGACTACTTTTTTGTAAAGCATTTCAGGCAGTTTAATATCTAGCGCAAATAGATCAGGGCGGGTTTGATAGCCGATACGCAGGGCATCGGCAAAACCTGTGTTGATGAGTAAAAGCGTATCTTCACCTTGGCGTTCTAACAGTGCATTTGTGGCAACGGTTGTACCCATTTTAACGGCAGAAATTTTATCTGCTGGAAGTGCTTCCCCTTTTTTAACGCCGAGTAAAGTACGGATGCCTTCGATAGCCGCATCTTTATATTGCTCAGGGTTTTCGGATAACAGCTTATGCTTTTGTAATTCGCCATTGGGTTTGCGGGCGACAATGTCGGTAAACGTGCCACCTCGATCTATCCAGAATTCCCATTTCTTTTCTTGTTGGTTTTTAGTGGGCATTTAGGTATCTCTTTTTTCGAAGGTTTTGAAAGTAGCTAGAATTAAGGAATGAATCGACCAATGGCTTCCCTTCGACTATGCTCAGGATAAACTTTAAACTCAGCAAACGTGAGGTCGGTTGAGGGCGTTCCCTGAGCCTGTCGAAGGGTTCCAAGTGCTTAAACTGAATGATGTTTTTGGTGTGCTTAGTAGTAAACATTATGGGTTACTTCTTTGTCATCAGCTCCGGTAACCACGTTGCAATTTGTGGGAACACAGTTAGTAATACAATGGCAGTTAATAATAAAAAGAAAAACGGCAAAGCATAGCCTGCAATCCTTAAAATATTAATTTTAGTTAGCCCCTGCATAACAAAAAGATTAAACCCAACAGGTGGTGTAATTTGTGACATTTCAACCACTAAGACCACATAAATTCCAAACCACATTAGATCAATGCCACTTTTTTCTACCATGGGTAAAACAATAGAAGTGGTTAAAACAACCATTGAAATCCCATCAAGAAAGAAGCCTAGCACCATGAAGAATAGGGTTAGCACAATGATGAGTTCAGTTGGTGAAAGACCCATAGCCGAAATACTTTCTGCCAGCATACGAGGTATGCCCGTAAAGCCCATTGCGAGGCTGAGGAATGCTGCGCCAGCGATAATGAAGGTGATCATGCACGATGTACGTGTCGCGCCTAGCAAGCTGTCTTTAAAGGTGCTTAATGACAAATTACCTGTGACTAATGATAAAATTAATGCACCAAATACGCCTAAAGCAGCGGCTTCGGTTGCGGTAGCCCAGCCTGCGTAGATTGAGCCTAGCACAAATAAGATTAAACCCATCACCGGGAATAATCGGCGTGTTGCGTACAGCTTTTGCCCGAATGTCATATTGGATAATTCAACATCATCTTCTGATGGAATTTGATCTTTGTTTATCATCGACCAAATGGCGGTGTAACCCATAAAAAGTATCACCAACATTGCACCCGGTAATACGCCCGCGATGAATAAGCGAGAGATTGAAACCTCGGCTGATACACCGTAAACGATGAGAATGATTGACGGAGGAATAAGGAAGCCAAGTGTGCCAGAACCTGCCAGCGTGCCAATCATCATCTTCATGGGATAGCCACGTTTGGTTAGCTCAGGGATGGTCATTTTACCGATGGTTGCGGCGGTTGCGGCGGATGAGCCTGAAACGGCTGCAAAGATAGTACAGCCTAAAATATTAACGTGCAGTAAGCGACCAGGGACCTTATTAAGCCATGGTGCGAGCCCGTGAAATAAATCTTCGGAGAGCTTGGTTCTAAATAATATTTCCCCCATCCAAATAAATAAGGGTAGGGCGGCGAGTGTCCAAGTAGCGGATGCACCCCATGTGGTGGTCGCCATGACTAAACCTATATTGCTGTTGTCGTTTATGACCAATGCAATGAAAGCGACTAAAAATAAAGAAGCTGCAACCCAAATACCACTTAGTAGTGATAGTAAAAGAATTGCGCCTAGGATGATTATTAGATTTGGGATTTCCATGTGACTATTCCTCCAGTCCTACAAAACTCGGGGTATCGCCAGATATGACGAGAATGAGATCATCAATCAAAGCGATTAAAAAGATGGTAAGACCTACAACCATTGAAAATTGAGGAATCCATAAAGGCACAGGAATATAGCCTTGTGATAATTCATTGAATGACCAAGATTCGTACGCAAAAGCTCCTGTGTAATAAACGCCGTAAGCAATCATCACAATAAAAACCAGTAACGCCAACAATAAAGCAAAGCGTTGTAGCTTGCCTTTTAGTAGGTGTACAAGAATGGTTACACGAATATGTCCGCCCATGCGGAAGGTGTATGCCAGTGCGAGAAACGTAGTTGCTGCTAAGAAAAACCCTGCAAAATCTTCGGTAGAGGGAATGACAATGCCAAACCAACGCCCTACAATTTGGGCAAGAATCATTAGCGTGATTAGGATTATGAATAAGCCCGCTAGCATGCCCGAGCCTAAATAAAGTTTATCAAGAAAACTTCGCATAAGAATATCCTCACAAATAGCTGTGCAAGTTGAAAATTAATAGAGAGTAGTTACTAGTGGATACTAATAAAAGATAGGAATGTACTTGTTGAAAGTACATTCCTAGTTTTTGCTTGTTTTGGTTTACTGAAGTGCTTTTAGAATTGCTGCACCATCATCACCCGCAGTCTTTGCCCATTCATCACCCATTGTTTTACCAATAGCTTGCAAGCCTTTCTTAAGTGCTAGAGTAGGAGTTGCTACATTAATTCCTTTTTCAGCAAGCATTGCAGTCTTAACATCAGTTTCAGCCATTGCCATGTCCCAACCACGTGCTTCTGCCGCTTGTGCTGCAAGCTCTACGATCTTTTGAGTTTTAGCGTCTAAGCGTTTGAATGCTTTAGCGTTTACAATCACCATGTTCTTAGGAATCCATGCCTGCGTATCGGTGTAGTGTGTTATGTAATCCCAAGATTGACTACTTACACCTGTGCTAGGTGAAGTGATCATCGCATCAATAATCCCTGTAGAGAATGCCTGTGGAATTTCAGGTGTTTGTACCGTTGTCGGTGCTGCACCTAATAAAACAGAAAGGCGAGACAGCGTTGGGCTGTATGAACGCATCTTTAAGCCTTTAACATCTTCAACTTTATTGATCTCTTTTTTAGTGTAAAAACCCTGTGGAGGCCATGGCACGGCATACAATAATTTCACACCGTCTTTTTCGAGCGATTTTTCAATTGCTGCTCGTGATGCTTTCCACAATACTTTTGCAGATGTGAAATCAGACGCTAAAAACGGAATGTTATCCGCTTTAAAAAGAGGGTTAGCATTGCCTAAAAGTCCCATAAACATTTCGCCTGCAGGTACCTGACCTGTACGAACTGCTTTATGAATTTCAGGATGTTTGATCAATGAAGCGCCAGAGTGAACAACAATATTTAAGTCGCCACCCGTTGCATCATTAATGTCTTGTGCAAAATGTTTCACGTTTTTTGTGTGATGAACACCGTCACCGTAAGGTGTAGGCATATCCCATTTTGTCGCAGCGTATGAGCTTGTAGTTAATAGTGCTGTAGCTAGCACTACAGATAGTGGGCGAAACATTTTCATTTTTGTCATTCTGATCTCCTTGGGTTTGTATTGCCTTTTAGCAATAATTCAATAACGATTACAATTTATAGGTAAAACGTGTTTGAATTATATGTATAGTTCAGTTTATGGATTCTGTCAAATAAGAAAATTAAATTTTATCTAAAAAAAAGAGCTCCAAAAAGGAGCTCTTTATAAGAACGAAATAATCTGAAACTAGATCAAGCAAGAAAACTTAGCTTTAGTAGGGAAGTTAAGTTGAATAATACGCATGGTATCTTCTGCCAAACTTTTCTTACCTAGTTTTCGTGCTGCACAAACTTTAACTTGTAGAGCTTCAACAATCGCAGGCGTACCTTGATGATGTTTGATAGTGTAATCAGCGCGGTTAAAGGCAGCAAGATAAGCGCCACGCTTCATGTAGTATTTCGCTACATTCACTTCTGTAGAACCCAAAGTGTTTTTAAGGTAATGCATACGTTGTTTTGCATCTTTTGCATAAGGGCTTTTAGGGTGACGTGTCAGTAATGTAGAGAAGTCGTGGAATGCTTCTTTTTGACGAACACCATCTAAGTCAGAAAAGTTACGCGGGAAGATTTTATCGACAATGCTACCACCACGCGTGAAGTTGATTAAACCACGAAGGTACAAAGCATAATCCATACGAGGGCTACGCGGATAAACACGCATATAACGGTCAATCGTATCGAGCGCTGTATCTGGCTCATCAAACTTATAATAAGCGAATGCTTGTTCTAATAGTGACTGTTGGGCATATCTACCAAGCGGGTATTTAGCTTCAAGCTGTTCGTATTGTTTGATCGCCGACTCATAATCACCGGCTTTAAGAGCCGTTCTTGCATCTTGAAATAGTTTATTTACCGAAAATCCTGTTGTATTAGCAGAGGGTTCGTCTTGCTTTTTTAACTGTGAACAGGATGATAACGATACTGTTAGTGCTGTGATAAAAAATAAAGTGATTATTCTCTTTATGATCATAGTGATGCCCGTGTTTTTTATAGTTTGTTGTCTGTAGTACTGCATTGATTGCGATAGTGGTCAATTATACAGCAAAAAAACTAATACAACATAATTAGAGGCTATTACCTTATAATCGGGAGCTGA
>VAPK010722016.1_pt1 | contig 10381 bp, 8 predicted proteins | sample 3395031 | NCBI WGS metagenome assembly VAPK01 (sample SAMN08290443, study PRJNA428436) | hydrothermal vent metagenome | isolation source: Deep-sea hydrothermal vent chimney 1 | place: Pacific Ocean: Juan De Fuca Ridge
GAAAAAACTAAAAATCACGAACATGGTGACCGCTACAAGCAAAGAACCAATCCTACCATGCCAATTCATTCCTAATCCAATAATAAAGAATAGTGTCAAGCTAATTTCCAGAACCACTTTGCTAATATTGCTAATCCCGTAGGTTAGGGCGTTTTTGGTAATTACCAAAAAATTAAATGTTTGCTCCATATAGATGGTCAAAAAGGCCAATACAGGAATGAGGAATATATACTTACTAGGAATATCAATAAGGTGTTCTAACTGATGTCTAAATACAATGCTAATAATTAAAAAAAGTATAAATGGGATGATTGGAATTACAGAGATTGAAGAAAATAAAGACTTGAAATCATGTGCCGTTTTGTTTTTGTTATAATACTCTAGTGAAATTAAACCAGTAGCAACGATGCCTATGAAGGGCATCAAGGTCATTACATAGGTGTTAAAAAGGGAAAGAATGCCGTAATCTTCTGGTGTCAGGTAGTGCGTGAGTATTGGCATAACAAAAAAGCTAATACCTGCACCAAAAAAACCAACGAAAGTATAAATACCAAAGGATTTGAGTAATTTCATTTGGGTAAATATAATTTATTATGTGGTATTCTTTGCTTTATCACGATAGCAAAATGGTATTGAGTCTTTCTTGTGATTTTCCGTCAAATTTGTACAACCATTTATATTCGAAATCTTTCTTAAACTTGCTTTGCTCAGTGGAAATTCTATCTACATTATCAATGCATTCCGCTAGTTCCTTGATGCTGAATATTGGATCAATCACTTTTGATTCTGTCAAGAAGCCACTAATTTTTTGATTATTTGGATGATTTTCTAGGCTAAAGCATATTGTATGTTTCTGAACCATTAATGGTAATAATAATGTGGAAGTAAAACCTAAGATAATTCTATTTTCAGATAGTTTCTTCATAAAATCGTCATCACCTACTAAGAGCACTATGTTTTCAAATTTTTCAGCTAGTTTATTCCATATCTTAATATCACTGATGGGATGTATTTTTACAAATAATTTGAGCTTTTTTGGCTTAAGGATTAATCTCTCAATTTGTTCAATCAGCTTGTAGCGGTGCTCTTGGTTCCATCCTCTAATCTGTTGCTCAGGAAAACATTGGTCTATAAAAATAATATTATCTTTTAGTTCATTGCTAGTTTTAATACTGTGATACTTATCAAAAATTGGAATGCCGGTATATGAAATGGGGTGTTGATCAGGTAAATGGTCACTTATTACATGAAACTTAACAGCCTCAGGGCTAAAAGAAATATAATGATTAGGGATTCTATAGCTAGATTTTTCTATTGAGAATGTTTGAAAAATACTATTTTGAGAGCGGATTTTGAAGTATTTGTTGAGATTTTTTCCATCTGTTGTATTACTTTTTTTTATAGTATTGGTAAAAAAAAGTCTTGTTTTCATTTTTTCGTATATTCTAAAAATATTGAACTTGTGCAGGTGTCCTGAGTTGTCTTTTCTGCTTTCTTCTGACAAACCACTAACACTTTCATAATTTCTAATGCCATGTTCGATATGAAAGGTTTTAATGCCCAATGATTGACTAGCCACATTTAAAGCCACATGGTTGTAGGTTTCAATAAAATAGAAGAATATTTTTTTAGGATTGATCTCTGTCAATAATTCGTAACCACTAGAAAAGTCTTTCCAAAAAATAGCTTTTCCGTAATCTAAATACGCATGGTTTGTTATATCCCGCTTAGAAGAAAACTCAATGAAGAATAAGTCTACGGTATCTTTTATTTGAGCAAAAGGCAATAAAAAATCCTGTCTATTGTAATTGCCAACTATTAAAATCCTGTCTTTATTCAAATCCTAAAATTATATTACTCCACCCCTCAAATCTTACAATTATTTTTCTTCTATCAGTAAATCATGTACATTCATCAAAAATGGTAACGAATAGAATCTGCTCACTTTGTTATTAATATCGAAAAGATATACTCCTGCATTGCACATAATATTTTGTTTCACCCCAAATAAGCGACTCATGTACATGTCTTCACTTTGACCAATATAATAAAAGCGGTTGTCATAAGCTAGACCGCGAGCAAATCCAGGAAAATTTCCTTCTACTTTTTTGTTTCCCACCCAAAAGTCACCTCTCATTGAATCTAGTACACATACTGAACCGTCAATATATTGCACACTATGTGGCATCCACAAGTCGGTAAATAAGGGGACGGGCTTTTTGGATAAATCATTCAAATCAAATTGGACAACTCCGCCATCCATGATGCCTCTTTTCCAATTTCCAGAAATAGAAAAGCAGGATACTAAAAGAAAATCATCGGCAATACAAAGATCATTTATATGATGCTGACCATCCCCCGTGTTTTTGAACCTGTCAGACATATGGATTGTGTCAATATGTTTGAAGCCATCCTTCTCGTAAATATTGATTGTATCGGAACCCGCATTTGCCACAAAAAACAACCTTTTCCCTGGATGATATGCTATTCCGCATCCATTTGGCTTTTCAGAGTTATCAGGTGTCTGGTCAATGTTATATTCTCCTACCTTTTCAAAATCTTTGGAAAGAACATATATTTTTTTTTCAACAAATTCAGTGACGTAGTAATTATCATCAACTCTAATAATCTCTCTGAAGTGTCCACTAATTTTCTTTTCTAATGAATTATCTCTGGTATTGCAGATGTAAATACCTCCGCCAAGTTTACTATATCGCTTTCCACCTTTCTCACTATAATCAGAACAGGAGACAATTATATTCTTATCATACTCACGAATCTCTTGTAATAACCCCCAATCTTGAATTTCTGGTGTGCAACAGTAATCTCTTCCTGCCACAAAACCTAAATCATCTAAATCATCGGCAATACTTTCATAAACACCGCCGGTTATAATAATATAGATATCATCACGATTGATGTCATCTAATTTAGAGGGAAGAAAAATAGACAGCCCACGGAATGTTTGCCCTTCATATGTTGGATTCCGATCGATAATGAATTTGCCTGCACACTTCTCTATTTTCTTAACGGTTTTTGGAATCCAGTCTTCAGACCTCCCCCAGAATACAACAGTTTTATCTTCGCAAATTTTCTTGACTTCTGCCCACGATTTCCATAAATCTTGCATACTTATTTTCTTATATTTTAGTTCTTAATTTCCATTCACCATTCTCTTTTTCCCACAAATGATCTGCCCTCCATTTATTAACAATCTCCCAAAAAGTATCTTCCGAAATATCACAATACTCTAAAAAATCTTTGTAGTATTTTTTAGGAAATTCACCATCATACTTTCTGACTAATTGCACAGCCTCCTCTCTTGTTAGGTGTCCTTCACGTACTTCGTGTGCAGCGTCAGAAGTTGCACGACATATTCCAAATTTTGCAAACATTAAATAGTAATGAAATCCATCAATTTTATCATCTAAACTGGCATACTTAGAATAGGTTCCTTCTGACCTCCCCTCAGGATTGGCCTTGAATCCTGTATTTTCAACTGCATAGTAGTAGTTTTCTTGTGGATCCCAGTTATGGTAATAGCTAAAAAATTGTCTGTTAATTTTAGCGTCTACCACTTTGTCAATGGCTGGGGGAAAGTAGTATGCGAGATCCTTTCTCGTATACCCTTTTTCTAACCAATACTCAATTGGAAAATTTGAAAACCAATACTTAATTTCATCTTCTAACGTAAACCCTTTTTGGTTTGAAGAATCATCTCCTCCATATTCCATTTCACCATTCTCTCCATCCATAATTAAAGGCACATCATATGCCAATGCCATTTGCAATGGAAAAGATACTTGCCCATAAATAAATGGTTGAAAAGGTTCTCCCATTTCTACAAGACAATCTTTTGTTAGACGTCTGTGTACTTTTCCATCAGGTGTTCCTAATACATTTGGTAAACCTGCATTAATTTGTGCTTGGAAATTATCCCACCCGATGCCGGTGTAAATGTGAGGAGCCCAAGTAACGGTAAGTGGGTTCATATTATATTTGTACTTTAACTGATGGGCCACAAAAACACTATCTTTTCCACCGCTAGAGGGAACAATTACATCAAACCTCCCATCATCCCTCCGATATTTAGATAATAAATCCCATAACTCCTCTTCTCTTTTTTTCCAGTCTATTGTATTTTGCTTTTGATAGGCGTAGTTACAAGCATTGCAAACTCCATCCTCATCAAATTTAATTCGTGGTCTTTGATTTGAAATGACACATTTTTTGCAAAATTTAACTTCTTCAGGAAGCTTATATTTTTCTTTTATATTTATTTTTTCCATTGTTTTTATTATTATCTCAACCTATTCTATGGTTAATAAAACTATATATTATTAATTGTTTTTCTAAGTTCCCACTCATTTGATTCATTTTTTTTCCAAAGATGCGGGGAGCGGAATTTATCACAGATATCGTGGAAGTGATTAGGGTCTATTTCAAGATATTCCATCACCTCATTAAAATACCGATCCGGAAATTCACCATCAAATTTTTTAACTAAAGCCATTCCTTCTTCTCTTGAAATATGCTTGTTCCTAATTTCTTGCGACGCATCATATGTTGCGCGGCCAATTCCAAATTTAATAAAAGTAGTATAGTAATGAAGATCATCTATTTTGTCATCTATACTATTGTACTTGCTATATGTTCCTTGCGTTCTGAATGGACGAGCCTTAAACCCTGTATTTTCAACAGCATAATAATAAACTTCTTGAGGTGTCCACTTTAGATAGTAGCCTAGGTAATGAACCTCAATTTTTTTATTCTTAATCTCATCTTCAGTTGGTGGTAAAAATGATGCAATGTCAGACATTTTGAAGTCATGCTTTTCTTTTAGTTCTTTTACTGATACCCCTCCCAAGTAAATATCATCAATATTTTTATAACTAAAATAGGACTTGTCTCTAAGTGAAGTTGTATTATCTGCAATTGGATTGCCATACTCGGCCTCATTCTCGCCATAAAATATTAGCGGGATGTCAAATTTTGCAGCCAATTTAGGAGCCATATTTTTCTGACCTAAAATGAATGTCTGAAAAGGGTGTAACAAGTTTTCAATAGATAATTTGGTAAGTATCTTCATTGCTTTTCCATTTCTGTTCCAAGCAAGGTTATCGAACCCACTATCTATCCAATTTTTCCAATTCTGATAGCCATATTCTGTATAAAGAATGGGTGGCCACGTTACAGTTAGAGGGTTCATTCCATACTTATATTTCAAAACATGGGCTTGGTAGGCGCTATCTTTGCCTCCACTACCTGGAACCATGCAATCATACCCTCCATCCTTTCTTCTGTATTTGTCAAGCAATACTACTAATTCCTGTTCCCTCTTATCCCAGTCAATATTTTCTTTTTGTTCTGCAGTCCTACAGGCATCACAAACACCATGTTTATCCATGGCCATCGTATTTTTCTTACTATTAGCATTGTGTTTAAATTCAACTGTTGACGTAGGCCTTTGGTTAGACATAACACATCTTGTGCAGAATACTACATCTTTTGGCAAGCCATAGTAAGCTTCTAAATCAGCATTGGTTTGTTTGTACTTATTGATATCAAAATCCATCATATTAATCTAAGTTATTTTGAATTGCCCAATTTTTATATATTTTCAACCCCTCTATACCACTTTTTTCAGGGTGAAATTGAGTGGCAAAAACATTGTCTTTTTTGATTGAAGAGCAATACAAATGTCCTTCATAATTGGTTAATGTTAAGGTATCTTCTTTATTTTCTGGCAGGACATAATGTGAATGAACAAAATAAAAGAACTCATTTTCTTTAGTTGATTCTAAGGGGCTGTTGTTGAATGTAGTATCATTTTCAGCTGCACCTATGGTATTCCAGCCAATATGCGGGATGACTACCTTTTTTCCCCCTATTTGATTAGGGAATTTCAATACTTTTCCAGGGATGATGTTTAACCCTCGGTTTGTTCCAAACTCATCACTCTCGGTAAAAAGTAACTGAAGACCTAGGCAAATGCCCAATATTGGTTTTCCATCAGCAACAAATTTTTTAATTGGATCTATTAAATCTAATTCTTTCAAATGATCCATTGCTTCACTGAAAGCCCCAACACCAGGAAGTATGAGGCCTTTTGCATTGGCAATGTCTGAAGCATCACTGCTTATTTTAACATCTAATCCCAAGCTCGTGCAGGCATGTTTAACACTAAACAAGTTTCCAAGATTGTAATCTAGTATTATTATTTTGGACATAGTTCTTATTAAAATCTTGTTTTTATGTGATTGTTTAGTAATTCTTTTTTCAAGGCTGATATCGTTGATAATTCAAAATTATGAAACGACCTATTTGATTTTAAAAACTCTGTATTTCCTTCATTGATAGTGCTGCTATTGCTCCTTCCATCAGACACATAATTATAATGAAAGATAGATGCGCACGCAATTGACCGAGCCTCAGTTTCTTTAAATACCTCTACTGCATGACTTCGTTTTCCCACCCCTCCATGAGCAATAACTGGTATAGAAAGATTACTTGATACTTCTTTAATTAGTTCAATATCACACCCTTCTCCAGTTCCTTCTCGGTCAACAGAGGTTAAAATTATTTCTCCAGCACCTAATTCTTCCGCTTTTTTAGCCCATTTCACAACTTCGATACCGGTATAATCCCTTCCATTATCAACATAAGCTAAATATTTTCCATCAGTATTTTTAATTGCTTCGATGGCGACCACAATAGTAGAAGACCCAAATTTTAGCGCAGCTTTTTTTATAAAATCTGGATTTTTAATAGCTGCAGTATTGATAGATACTTTGTCAGCACCTGATCTCAATACTCTTTGGATATCATCAAGTGTTCGCAATCCTCCACCTACCGTAAGTGGTATAAATATTTCTTTTGCTATCTTACTAATGATGTCATCTAAACTATTTCTTTCAAATAAACTTGCAACCACATCTTGAAGCATAAGTTCATCTGCCCCATTTTCATAATAATATCTCGCAAAATCTTCTGGTTTTCCTAAGACTCGAAGCCCTTCTAAATGAATCCCTTTTACTAAATTTGGTCCTTTTATATCCAACCTTGGTATTACTCTTATTATTGCCATCTATAAAATTGATAGAATTTTAGTGTTTATCATTAAAGAAGTCATGGTAACTTATGAGCACAAATATAGGCTTAAAAATTAATTATACCCACCTTAGATAATTTAAAAGATGGATTAATAAATGGACGTATATACGCAATACATAGCAATTTTTATAGGGCTGCAATTTTTGAATCAAGAAGTCGGGATAGGGAATCCGCACAACTAGCTTTTAAATGAACAAAGTCGCTATAACAATCATCTTCTAAAAACTCGTATCTAAGATCAATTGAATAGACATTGTTATTGTCAACAAACTCTTTAATCATTGAAAAATGTTTGTCTACTAGGTTTTTTCTTCTTTTATTTGTTTCTGTTTCTGAATTGGGCATATGTATAAAAACAAATTTTGTATTACTATCTTCACATAATTTTATCATTCTTTGTAAAAGAGCAAGATTGTCTTTGTATATAATAAAATCACTAGTGCTTTTTTCATGTTGAGAATGTGATACATGATAATCCTTATTTTGCCCATATTTAGAGAATTCATATTCTACAGTTGCTTTTTTATTTAACACAAAATTTTTTGTGGCCGCCAAGAAGGGAGAAACTCTTAGTCTAATGAATATTTCATAGTAATCATTAATTGATTTTTTAATATTAATTTTTTTGGAGTAGTACTTCATATATTCTGGTGGAAACTTAGATTTGTAAACATAATTTCGGGTGTCAGAGAAAACGCCAAGAGTGGAGTAATCCATGCCTACAAAGCAGTATTTGATATTTTGATTATTATCTAAGACATACTTTAATTTAAAGTAATTTTGAACAAAACTATCATTGTCATGTGCAAAATTGTAGGAGGTTACTGATTTGATTAGCGCTGGATTTATACCTCTGTAAACTCGCGAATTTCCGAGGAAAATGGCATTGATTTTTTTTGTTATGGATTGTTGAAATTGTTTGTCTACAATTTCTTCAGTAAGAAGTCTGTTTAACCCTTTTTTAATCACAATAGGACTGACTGCTCTAAACCCCTCGATAAATAGAATTACAAGTAGCAAAACAATTGATATTTTGGTAATTAGTATCTTAATCATTGCCTAAAATTGAAAATATATAAATTGATTGTTTCCGAACTCGCCAAAGAAAATAATAATCAAAATCATTGCAGCATAAATTACTAATCTAAAGTAAGAATTTTTGATATTATAAAAAAGAGCAGTAATTTTAGTCTTGTAGAAATCAGCTAAAATCAAAAGGGTTAGAGTGAATAAACTATAAATCATATAATTGGTATCGACACCGAATTGGCTCAGTATTGCATTCCAGCCGCTCAATATATCTTTTGAAAAAAAACTGTTTAAAATATAGGTGGCGTCAGCAACTGTATTTGCCCTAAAAAAAACCCACCCCAAAAGGACTAAATGAAATGTTAAAATTAACCTAAAGCCACTTGTTAATCTATTGCTCGGAACTTGAATTAATTTGCTGCCATATTTTTCGATAATCAAATAAATACCATGAAATGCTCCCCAAATCATAAATGTCCAATTTGCTCCATGCCAAAAGCCACTTACAACAAATACGACAAATAGATTCAAAATATTTCTAAATGTTTTTACTTTGTTTCCTCCAATGGAGATATATAAGTAATCTCTAAACCAAGTGGAGAGTGAAATATGCCACCTTCTCCAAAATTCTGTAATTGATTTAGATAAATAGGGTCTTTTGAAATTTTCCATTAAATCAAATCCCATCATTCGAGCAATACCGATGGCAATATCAGAATACCCAGAAAAATCACAGTAAATTTGAAAGGCAAAAAAATAGGTAGCCATCAGCAAAGTAGGTGCAGAATGTAACTCAGGATTACTATATACATTATCTACTAGTATCCCTAGCCTATCTGCAACCGCCACTTTTTTAAAGAATCCCCATAAAGCTTTCCGTAGACCTGCTACAATATTGGCGTAATTCATATTCATTTTTTTGCTCATTTGTGGCAATAAATGTGAGGCACGTTCTATGGGGCCTGCTACTAATTGAGGAAAAAAAGATACAAACAATGCGAATTTTCCAAAATGTTTTTCAGGAACCAGAGCTCCTCTATAGATATCAATAGTATACGATAATGTTTGAAAAGTGTAAAAAGAGATGCCTACGGGCAGTATAATATTCAAAGTATTATTACCTACATCGACCCCATTTTCTAATAAAAAGAAAGCCGTTTCTTTTATAAAAAAATTATAGTATTTAAAGAAAAACAAAAGCCCAAAGTTTGAAACCAGGCTAATAACTAAGTAGCGTTTTTTTAATTTATTCTTTTTGGCTTGATAAATTTTAATTCCAGCAAAATAATCAACAACTGTTGAAAATACGATTAGAAATATATATGTAGGATTCCATGACATATAGAAAAAATAGCTACATGCCAATAACCAAACCCAACGATATTTATGAGGAAAACTGAAGTATAGTATAAATACTACGGGAAAAAATATCAAAAAATCTATGGAGTTAAATAACATTCTATGAGATATTGTTGTGGAAGGTATATCTGTTCCATTTTACATAACTTGCAAAACAATTTTGCTTTGAAACTTTATTTTGCCCCATAATCTTATTATTCACTAATTACCCCCTTCTCAATTAAAAACTCTGCAAAGTTCCAATCTAAAGGAGTATCAATATCATGTGAATGTAAATCATCCATCAAGACTTTTTTTACTTTTGTAAAGTTACTCATCGCATGCTTTTTCAATAAAGATTTTACATTTATCAAATATATTGAGCCATTTAGTTCATAAACAATGGGGATATCTTGACGCCTAGTGGCATCTGACGCTTTAGATTTTTTCAAATAACCATCAGTATCCTCTTCAAGTAGCACGTAGTAAGGATTTGCGGCGGTCTCTTTTACTGAAACAACCATGTCACAAGATTCAGAGTATATGTCAAACGCGTTATCTAATGTTTGTTTTTCCCTAAATGGAGAAGTAGGCTGAAGTAAGACTATTTTATTATAATCCGCACCAAGCGATTGGTAATATTCAAGAGCATGAATAATTACTTCATTGCTACTTGCATGGTCAGTTGCAAGTTTGTCGGGTCTTTTGAATGGGGTTTTTAATCCATATTTTTCTACTACTTCAATAATCTCATTTGAATCAGAAGAGACACAAATATTTTCATCAGAGGTAAACTGTCGAGCAAAATCAATTGAATAGTAAATGAGAGGCTTTCCGCCAAGTGGTTTAATGTTTTTTCCAGGAATTCCTTTTGAACCACCACGGGCAGGAATAATAAAAA
>VAPK010482794.1_pt1 | contig 10377 bp, 6 predicted proteins | sample 3395031 | NCBI WGS metagenome assembly VAPK01 (sample SAMN08290443, study PRJNA428436) | hydrothermal vent metagenome | isolation source: Deep-sea hydrothermal vent chimney 1 | place: Pacific Ocean: Juan De Fuca Ridge
ATGCGTAATAGATTATTCATGAATTATTCAGGTTATATTTGAATAAGGAAACTATCCATTATTAATTTGGTCATTGGCATCAATCTCTCTTTGAGGAATACCTAAATAATATTTAGACTCGTTAAGGTAATTAAAATTACTACTCGGGTATTTGGCTTCTAAACCGGCTTTCCACAATTCAATGTATTTTCCGGTTCTTCTAAGGTCAATAGTTCTATGTCCTTCCAAAAAGAGTTCTTTTGCCCTTTCTTCCAAAATAGCATCGCGCAATGCTGCCTGGCTTAAACCTGTTAAATCAGCTACTCCGGCTCTTACCCTTACCTGGTTAACCAAGGCCATGGCTCCTCCCGGGTCACCAGTTTCATTTAGCCCTTCGGCTCTCACAAGTAGAATATCTGCATAGCGCATAACAGGGTAATTAGTACCTGGCGTTCCACCCGGATTTTCAGAAAAACGATCATACCCCCCTAAATATTTAATGGTAGGAACAAATGCTTGATCGTTAAGATCAATGGTAGGGTCTGTCGCTAACGGGTCGTATTCTATGGTGCCCGGGGCAGCCCAATAGATATCTAAGGTATCGCTTCCAACTACAGTAGTTCGCAATTGTACATCCTGATACCCATTTACCATCAGATTTCTTCTATCGTCATTTAAATCAAATGAATTATAGAAATCTCTGGAAACCATAATGTTGCCACTAGAAGCATTTCGATAGGTGCCATGCAGAGTTGCCGCAGGAACAAATGAGTCTGCTCCAGTACCACCTTCCTGGCTATGAACTACAAAAATCCATTCGTTAGCCGACTTATTGGTTACATCAAACAAATCAACAATACTTGGAAACAGGGCGTATTCGCCCAAATCCATTACTGCTTTGGCATCTGCTGCGGCTTCTGTCCAGTTTTTATTATTTAGGTGAGTTTTGGCTCGAAGTGCCAATGCGGCTCCCTTGGTTGCCCGACCTACACCATACGTATCGTACGAAGGCAAATCAGCTTGCGCATCGGTTAAATCATTTATTATAGCAGCAATAACATCCGCTTGAGGACTTAACGGTAAATCCTCGTTTGATCTGGCTAAAGTTAATACCACATCCTTAAAGTTAAAGGTAAGGTCGTAATAAGCAAGTGCCCTTAAAAATTTAGCTTCGGCTATAAAACCTGCTTTTGCATCAGCATCTATTGGCATATTTTCTAAAATCTCTATTGCAAAATTGGCAGACGTTACCACTTTATAAGCACCATGCCAAAGGTTTAATATATATGCATGGTCTTTTTCCCATGTACCCACTTCTAAAGGTATCAGGCCACTAATAGAACCATCCTGCCCGTAATCGGTAGGTAGTTCACCTAACTGAAGGTAATCTCTGGTATAATAAGCACCCCAAGTACTTATATCTCCTCTTAGGGCTGCATAAACAGCAAGTATTAGCACTTCGGCATCCTCAACCGTTTCATAGGCATTTGTTTCTGCCAAGCTTGAATAAACTGTTTCTTCCAGTTTGTTCTTGCACGATACAACACTTATTATCATCATTAAAAATGTTAATAAGACTATATTTATTTTTTTCATAATGAATTTATTTTAATTAGTTAAGCGAAAGTCTAAGTCCAACGGTATAAGTTTTGGAATTAGGAAATCCGTTATCATCCACCCCTCTGCCAACTGATCTGGAAGAACCTCCATACGAAAAGCTTACTTCAGGATCAAACCCTGTATAGTCTGTAAACGTAAGCAGGTTTTGCCCCTGAACGTATAGTTCTAAATTGCTCAACCACGAAATATTATTTATATTAAAATTATAGGTTAAAACAATGTTTTTAAGCCTTACATAAGAGCCATCTTCTATAAATTCAGTATTTATATAAGAGCCATATTCTCCTACAAAATAACCTGCTCCAGGGCGGGTACCTGTGGTGTTTGATGCACTGTACCTTTCAGCAGCCTGTGGCGTGCGCCATTCATCTAACATTACGGCTCTCAGGTTAAGTACATCGTTGCCTTGTACCCCTTGAAAAAACACATCGAGGCTAAAGCCTTTGTAGCTAAACCTATTGTTGAAGCCCCAGATAAAATCAGGTGTGGCATTGCCAATTACACTTCTATCATCTCCATCAACAATTCCGTCTCCATTAGTATCTTCATACTTAGCTTGTCCTTCTACTGAGTTGATTTGAGGTGCGTATGTTTCTCCGGCTTGTATTACACCTAGGTATGTGTAACCGTAAAAGTCGCCCATTTCTCCTCCGGCAATCAACTGCCGGTAAACCTGCTCAGATGCATACCATAAAGGCCTTCTATCTACTTGTAAGTTAATAGGTGAGTCTCCACTAAGCTTAACAATTTCATTTGTATTTTTCGAAAAATTGACCGATGCTGTCCATCTGAAGTCTTTTTCAATAATATTACCGCCTAATGTTAGCTCTATCCCTTTATTATTTATTTCGCCTACATTGGTTCTTTGCCTAAGTGCACCCAAAGAAGCCATAGAAACGTTTTTATCAACAATAAGGTCTATCGTATTGGAGTTATATGCTTCGGCAGAACCAAATAGCCTGCTCCCCCATAATCCAAAATCAAGCCCAATGTTAAGCATCCTTGTGGTTTCCCATTTTAGATTAGGATCTGCGACAAACCTGCCATCAGGACCTAAGCCTGAAAGGGATGTTTGGCCATCGTAACTATACAGCTTAGTAGAGCCTACTCTTTGCACTGCTGTATAAGGCGAAATATTATTATTACCGGTAACTCCATAAGCAACCCTTAATTTAAGGTTATCTACAAGGTTAGAGCTGCTTAAAAAAGCTTCCTCAGATATTCTCCAGGCAGCTGAAGCAGAAGGGAATACTCCCCATTTTTTATTTTCTCCAAATTGCGAGGCTCCATCTGCCCTTAAGGTAGCTGTTAGCAGGTATTTATCGTTAAAACTATAATTGGCCCGGCCAAAGAAAGATATAATACGGCTATCTGACCTAAAACTGGAAACAATTGGCCTTCCGGTTGATCCCAAATTATAATACGATGTTTTTTCAGTTGGAAATCCAATTCCTCTTGCTGAGAAATTTAAATTATTAAAATATTGCTCAGAAGCACCTACTAGTATATTTAAGTTTTGCCCTGCAGCAATTTCAGGGGTATAACTAAGCGTACCTTCTATCAATTGAGTAGTGTTTTTTGATTCACGTATTCGCCCGTTTGGATTCCTCCACCCCCAAGCAGTAAAGGGTACAGGGTTAAATTCTTTAAATGTAGTGGCAGAATGATCAAACCCAACATTAACCTTGGCTACCAACCCTTCCATAATTTTATAATCAGCCCAAATAGTTCCATACGTTCTAAACACTGTATTCTCTCTTTCGATCCCTTCCATTCTGGCAACTGGATTTATCCAAGGTCTGCTGGGGTTGTCTCTGGAAAATACGGTTGCACCATAACTGCCATCGGCATTATACGCAACCCTGCCTGGCTCAGCAGTTAGTAAGGCATACGTGTTTGAATGGCCTCTAAAACCTGCCCTGTTCTCTAGCTGGTCAGCGTCCGTTTTTGCTGTATAAACATTTACACCAATATTGGCTTTTTTTCCAACTCTTCTGTCAACATTTAAACGGACTGAAATACGTCTAAAATCGCTATTAAGCAAAATACCTTCCTGATTAAAGGAGTTTGCAGATAAAGAAAACCTGGAATTTTCATCTCCGCCTGAGGCAGTAATTGTATGGCTTTGGATCACAGCATCTCTGGTGCCTTCCTTAATCCAGTCTGTACCTTCGCCTGTGGTTGCTGTTCCCAGTGCAATATCAGCAGGGGTGTACCAGGGATCGGTAGTATTTGCTTGCAAACCAAATTGTATATCACGGTTGGCAGCGTAGTCTGTCCAGTTTAAAAAGTCAATGGTATTATTAATCTGCTGTACTCCGGCAAATCCATCATAGGTTATTTTAAACTCACCTCTTTTGCCTTTTTTAGTAGTAATTAAAACAACTCCTGAAGATCCCCTTGACCCATAGATAGCAGCAGCCGAGGCATCTTTTAGTATATCAATAGATTCAATATCTGCGGGGTTAATAGAGGTGCCCGCTGCAATAGGAAAACCATCTACTACATAGAGGGGCTCGTTGCTGTTTGAAATAGAGTTATTACCTCTGATAACAATAGATAACTCACCACCAGGTGTTCCGTCTCCGCTTGATACTTCAACACCAGCAGCTCGCCCTTGCAGCATTTGTGCAGCCGAGGTTACGCCACCTCCAGTGGTCATATCCTCTTCTTCCAATGCTACCACAGCACCTGTTAAATCCCTTTTCTTAATTTCGCCATACCCTACCACTACAATTTCTTCTAGGCTGGTAAGGTCGGGTGTCATAGATACGTCAACAACCTGTCTTGCTCCTACTGCTACTTCCTGAGTTTCGTAACCTATGTAAGAGAAAACCAATACTGCAGATTCATCGGTTACGGTTAGTTTGTACTTACCGTCAACATCTGTTACCGTACCGTTAGCAGTGCCTTTTATAATAATGTTAACACCTGGCAATGGCTCTCTGTTAATATCAGTAACCGTACCTCTAATATCAATTTCCTTAAGTACTGTTACCAGTTCTTCACTTTCAGAGGGTTTTAATTTTTTATTAGGTTTTTGTACGTTTATATTTTTGTTTACCTGTTTAAACCTAAGGTTACTTTCTTTTGAAATATCTAATAGTATTTCGTATAAAGCAGTGTTTTTATAGCTGCCACTTAACCTCGCTTTTTTGCTTAGGTCTTTCTCGAAAAAAACGAATTTATAGTCTGTTAAATCTTCTATTCTTGAAAAAACAGTCTCCAGCTTTTCATTAGTAAAGCTAATATCAACATTTACATCTTTTACGCTCTTTACTTTCTGGCCGTGCGTGTTTCCCGCTGCCAGCAGCATTCCGCCTACCAGCAATTGGGTTATAATACCATAAAGTGAATACATTAAGACTTTTTTTAATAAAAGTAATTGTTTAAATTTCATATCTTTGTAAGGTTTTAATGTGGAAAATACATTGGAACTCTTCTTACTTATTGAGGTATTCACGTGTCCAAGCATGAGTTCAATAAGAAAGAAATTTTACAGTGGTGCTCCTGGAGCACTGCTGTATTTTTTTATCTGGTATTCATTTTTTCATATAGTTTTTTTTAATTATAAATAGGTTATAAATACTTTTTTATTGTTTATGGTATAAGTAAAATTAGCGGTGTGGCTAAGCGAGAGTAATACTTCTTCCAACGACTGGTTATTAAAGCTTGCAACAAGATCCCATTTGGCAGAACTTTTGTTTTCTACCTGAATATCTACTCCATACCATCTTTCTAATCTTTTAATCACATCCTTTTCACTGGCATTATTAAAATAGATAATGCCTTCTTTCCACCCTGTTTCATGGCCACTTACAACATCTGATGTAATCAATTGGTTTGCACCCTTCACATATAGAGCTTTTCTATTTGGAAGTAAATACACCACATCCGGTGTGTCCTTTTGAACTATTCTTAACGTGTTTTCTACTTTTACCTTGCCAGTAACAACGGCAACTTCAACAAGGTTAGATTCCGGATAAGCATTTATATTAAACGAAGTACCCAGTACTGTGGTAGAAATATTATTTGTTCTTATTATAAATGGTCTCTTTGAGTCTTTTACTACTTCAAAAAATGCTTCTCCCTCCAACACCACTTCTCTTTTTTTATCACTAAACGTACTTGGGAATCGCAGTTTAGATGTGGAGTTTAATTTAACAACAGTGCCATCAGATAGCCTAAAAGTTAATTTTTCTCCACTATCGGTTTTTTTAGCATTCCATACTATCAATTGCGGCTCTATGGCAGTGCCATTTTGTTCTATATAATAGATGGTTAGGCTTAGGCCTAACACCACAATTATCATGGCTGCAATTTTGAATAATCGATTAAGTAGAGGTGTTTTAGCAGGTTTTAAGCTCGCTTTCTTCAATCCTAATTTACTATGAATATCTTTGTGCAAACGCTGATTAAATTGAGTGATGTTTCCCAGTTCGTCTGTGTTCCAGAGTTCTTTACCCGTTTTGTATGAATCGAAAAAATCGATCAAGTGTTTTTCTTCCTGAACAGTGCTTTCACCATTTAGGTATTTATCTATTAATAACTTTAACTCTTGCTTATTCATGAAGCGGTTTTAATTAGATGTTGCATAAGTAGGGCTTTACCCTTGCTCAAAATCTATTTATTTTAAAAAAAATTAAAAAATCGGGGAACTATTCAGACACTAACATGCATTTTCTGGCCACTAAGGCACTATCCCAGATAGCTATTGGGACTAAGTTTCACAAAGGCTTTGCATTTCTCAATACCCTTCTTAGTGGTTCTTTGTGGCAATGATTTCCCACCTGAGTAGTAACAAAATCGGTTTTCTAAAAATTTAATAGCATAGTACCCGAAGGCTGAAGTAAATAAAGGAGTTAGAAACGTTAATAAATGTTTATATGAAAAATTATTACTCCTGATTTCAGTCCCTCATCAGTTACATGGTTTCTTTAAAACCTCAATTTAAAATATATTGAGACCTATAATTAAAATTATCAGGTCGGTTCTTAGTTGCTTTAGTGCTTTGGTAATATGCCCTTCTACTGTTTTAAGTGAGATATTAAGTTGGTTGGCAATTTCAGTATTAGCCATGTGTTCAAAACGGCTCATTTCAAACACCTCTTTACAACGGTCGGGCAGTTTTGCTAAACTTACATCAAGTGCCTTTTTACGGTCATTATGGTTAATTATCTGTTCTATATTATTTGAAGAGATAACAAAATTCATCCTGTCAAGGTGTTTTTGGCTAATATTTTCGTTGCGTAAGTATTCAAATACTTTTAACCGAACCGCTCGAAAAAGGTACCTGGATAAATCTCTTATATCGGACTGCTCCCTTTTTTCCCAAAGGCTTACAAAAATTTCCTGAACACAATCGTGGCATACCTCTTTATCCTGAGTAACATTATAAGCGGTTTTAACCAATACTTCCCAGTACCTGCTATACACTTCGTCAAATGCGCTATGATTACTATTAGAAATCATAGCCACTAACTCTTTATCTCCTAGTCCAGAATATTTATCTGATCTCATGTATAAAAAAGGTTCGTAAGCTGATTAAAAAAAATCTCGAAAATTTCTTTTTATATTTCAATATAATTTAGCAAATTCCACATGTTATTTTAAGTAACCGTAAGCAACTAACCGCATTGGCTTGCCCAACAGCACGTTATTATTACAACAACTTTTAAATATATTCTTAATAATACAGTTCAGGCTTTTATTTGCAATGTTTTTTTTCAAATTAAAATGTTCCCTTAAAAAAGAAATATTTTAAACCCGAATTATTCATTAAACGGCTTTTTTAACCTGTTTCAGAACATAACCCAATAAGCATGGTTCTCTGTATTTTATCCGATTATATCCCTATAATCATTTTAAGCTTTTCGTTATCAGTATTGCCTCCGGCAAAATCATCAAATGTTTTTTGTGTGGCCTCAATAATATACCTGTTGATAAGCTCAACACCTTCGCGGGCACCTTGTTCAGGGCTTTTAATGCAACATTCCCATTCCATTACTGCCCAAACATCGCAGCCATACTGTGTTAGTTTAGAAAAAATTGTTTTAAAATCAACCTGTCCATCACCTGGCGACCGATACCTTCCTGCCCTGTCTTTCCAATCATTATACCCGCCAAAAGCCCCTTTTTTACCTGTGGGGTTAAATTCCGAATCTTTTACATGAAAAGCTTTGATAAATTCGTGGTAGTGGTCAATGTAAGCAATATAATCCAGTTGCTGTAATACAAAATGCGAGGGATCGTACAAGATATTAACACGTTTATGATTGCCTGTTGCTTCTAAAAAGCGTTCGAAGGTATCGCCATCATGGATATCCTCACCGGGATGTACCTCATAACAAACATCAACTCCATGCTCTTCATACACATCAAGGATAGGCAGCCACCGTTTGGCCAACTCTTTAAATCCCATTTCTACTAAACCATCGGGTCGTTGGGGCCAGGGATGAGAGGTATGCCAAAGCAAAGCACCTGAAAATGTAGCATGAGCAGTTAATCCTAAATTTTTGCTGGCAATGGCTGCTTTTTTAACGGCACTAATGGCCCACTCGGTTCTGGCTTTCGGGTTGTTTTTTACCTCAGGCGGAGCAAAATTATCGAACATTATATCGTAAGCAGGGTTTACAGCCACTAATTGCCCTTGCAAGTGTGTAGAAAGTTCGGTAATTTCTAACCCGTAAGAATTGATTTTACCTTTAAGTTCATCGCAGTATGTTTTGCTTTCGGCTGCTTTATCTAAATCTATTAATCGTTTTTCTGTGGTAGGAATTTGTATGCCCACATAGCCCAGGTCGCTTGCCCATTTACATAGGCCATCTAATGAATTAAACGGTGCTTGATTATCTACAAACTGAGCCAGAAATACCGCAGGGCCTTTTATTGTTTTCATGTGTGTATAATTGATTTTCAATAGTTACATAGAACCTCTCCTGACCTGTCGGGAGAGGTTCTATAAATTTAATCATTAATTTTTACCCAGATATTTCCATTTTGATGAGATTCAATTGTTTTTTCAATAAAATCCATTCCTCTAACCCCATCTGATATTGTTGGAAACTCCCCATCATCATAAGGTTGCCCTTTTACAGCTTTGGCAACACCTTTATAAATATTCCCCATCGAATCAAAAATTCCTTCTGGATGGCCAGGAGGTAGCTTTGTTCCATCTAATGATAACTTGCTGTTATATATATGCCCGGGTTTTAACACATTTACAGGTTTGCCGTCTTCTAAAAGGTATAAATAATTAGGATTTTCCTGCTCCCATTTTAGTGCCGCTTTTTCGCCATAAACCTTTACTGTAAAATTATTTTCTTCGCCTGTTGCTATTTGGCTCGCCCGAATTACGCCTTTCACATTTTTAGCACAACGGATTAAAACCGTACCATCAACATCCATCTTATTATCGCTGTACAGGTAATTAAGGTCTGCCAAAACAGTATCAATCTTAAGGGTGGTAACATACTCAACCATATCAAACGCATGGGTTCCAATATCGCCCATACAGCAACTTATGCCAGATTTTTCAGGATTCAACCTCCAGGTGGATGCACGTTTTTCTACATCATGAATAATGGGATTAATCCAGCCCTGGTAATATTGTACATCTATTTTTTGTACTTTTCCTATTACCCCATCGGCAATCATTTTTCGCATTTGACGCACCATAGGGTAGCCGGTATATGTATAGGTTACGGCAAAAATTACATTTGATTTTTTGCAAACGGCTTCTAATATTTTGGCTTCATCGTAGGAGGTTGTCATTGGTTTTTCGCAAATAACACTAAAGCCGTTTTCAAGAAGTTTTTTCGCCATAGGGAAATGCAAAAAATTAGGTGTAAGTATAGAAACTACCTGCATTCTTTCTGTTTCAGGAAGCCTTAATTCTTCTTCAATAAGGACATCGAAATTTTTATACACCTGATTGGTTGGCAGTCCTATTTTTTTCGCAAAACCAATATTTTCATTCCAATCAGGGTTAAAAACTCCTCCAACAATTTGAAATTGATCGTGCATAGAAGCAGCCACCCTGTGCAAAACACCTATGAGCGAATCACCGCCTCCACCTAAAATACCTAATCTTATTTTTGAACTCATATCTATATTAATTTTTTCTTAAGAGGCTTTATAAACTACTTTTTCGTTTTTAAAAAAGAAAGCAAACAATAGTGATACTGCCACTGCAAAGCCAGCCGGAAACAGCCAAATGTTTTGCCAGTTATGCATATTATCTCCAATTAAATAAGTGTCAGAAATTTTGCCAGCAACCCAAAACCCGATGAGCATACCTACACCGTACGTAGCCAATGTAATTAAGCCCTGAGCAGCATTTTTTATTTTTTTCCCTGCTTTCGAATCTGTATAAATTTGTCCTGAAACAAAGAAGAAATCATAGCAAATTCCGTGTAAGGCAATACCTGTTAGTAGCATAAATGTTAGTTCTCCTGCATTGCCATAAGCAAACAGCAGGTACCTTGCTGTCCAGGCAAGCATGCCTAACAGCAATGTTTTTTTTATGCCATATTTTTTAAAAAATAGGGGTAATAATAGCATAAATAATACTTCAGATATTTGCCCGATTGTCATTTTACCCGTAGCATTTTCTACCCCAATTTCTGCAAAAAACATATTGGCATTTTGATAATAAAAAGCCAGTGGAATACAAATAAGAATGGAAGAAATAAAGAAAATAAGAAAGTTCCTGTCTTTTAATAAGTTAAGGGCGTCCAGCCCTAAGATGTCGGAAAGTTTAATTTTTTCTTCTTTACC
>VAPK010256720.1_pt1 | contig 10376 bp, 10 predicted proteins | sample 3395031 | NCBI WGS metagenome assembly VAPK01 (sample SAMN08290443, study PRJNA428436) | hydrothermal vent metagenome | isolation source: Deep-sea hydrothermal vent chimney 1 | place: Pacific Ocean: Juan De Fuca Ridge
TCATGGAGAATTCGGGTGGATAAATGTACGTATTGCGCACCATGTATTCTTTCAGGATATCGTTTTGAATGGTTCCCGAAAGTTGTTCCAAAGTTGCGCCTTGTTCCAAACCGGTAACAATGTAAAATGCCAAAATTGGAAGAACTGCACCGTTCATTGTCATCGATACCGACATTTTATCCAATGGAATTTGATCAAAAAGGATTTTCATATCCAAAATTGAATCGATGGCAACACCAGCTTTCCCAACATCGCCAATTACACGAGGATGATCTGAATCGTAACCACGGTGTGTGGCCAAATCGAAAGCTACCGATAAACCTTTTTGACCGGCGGCCAGGTTTCGGCGGTAAAATGCATTTGATTCTTCGGCAGTTGAAAAACCAGCATACTGACGGATAGTCCACGGACGCATGGCATACATTGCCGAGTATGGCCCACGAAGGAACGGCGGCAGTCCGGCAGCATAATTTAAATGCTCCATTCCTTCCAAATCTTCTTTGGTATAAACAGGTTTAACCGGAATTTGCTCCGGTGTTTTCCAACTTTTTTCGATATTATTCTCTAAAACCCACTCGGCGGTATTTTCTTTAGCAACTGCCGTTTTAATGTTTATATTTTTGAAATCTGGTTTCATTTTTTCTTTGATTTTAATATTTCTTTGGATTGTCATTTCGACCGTAGGGAGAAATCTTTTAAAAGGAGCAGATTTCTCAGTCGTGCCTCCTTCGAAATGACAATTCCAAAACACATCTTAAATTCCTAGTTCTATTTGATAAGCTTTTAATTCTTCAAGGATATTGCTTCTTATATGAATGAAACTCTTAATTCCCTGTGCTTCCAATTCAGATCGGCAGGCAGGATCGCCGGCAACAACCAGGATTTCTTCGTCAAGTTGATTCGCAACGTTTGGAACAATCTTAACATATTCATCATCAGAACTACAAACTACAACAATGTCGGCATTGGCAGCTTTTGCAGCGGCAACACCCTCTTCAACAGTGGTAAAACCATTATTGTCGATTACGGTGAAACCGGCAACGGCAAAAAAGTTGCAGCTAAATTGTGCGCGGGCTTTTCTAAATGTTAGGTTTCCGATGGTCAGCATAAATACAACCGGGCGTTTATTTTCTTTTGAATAGACATCGGTTGTGTATCGCAAAGCTTCAAAAGCTTGTGCACCGCGGTACGGTTTTAATGTTTCAACCTCCGCACCTTCTTCCGTTAAATCAAGCTCTTCAAAAAGAGAACCGTCAAATTCAGCTTCAATTTTTTCATTAAAATTTGGAAATTGATTTGTTCCCAGTAAGTTTTCGCGGCGTAACGCAATATTTTTATCGCGTTTGGAAGCTATCTCTTTTATTTCAGCCTGAATAAATCCTTCGCGGAAAGCAGCAATAAAACCGCCCTTTTCCTGAATATTTAAAAACAGGGTCCAGGTTTCGTCTGCTAAAGAAGCAGTTAGGTTTTCGATATAATACGAACCTGCAGAAGGGTCAGCGATTTTATCTAAGTATGACTCCTCCTTTAATAACGCCTGCTGGTTTCGTGCAATTCGTTCCGAAAATTCAGTAGTATCTTCGTAAATGGCATCGAACGGTAAAACGGTAACCGAGTGTGCCCCACCAAGAACTGCCGACATCGCTTCGGTTTGCGTTCGAAGCATGTTTACGTACGGATCGTAAACCGTTTTATTATATCGGTTTGTTTCGCTGTGAACAATCATTTTTGCAGAATTATCGGATTCCGGGTTGTAAGCTTTTACAATTTGTGCCCAAAGCAAACGGGCAGCACGCAGTTTGGCAATCTCCATAAAATAGTTGTTGCCAATACCAAAATTGAATTTAATTGAATTTGCAACTTTATCAATACTTAAACCAGCATCGGTAAGTTGGGTTAAATACTCCGCTCCCTGCGCCAACGAAAATGCCAGTTCCTGAACAATGGAAGAACCACTGTTAGCGAAAAGTTTTCCATGAACACCGATAATCCTAAGTTGAGGAAGAATTTTGGTTTTTTCGATGGCTGGCTTCAATCTTGCAATGGCATTTTTGTCTAATTTACCTTTTAAAACAAAGGTTCCAATTGGATCGATTGACGCGGAAGCAACCACATTTTCGTTGTTCCATTTTCCTTCAGAAACATACTCTGCAAATAACTTTGCACAAGAGCTGCTGTCGCTTGGGCAAACTAAGTTTATTTCTGCCGCTTCCAAACAAATGTCTTTCAGTAAAATAGCCAGATCTTCTTTGGTTATTTTATTACAATCGTTGAATAAAAATCCAAGAGAAGTCACACCTTTCCCAAGAATGTTAAGTGCTTTTTTATTTGCTTCTTCAAAATCAGTTACAAAAATGTTCTGACGGACTAACCAGTCGTTATCGGTTTTTTTATTTCCACGAACATAAGGAAATTCACCCGGCAATGTATCGAGATAATTTAAATCCTTTAAGTTTTCTTCCCGATAATATGGGCGCACGTTAAAACCTTCGTAGGTCTTCCAAATTAGTGCCCTTTCGTAATCCCTACCTTTTAAATCAGCATTTATTTTTGCTTCCCATTCTTCGGTTGTAATAGGTGAAAAGTTGGTGAAAAGCTTTTGCTTTTTTTCTGCCATTATGAAAATAGTTTTATAAAATCGTGGGGCAAAATTAGTTTAAATAAAAGACTGTCAATCAGAATAGATTGGGTTATTAACTGAATATTAACAAAAATGGAATTTAAGGCTTTTTAGACAGGCTTAAATAATGACCTTTTCCCACGATTGCATCGTTTGATAAGTAAAGTTGGTAATACAGTGGATTTAGTTAATTATTCTGAAATTAAGTTACCCATTTTTATATTGTGTGTTTATTGAGTGAATTTTCTTAAATTGCAATTCAGATAGAATCAATGTTAGATGGAAAAACTAAAGTGGACGAAATATATTTTTGGGTCGAAATTGGAAATTAAACAGGGAAACGAGCAGATTGGTAAAATCCAGTGGGAGAATATGTTAAGTTCCAAGGCGCAGGCCATGATTAACGGAAAACTTTTTACGTTGAACCGTGAATTTTTTCTTTCGAAGTTGGAGATTTACGATGCCAACGATCAATCCCTCCTCGCTACTATAATGGTAAATATGTTTAACCCGCGCAGCAATGTGGTTATTAACGGCAAACGTTTCGAGTTGGAGATTCAAAATTTTTGGCAATCACGTTGGTCATGGAAATTTAACGGCTCCGAGATCATTACTTTTACTTCAAACGAATTCATTACCAAAGATAAAGGAGAAATTGAATTGGCGACTTTAGTCAACGATGAGGTTGAAATTCTTATCCTTTTAGGATTGTTCGTCCGAAATCAGTTTATCCTTTTTATGTTACTATTTATTGTGGTCGCTCTTTTTGTTATATTCTAACTTACTTATATCCTTTAAAAATAAAACCGCCTTTGTGTACAAAAGCGGTTTATTTATATGGAGTAAGCTGCCGACCCGTGTTAAGCGGTACTTCAGCTTACAGAAAAGCACCGATTCCGGCACTTATATTTTAATGTGCGTTTTGTTTGTAGAGACGCAATGCATTGCGTCTCTACGTTCGTAACGGATTTTATATTTTTTCAATTTTTTCAAAAGTAGAGACGCGATTAATCGCGTCTCTACTTTTGAAAATTATTTCACCTCAGCCCCGTTTTTCACTTTTTTGTCCGGCTCCACAATCGACAACGAACCATCTGCATTTTCGGCACATAAAATCATTCCCTGCGATTCGATGCCGCGCAATGTTTTAGGCGCGAGGTTTACCAAAATTGAAACCTGCTTTCCAATTAAATCTTCAGGTTTGTAATATTCTGCAATTCCGGAGACAACTGTACGCTGGTCGATTCCGGTATCGATTTTTAATTTCAGCAGCCTTTTCGTTTTGGCCACTTTTTCAGCTTCAAGTACAGTTCCAACGCGAATATCCATTTTGCTGAAATCGTCGAATTCAATGTTCTCTTTTGCAGGTACTGCAATTGCTTCCATTAGTTCGTTGGCTTTTTTGGTGTCTTGTAATTTTTGCAACTGTGCTTCAATTACGCTGTCTTCAATTTTTTCGAAAAGCAATTCAGGTTTGTTTGTTTTGTGCCCCGCTTTTAGCAATTCCGTTTCACCTAATTTGACCCAATCCATTTTTTCAAGATTGAGGAAACCACGCAGTGTATTCATGCTGAATGGGAGAAACGGTTCTAAACAAATTGTAAGATTTGCTGCAATTTGCAAACTGATATTCATAATTGTTTTTACACGTTCCGTATCGGTTTTTACAACTTTCCAAGGTTCTTCATCGGCGAGATATTTGTTGCCCAAACGAGCTAAATCCATTGCATTTTTTAACGATTCACGAATGCGGAAACTGTCCATGCTTTTTTCAACTTCAGCTTTAATTTTCGAAATGTCTGAAAGCGTTTTTTTGTCGTAATCTGTTAGTTCGCCACGTTCAGGAACAACTCCATCGTAATATTTTTGTGTAAGTACCAGAGCCCGGTTTACAAAGTTTCCGAGAATAGCTACCAGCTCGTTATTGTTTCTGGTCTGAAAATCTTTCCAGGTAAAATCGTTGTCTTTTGTTTCGGGTGCGTTGGCTGTTAAAACATATTTCAATACATCCTCTTTCCCCGGAAAATCTTCGAGATATTCGTGCAGCCAAACTGCCCAGTTTCGCGAAGTTGAAATTTTATCGTTTTCCAAATTCAGGAATTCATTGGCGGGAACATTTTCAGGAAGATTATACGTTCCCTCTGCTTTCAAAATAATAGGAAAAATTATACAATGGAAAACAATATTGTCTTTTCCGATAAAATGCAATATCCTTGTTTCTGGGTCTTTCCAGTATTTTTCCCAGTCGGGGGTCAATTCTTTTGTTGCCGAAATATATCCAATTGGCGCATCGAACCAAACATAAAGCACCTTATTTTCCGCACCTTCAATAGGAACAGGAACACCCCAACTGAGGTCGCGCGTAACTGCGCGTGGTTGTAACCCGCTGTCGATCCACGATTTGCATTGTCCGTAAACATTGGGTTTCCACTCTTTGTGACCTTCCAAAATCCACTCTTTCAACCACGGTTCGTACTTGTCAAGTGGTAAATACCAGTGTTTGGTCTCTTTTAAAACCGGCTGGTTGCCGCTGATCATCGAAGTAGGATTAATCAATTCGGTGGGGCTGAGCGAAGTTCCGCAACTTTCGCACTGGTCGCCGTACGCTTTTTCAAAACCGCATTTTGGGCAAGTTCCGGTAATGTAGCGGTCGGCGAGAAATTGCTTGTTTTCTTCGTCATAATATTGCTCCGATGTTTTTTCAATGAACTTATTAGTGTCGTATAATTTCTTGAAAATTTCAGATGCTGTTTCGTGATGAATTTTGGCACTGGTACGTGAATAAACGTCAAAAGAAATTCCAAAATCTTCAAACGATTTTTTAATAATCCCATGAAATTTATCGACCACATCCTGCGGGGTAATTCCTTCGTTTTTAGCTTTTAATGTAATTGGCACACCGTGTTCGTCGGAGCCACCAATCAACAAAACATCTTCATTTTTTAACCGAAGATATCGGGCATAAATATCGGCTGGCACATAAACTCCGGCAAGGTGGCCGATATGGATTGGACCGTTTGCATACGGAAGTGCAGTAGTTATAAGTGTACGTTTAAACTTGCTCATCTGTAATAAATTGAAATTCGTTTTTAGGGCTGCAAAGATAGTGGAAAAATTAGAAAGAGCTTGGAAAATAAATTGGTTTAACTTTGTCGCAAATTTATGAATATATCAAAATTTACCCACATCATTTTTGACCTCGACGGAACACTAACCGACAATACACGAGGAATTGGAAATTCAATAAAATATGCATTGAAACAGATGCATATTGATAATTATTCAGTCGATATTTTGGAGCAATTTATTGGGCCGCCATTGCAATGGGGATTTAAAAATGTGTTTGGAATGAACGATAGAAATACAGAACTGGCCGTTGGATATTTTCGTGAATATTATGCAGAAAAAGGCTTGTTTGAAAATGAACCTTATCCCGGGATTCAGGAATTGCTTGAAGAGTTAAATAACTCAGGTAAGAAAATGTACATCGCAACTGCAAAGTATGAAAAATATGCACAAAAAATTATGGAGCATTTTGAATTCGACAAATATATTATTCAATTGAACGGGGCAGATTACAGTGGAAGAAAAGCAACAAAAACGACCATAATTGCAAATCTTTTGGAGGTTCAAAAACTGGTTGCTTCAAACGAAATTGTTATGGTTGGCGACACTGTTTATGATATTGAAGGAGGTAAAGAGAACGGACTTTCAACCATTGCAGTAAATTATGGTTTTGGGAAAGCATCCAATTTACAAAAGGCCGGGCCCGACTTTTTTGCTGAAAATGTAGAAGAACTTTATGAGATATTGACCACATAATTTTTAGTCAATTAATTTTCCATTTTGTACCTTTCATCTTTGAAAACAAATCAGAATGATAATTCCACGATATTTAAAACAAGGCTCTAAAATCCGCATCGTTTCCCCAGCAGGAAAAGTTAAGGAAGAATTTGTTATGCCAGCAGTTGAATGGTTGGAAAAACAGGGTTACAAAGTAGAATTGGGCAAACATGTTTTTGAACAACATTTTCAGTTTGCAGGTACGGATGCGCAGCGGTTGGAAGATTTACAAATTGCTTTGGACGACCCGAAATGTTCAGCAATAATTTGCTCGCGCGGAGGTTACGGAACGGTTCGGATTATTGGTCAATTGGATTTTCCCAAATTCAAAAAATACCCAAAATGGATAGTTGGTTTTAGCGATGTTACAATTCTTCATTCTTGGTTAAATAATTTGGGATTTGCATCCATTCACGGAGTAATGCCTAAAAACTTCATTGACGATGCCGGAATTCCGACCGAGAATTTAATTTCATTACTGAATTTGTTGGAAGGGCGGGCGGTTGAATACTCCATTCCTTCATCTGAAATTAACCGAAATGGAAATGCCAAAGCAGAATTAATTGGGGGCAACTTGTCTATTATTACAAGTTTGCAGGGAACAAAATATGAGTTAAATACTAACGGGAAAATCCTTTTTCTGGAAGATATCGATGAGTTTTCCTACCACATTGACCGGATGATTCTTCAATTGAAATTGAGTGGAAAACTGGATAATCTGGTCGGATTGATTTTGGGTGATTTTACCGAGATGAAAGACAATGAATCGCCTTTTGGGAAAACAATCCATGAAATAATTCTGGATGCTGTTCAGGAATTTGATTATCCGGTTTGTTTTGGATTTCCTGCCGGGCACGACAGAAAGAATCTGTCACTTGCTTTTGGCAAGAAGTGGAAGTTAAATGTTTCAAAAAACGAAACAACTTTGAAATTTATTTAATATTTTGTCTATTCGGACGTCATGCTGAATTAATTTCAGCATCTCCATTTTAAAATTAACAGATTCCGAAACGAGTTCGGAATGACGTTCCGCTAATACTACAAATATGGTATCAACACGCGAAATAGGAGAAATTGCAGAAGGACTGGCACAGCAACATTTGCTGAAACTTGGTTATAAAATTAAAGAAACCAACTGGTACCATGGTCATTTAGAGTTAGATATTATTGCCCAAGATGCCGACGAACTGGTAATTGTAGAGGTAAAATCGCGCAATGGAATCCGATATGAACATCCTTCGGAAGCGGTTACAAATGGGAAGATAAAACGAATTGTGGAAGCTGCCGATGCCTATATTTTGGAAAAAGATTGGGAAAATGAAACCCGGTTTGATGTGATTACCGTTATTTTTTTCGGGCAAAATCATGAATTGGAACATTTTAAAGATGCATTTTACCCAACGATGTAAACTTAATCCATCCTAAAATTTCTTTGGTTATTTTCATTTGACAATTTGATTTCAATATGATTCCATTATTTTTAACGTTTCTAAAATTTTAACGATGAACATTGAAGAAGTTCGTGAATATTGTATAGCAAAAAAAGCGGTGACCGAAAGTTTCCCTTTCGATGAAACAACTTTGGTTTTTAAGGTGATGAATAAAATATTTTGCCTGCTTGGGCTGGACGATACCCGGGTAAGTTTAAAAAACGAACCCGAAAAAAATATTGAACTTCGGGCGCATTATCCAGTAATAATCCCGGGTTATCACCTCAACAAACAACATTGGAATACCATTGAACTCGACGGAACAGTTCCTGTTGTTATAATGAAAGAAATGATTGATGAGTCGTACCATTTAATCGTAAAAAGTTTGCCAAAGAAAAAACAAGAAGAATTTAGCCTGATTAATTTATGAGTTTTTGTTATGAAAAGGCAAAAGGCAAAAGGCAAAGAGTAAAGGTGAGTGCCTTTAATCACAGCAGTTTGGCTTTGCAATAGAATAATTTGTGAATAATTCAGGTTAGGAATTTATAAAATATATGAAGTTATTATCATTATTGTTTGCACTGGTGCTGGTTTCATCAGTTACTGTTTTTTCGCAGGACGAAAAGGAAAACTTTACAATCGTAAAAGAACTAAAACACACCCCGGTAATCAGTCAGGGAAGTACCGGTACTTGCTGGAGTTTTGCGACCACCAGTTTTCTGGAATCTGAAATTATGCGAAAAGGATTGCCGGAAACAGATCTTTCTGAAATGTATTTTGTGGCCGAAGCATATAAAAATAAAGCAAAAGAATACCTGCTTTACCACGGCAATAATAATTTTAGCCAGGGTGGTCAGGCACACGATGTTTTGGATGTAATTCGCAAAAATGGCGTTGTTACTGAAAAAACTTATCCGGGGAAAAAGATTGATGAAAAATTCCGGCATCGTGATTTGGTAAACGAATTGAACCAGGTAATTACCAAATTAAACAAAAAAAGGAAAAATTTTAACGCTACAGATTTAAACTCGTTAAACCCGATATTAAAAGAGCAGATCGGTAAAATCCCCAGAAAAATAAAAACAGACAATGGGAAAGTGTCGCCCATTGAATTTGCGGCGGATCTTCAAATAAATCCGGATGATTATATTGAAATAAGTTCATACATGCATCACCCTTTTTACAAAACATTTGTATTGGAAGTTCCCGACAATTGGTCGCACGCACTTTATTACAATTTGCCCATCGACGAATTAATTGAAGTAATTTATTATTCGTTGGAAAATGGGTTTACCGTTGCTTGGGACGGCGATACCAGCGAAAAAACATTTCAAAATAAAATGGGGAAAGCCGATTTGCCGAAGAATCAAATTGGCAAGGTAGATCAGGAGTTGCGCCAGAAAACCTTTTTAACCCGGAAAACTACCGACGATCATTTAATGCATTTAGTGGGCCTTTCGAAAAATTCGGAAGGGAAAAACTGTTTTTATACAAAAAACTCGTGGGGTACTAAAAGCAACGATTTTGGTGGCTATTTGCACATGACAGAAGATTACGTTCGGCTTAAAACAATTGCTATTTTGATAAATAAAAACGCAATCCCTGATTATATTAAAACTAAATTGAATTTGTAATGCGCGAATTTAAACTGACTTCGGAATATATTGAATTGGTAAAACTCTTGAAGTTGTTGCAAATTGCCCAAACCGGCGGTCATGCAAAAATAATGGTTGACAACGGCGAAGTTTTTCGCAATGGAAAGCCGGAATTACGAAAAAGGGCAAAGTTACGAGCCGGCGATGTGATTGAAGTATTGGGTGAAAAAATTGTTTTGAAGGCGTAAAAACGGACATAAAAAAAGCCGGGTTTGGACCGGCTTAAAATGTGTTTGTGCAAAACAGAGGAATAATTTAGGAAGGGTATTACGAAATCGAAGATTTCTATTTGGCACAAATCAAAATTAGGTTATTTTGTTCTTTTAAAAGGGAAAAATATGTGATAAGATTTTGAAAGGCTGGAAAAGGGGATTGAAATACGGGTTTTTCGGTATTGAATGTAACGAAAAATTAAATGAACTAAAAAAAAGACTCCACATTACAAGGAGTCTTTTTTTTAGTTGCTGAGAAAGGTAAGCTCCATTTTTAAATAGTGTAGCGTATCGTCAACCTTTCCAAACTTACTTAACTCTTCGTCTTTTATCGAGATATTAAAATCTCGCTCAAGAAAGTTGGTAAAAATAGTCCAGTCAATATTGTCAAAATTAAGGTCGTCAATAAAAGATGCATCTGGCTGAATGTTTTCTTTATTAACCCCGGTTTTACGCAATACACGGTAGAGCTTCCTTCGAATTGATTTCTCCTCTAAAGTTTCTGTTTCCATTTTAAAAATTTAAATGTTCGAACAAATGAGTTCAATGATCAAATGTATGAACAATTGGGCAAATAAAATATGACTTTAACACAATTTAACCCAAAGTTCATGAA
>VAPK010042357.1_pt1 | contig 10375 bp, 5 predicted proteins | sample 3395031 | NCBI WGS metagenome assembly VAPK01 (sample SAMN08290443, study PRJNA428436) | hydrothermal vent metagenome | isolation source: Deep-sea hydrothermal vent chimney 1 | place: Pacific Ocean: Juan De Fuca Ridge
CTTGCAGGTATGACGCTAATACAGTTGATTAATCCCGGTGCGCCGATGATTTTTGGTACATTTGCCAGCTCTATGTCAATGGCATCAGGAGCGCCAACCTTTGGTACACCAGAGCCTGCTTTGGTTCTCTATGTGATGGCTTCATTGGCACGTCGATTAGGTGTACCTTTTCGTTCTGGTGGTGGTTTTTGTGGCTCTAAACTTACGGATGCTCAAGCGGGCTATGAATCTTCCAATTCCCTTTGGCCAGCGATTAATGCAGGGGTCAATTTTGTATTGCATACTGCAGGCTGGCTAGAAGGTGGGTTGGTAATGAGTTATGAAAAATTCATTATGGACTGTGATCAGGCAGGAATGTTAGCTACCTACGCTAAAGGTGTTGATTTGAGTGAAGATGGACAAGCAATGAGTGCCATTGAAGAAGTTGGACCGGGTGCTCATTTCCTTGGTTGTGCACATACGCAGGCAAACTTTCGTGAGGCATTTTATCGTTCACCAATTAATGATAATAATAGTTTTGAACAATGGAAAGAAGATGGCAGGCTGGATTTAACTCAACGCGCTAATGCGAGTTATAAAAAGCAATTAGAAGAGTATATTGCACCTCAAATTGACCCTGCCATTGATGAAGCTTTGGTTAATTTTATGGATAAAAGAAAAGCTTCATTTCCAGATTCAAACATCTCGTAATTAGTAGAAACCCTAGCTATGGGCAATCCACCAATCAGCAATCACATTTCCAACGGCTGGGTTGACGAGATAACCATAGGAGCGGTGAAAGTTTAAACCTTCCTCATTTTGGAAGTAATTATAAATATCTTTGGAGTAGTCGGTAATAGACTGGGTGTTGTCGGGTTTAAGCATTCCTTTATAATCATCTGCGAGGTTTCTATCTAGCGGTGTAATGTCACCCACCGCAGATATATTGACCCAGTTTCGAATGTTACTTGGGTATTTTTTATGATGGTCTTTATATTTATTGCCTAGTAATCTTTTTTGTACGTAGTTCATGCCTAGAGGACTACCAATGGTTAGGAATAAATCGATTTTCCCTGGAAGATGTTCAAGTTGTGATAGCGCCCATAAAGTGTCGTAAGAGATAACTGAACCTAAACTATGTCCAATAAGTAATACTTTATCTCCATTTTCTAACAAGGGGCGCAATTCCTGTTTCAATTGCTCACGCACTTGACTAGCAACCTTTTCTTTATTGTTAAAATAACGATCCAACTCTTCAGCTGTTAACTTAGCTGAGCGCGGCAGTACTTGGACGAGAGTGGGTAACTGGTCTATGGCTTTATAAAGTGCCTTATCGAGTTTATGTTTCCATGCTTTAGCTTGTCGAATATCACGTTCTGTCGGCTTTTGTTTTTGGATCAGCGCTTTTACCCATTGGGCTTCATTATTGTTTGTTTTACGCGTTTGGTAATAAAGGTAATTCCAAGCAATTAGTTTAAAACTATCTACATGCCCATTTAAATCGTGGAAAACATCAGGATCTACTCGACGTACACCTTCAAGCATGGAGCGCCATAACATTTCACGGTGTTGTTTAGAGAGTGGTTTAGGACCTTTTCCTGGTACATAAATAATGTGTCTTTGGCTCATATGATCTAAGTTATAGGCGATAAATTCATAAAAGTCATACTTTTATTGTTAACTGGTGATAAATGGCTAGATGTATTAGATATTCTAGTCGCATTTACTTATATGAATGCATCTGTTATTCATTACAATGAGAAAATGGCTATTAGTGTTTTTAATCTTTTTAAAATTGGTATTGGTCCTTCCAGCTCCCACACTGTAGGTCCTATGGTTGCTGCAAAAATGTTTACGGAATCACTTAAAGAATCTGGCTTACTTGATTCGGTAAGTAGAATAAAGGTGAATTTTTATGGTTCTTTAGGTGCAACAGGAAAAGGTCACGGTAGTCATAAAGCAGTAAAGTTAGGCTTACAAGGTGAAACACCTGAGACTGTCGAAATTGATAGAGTACCTGAAATTCTCTCAAAAATTCTAGAATCAAAAACTATTAATTTAGCTGCCATCAAGAACATCAATTTTGATGAAGAGATTGATTTAAAATTCTTTCGAAAGAAAACATTAACTTTCCATTCTAATGGAATGATATTTAAAGCATTTGATGAAATAGGCAGCACATTGTGCGAGAATAAATATTACTCGGTTGGTGGAGGGTTTGTTATTAATGATGAAAATCAACAAGATAACAACCTATCTATTAAACACGATAATACTGTTTTACCTTATACATTCACAACGGCACATCAATTACTTTCTCTTTGCAAAACTGAAAATTTATCAATGAGTGAAATAATGATGCGCAATGAATGTATGTGGCGATCTGAAACTGATATTCGAAAAGAACTACTCAAGATTTGGCAAGTAATGCAAGATTGTGTAGAGAAAGGTTGTCATACCAAAGGCATTCTACCTGGTGGATTAAAGGTTAAGCGACGAGCAGCGGAATTACATCATTCATTAAAAAATCATTTAACCCATGAGCTTTTTAATCAAGGCAGCATGGATTGGGTTAATCTTTATGCACTTGCGGTTAATGAAGAAAATGCAGCTGGCGGAAGAGTTGTGACAGCGCCAACAAATGGTGCTGCAGGTATTATCCCTGCGGTAATGCATTACTTTCTACATTTTTGTAAGGCCAAAGAGAAAACTCTAGATGAATGTATTGTCGATTTTTTACTAACTTCTGCAGCCATTGGCATTATTATTAAAGAAAATGCATCCATATCAGGGGCTGAGGTTGGTTGCCAGGGTGAAGTGGGTTCAGCCTGTGCGATGGCTGCAGCAGGTTTAACGGCTGTACTTGGTGGCACTCCAGAGCAGGTGGAAAATGCCGCAGAAATCGGCATTGAACATAACCTTGGCTTAACTTGTGATCCGATAGGTGGGCTAGTTCAAGTACCTTGTATTGAACGCAATGCAATGGGGTCTGTAAAAGCGATTAATGCTTCACGAATGGCATTGCGTGGCGATGGAACTCACTTTGTTTCATTGGATAAAGTAGTTGCAACAATGCGCGAAACAGGCAAAGACATGCGAGCTAGATACAAAGAAACTTCACGAGGTGGCTTGGCCATAGATATTGTTGAAGTGCCTGTGAATATTGTTGAATGCTAGAAAAGTAGAGAAACAATATATGGCACCCCCGCCTTATTTACAACTTTGAAGTATTAAACAAAACAAAGCTAAAGCTATCGCTGGTTTATAGCCAATTATGTAAAAAGGGGTGGGGTGCCTTCATTTAAAAAGCTAAAGATATATCACGATGGTATGACATACAACTGGCGACTTGCTTAGCCTGTTCTTCTGTTAACCTAGATTGTAGGCGCAGTCCAATATTTTTAGCGATTACTGTATCGTAATTTTTCAGATCTTGTTGTAGCTCATTCGATGCTTTTTTACGCCAAGTTGTTTCGCTTGTAAATATCTTGTGAGCATCTCGCATAAAGCTCATAGCTTTATCTCTAGCTTCTAGTAATGCATCATCTGTTTTTGCTTTCTTTATCACGCGTCTAGCTTTTGATAACTTTGATTTAATGGCACTACTACCTTTGAGTTTTCCCAAAGCTTTTTCAATCAGTTTAACTTCTTTGATTATTGTTTCTTTATTTTTAGTTTCAATAGTTTTATCAAGCGCTGTTAAAGAGTTTTGTAATTCTGTTAAGGGTTTATAATCTGCAATAATTAACTGTAGCTCATTTATTGATTCATAAGATGAATCAACAGAGTTGAAGTATTGTCGTCGGGCACTCTTAAGGTTTTTAGCTAATAATTTATATTGCTTCTTTTGAGGCTTCCAGTTTTCAGGAATTGTCTTCTGAAGTGTCTCCATTTCATGATCTAGAGTAGTTATGCGTTTATTATAAATTGTAAGCGACTTTGTGTCGTCTGGATCGACATTCTTCATATCCGTGGTGGTACTTTCTTGAGCAGACCTTAGTTTAGATATTTGTACCTTTATTCTGCTAACACTATGATGTAGAGGTTTATAAGAAATAATAAATTCTTCGATCGTAGACCTTGCCGTTTTTATAGGTTGGATTAAGTCCAAAGCTTTATTTGCATCTGTAATACTTTCTTGGTATTTACTTTGTAGCTTTTTAGGAAGGTAGCTAATATCTAGGTCTTGAGCCTTATTTACAGCATTTTTGATATTATTGCCATTGGTTTCATATTCTTCTAATACATAGTCCTCAAGACAAAGTTGTAACTTCGGATTTAAAGGCGGGGGTGCAGTTTCTGAAAGTAAATGGGTACGATTAGGTAAATAATTTACGAGGTTTGGATAAAAACCTACAATCGCTAAGCCAAGTAGTTGTAGGGCAATAAAGGCAGAAGCTCCTTTATATATATCGATCGTCTTAACAATCTTATCCGCGACACCGCGTAAATAAAACAAGGCAAAGCCAAAGGGTGGTGTAAGGAATGAGGTTTGGATGTTTAAGCCAATCATCACACCGAACCAGACTGCGGTAACATTCGCTTCAGGATTTGCTAATAATATAGGGGCTACGATAGGAACAACAACTACTGCGATTTCAATGAAATCAAGGAAGAATCCGAGGAGAAAAATCACTAACATTACGACGATAAATTGAGTCCAAAAACCACCGGGTAGTGTAGTAAGGAAGTGTTTTACTAACTCTTCACCCCCAAAACCACGAAAGGCAGATGTCAACATGGCAGCACCGAGTAAAATAATGAAAACCATGGATGTCATTTTAGCGGTATCAATCATAACGTGTTTCAAGGTGTCATCTACCTTAAATGTACGCCATGCACTCCATGCGACCGTAACCAATAAAACGACTACGGCAACAATAGCGAGTTTTATACCAAAGAATTGTTCTTCTGACTTTATGTTTTTTATATTTAGATCATAATGGTTTATAAGGTAGGCAATGACAATTAAAGAAGATATAGCAATGAAGGCGGGTAAGTAGGTTGTGGCTTTATTACCCGTATGGAGACGATAACTTGCCATTATCATTGCACCTACAGCACCAATTGCACCTGCCTGATTAACAGTGGCTACACCGAGTAGAATAGAACCCAGTACAATAAATATCAGTGTTAGGGGTGGGACTAGAGATAATAGAACATTGAAAAAGAATCTCTTATCATAGGCTCCATCATAGGGAACTGGAGGAGCAACTTCAGGTTTTATCATGGCATATACAAAGATATACAGCATATAAAGACCGACAAGAATGAACCCAGGAATTAATGCACCCATGAACATATCACCAGCACTGGCTGACACTACGTCAAACTGGGAAGGCATTGAAAACTCACCTGTAGACTCTTTATAGAGTGCTTTTCGCATGGTGTTTGCTTGATCAGCCGCATTGGATAATTGGTCAGCAAGTATAATTAAAACAATTGAAGGTGGGATAATTTGACCGAGGGTTCCTGATGCACAAATGGTTCCTGAGGCGAGTGATTTCGAATAGTTATTGCGTAACATTGCTGGCAGAGAAATTAACCCCATAGCGATAACTGTCGCGCCTACAATTCCCGTTGTGGCAGCGAGCAAAGCACCAACAAAAACTACTGATATACCTAAGCCACCGGGTAATGGACCAAATAGTTGTGCCATCGCAACCAATAAATCTTCCGCAATTTTAGAGCGTTGTAACATAATGCCCATAAAAATAAACAAAGGTATGGCGATCAACGTGTCACGTTCAACTATCCAATAGAGACTTCGAAAATTGGTTACCCCAGCGCTAAGCCATTGTGATGGACCATCCTGTGCGAAATAAGCACTGGGGTCACCTGCAAAAATATAGCCAGCAGCAGCGGCAGCTCCCACGGTAAAAATGGCAGAACCGGGTAGCGCAAAAGCTACAGGAAAACCTGAGCTGAGTGCCCAGATCATTGTAATAAAAAGTAATGCGAGAAAAAATAGTTCCATAATTTAGGCTTTAATGCTCTCCACCGCTGGGTAATTCGGCGTCAGCCTCGTTAAATAAATAGGCACAACTTTTAAGAAAATAACTGACAAACATAATTGCCATAGAGGTTGCGTAAACGATAAGAAAGGCCGCCATTAAATATTTCACATACATGCCATAACCTGTAGGTGAAACTTCATAGCTAATTATGGGAGCCATTAGACTGCTTTGTTTGGTGTTCATTCCATAATATAAAATGGTCCAACACAGGGGTAAGCCTAGAACAAGTGAGCCGATTGCATTCACCCATGCTTTTTTACGGTTGTTAATTCGTGCATAAAGGACATCAACCCGTACATGCCCTTCCTCTGCCAAGCTATAAGCACTGGCGAATAAAAAGAATGATGCATACCAAAACCTGACAAGATCACCCATAAATGATTGTTCATAGGAGAAAATAAAGCGCGTTAATACGATAGTTAGTTCTGCTAGCACAACGAGAAATGCTAGCCAGATAAAGCCTAATGATCGACTAAACCATGCAATAATTAGTGACACTACTATTAATGGATAATGTACATAATGTGCACGCTGTTTGGGTTGGTTTAATGCATCTGAAAGGTCAGTTCCTACCAGACCCACAAGAAGTTCTTCGACTCTTAGAAAGGAAATAATTGCATCTGCGATACCTACTAGGAATACTGCCCAGAAGGCTGCTCTAACGATATAAAATGCCCATGCTTTATATTTATCTGCATCCATTCTCAGGCTATTTGTAGGTGTCTTGTTAACCCTAAACGTTATATAGATAAAGGCTAGGACATAAGTAAGTATTAAAGTGATTCCTTTTAATAGCCTATTTCCCTGCGTTTCTGAATCTGAACTTAAAAGTGCAGTGAAAGTATCACTGAGGCTAGGCCAGTCTTGCCAGAAAATCAAATAGCGACTTACTAGGTAAATTAATACCGTAATTGCCATGGTTTGTGAGAAAATACGGATTAGTAATTTAAATTTTGAAGGGATTATTGTATTTGAAATTGAATCAGGTGTAGGGACTGAATTCATTATTATTTTATCTCAAATTAACATACAACTAAGAGTATTTAAGTAAGCGAAACTAAATAGCATCGCTTACTTAACTTATAAAAGATTTATGAGACCTTTGCGCAGAGTCGTGTCTCTTGTGTAAGGTCTCTGAATACCAAATCTTTTTTTACAATCCAAGAACACGGTTACGTTGTTGAACATAAGCTTGATCCGAGATTTTTGCCCAGCTTCCTATATCAGCACGTGCAGCTTCAAAACTCTCATGAATCTCTTTAGCTAATTTACTGTGCTTTTTAACATCAGCAAATACCTTATCTGCTGCTTCACCAAAGCTGTCATAAATATCATCATTAAAGGCACGAAGTTTTACACCATGCTCCTTGATCAATGCCGCAAGACTCTCACCGTTTTTAGCATTGTATTCTGACATCATTACATCATTTTCAGCGGATGCGGCAGCTTCGATAATTCCTTGTTGTGCTGGCGTTAGACCATCCCACCACTTTTTATTCATGCCTATGGCAAGCATAGCGCCCGGCTCGTGCATTCCTGGGTAGTAGTAATACTTAGCGGCTTCATAGAACTTCATGATTTTATCATTCCATGGTCCAACCCACTCAGTTGCATCAATAGCACCTGATACTAAGTTTTCATAAATCTGACCACCTGGTAATGTTACAGGAGACCCACCAAGCTTAGAAATAACATCACCACCAAGACCTGGCATACGCATTTTAAGACCTTTGAAGTCATCAGCTGAGTTCATTTCCTTGCGGAACCAACCACCCATCTGCACACCTGTATTTCCACACATGAGTGCTTTAAGACCAAAACTACCCGCTAATTTATCCCATAATTCTTGACCACCACCAAAACGAATCCATGCGTTCATTTCAGTATAAGTAAGTCCAAATGGTACGGATGTGAAGTAGGCATATCCTGGATGCTTTCCTTTCCAGTAATATTCAGCACCATGGTAGATTTGTGAGTTGCCAGATGCCACTTCATCAAATGAGTCAAATGCTTTAACACGCTCCCCAGCTGCGTAGTATTTGATTTCCATACTACCGCCACTCATTTTATTAACACGTTCTGCAAAACGCTGAGCACCCGTTCCTAGTCCAGGAAAATCACGTGGCCAGGTTGAGACCATATTGATTTTCATCTTTTTTCCATGCTTAGCAGCAATCGCAGGTGCTGCGACTGTTGCAGCAGCAGCAGTTGCTGCGCCAACAACGGCACCTTTCAATAGTTTACGTCTATCCATAAATTCCATCCTCCAAGATGTTTCTATATAGGTTATGTGAAAGTCACTCGGAAAGCTTAGTTTAAGATTCTAAGAAGTACATCAGTAAAATCACCTAATTTATAAGTGAAGTTAATTTATATCTCATGTACGAAAGCCTCACTTTATTGAGTAAAAACATATATATAACACAAAAAAAAGCGAGCCGAGGCTCGCTTTTTTTGTACTAGTACAGTTTTGTTTAACGCTTTCTTGTCAAACCTTTACGATAACCGACAAAGCCAAGCATCATCATAAGCAATAGTAGTGCCCACTCACTTAAGGTGGGAATTGGCTCATTTGATGGATTAGTGATCAATGTGTTATTGATAAACCCAAAGTCGACAGTGAGATTATCAGTTGTACCAACTGTTACACTTGTTCCTGACCCATTATGACTTAGGTTGTTTTCACTATCATCACCTGGAACACCCGTATCATCTGATCCTGACGTCGGAGAGAATCCAGCCGGAGGCGGAATAGTAACCACGTATGTGCCATTAATGGGTACATCAATCGAATATGAACCATTTTCACCTGTTAGGCTAGTGTAAGTAGTGCCATCTTCTGCAGTAGCAGTAACAAGTACTCCAGCTGGAGGGTAGGTCACATTACCTGTAGTAGCATCACCATCGTTATCATCTTCATACCAGATTAAACTACCAATTTTAACAGTAGGTACAAATCCAAAGTCTAGTGTCAGGTTATCTTCTGTAGTAACAACAACGGTAGTTCCATCAATACCATTATGAGTTTTGTTATTCTCAGTTGTAGTATCAGGCACACTATTGTCATTTGAGCCGGAAGTTGGAAGATGCCCAATAGGTGTAGCTACAGTAACAACGTAAGTGTCGTTCTGTGGTACATCAATTAGATAGTTACCACTTGCATCGGTTGTATCTGTATAGATAGTTCCGTCACTAGCTGTTGCCGTGACAATTGAACCAACAACGGGCGTAATATTGCCAGAAGTTGAGTTACCATCATTATCATCTTCTATCCAGACAAGATTTCCAATTTTTACCAAAGGTTCAGTTGGAGGTGTAAATCCAAAGTCTAAAGTTAGATTGTCTACAGTACCTACATTTACAGTAGTTCCTGCACCATTATGAGTTTTGTTATTCTCAGTAGTGGTATCTGGTACGCTATTATCGCTAGAACCCAAAGTTGGAATAACACCGTTTGGCGTAGCTACTGTCACCGTATATGTATCATTTTGAGGTACATCGATTAAGTAATTACCTAAAGCATCAGTGGTTCCTGTATAAACCGTACCGTCGGTAGCAGTTGCAGTGACAACTGTTCCAATGACAGGTGTTATATTCCCCGTTGTTGAATCGCCATCATTATCATCTTCAATCCAAACAAGATTACCAATTTTAACTAAAGGAGTCGGAGGAGGTGTGAATCCGAAGTCTAAAGTTAGGTTATCAATGGTACCAACAACAACAGTTGTTCCTGCCCCACTATGAGACTTGTTATTCTCTGTTGCAGTATCTGGCACACTATTATCGCTAGAACCAGAAGTTGGAATAACACCGTTTGGCGTAGCTACTGTCACCGTATATGTATCATTTTGAGGTACATCGATTAAGTAATTACCCGAAGCATCAGTAATTCCTGTGTAGGCAGTTCCGTTAGTAGCTGTTGCTGTAACAGTTACACCTACAACTGGGGTTATCGTTCCTGATGTTGCGTCGCCATCATTATCATCCTCAATCCATACGAGGTTGCCGATTTTGACAAAGCTAGGAGGTGCAACTTTATAATGACTTGGGTCACTGTCGTTAACATTAGTGCTACTCACAGCACCTACACCAGTAACACTTGCAATATTCTCATAATCTCCAACAGCTGCAGTTCCAACTTTATTACTACATGTCATAGATTCATCAACAAGCAATGTTGTTTTAGGGCAGCTAATGCCACCTTCCAAGTTATCATTTGCCACAATATTATTGACTGTTTCGGCTCCATTATTAGTGATCACATAGCTCCATGTTACGGGATCGCCATCATTTAATATGACCGCTAATGCAGTAGTGTCAGCATCAGATCCATTGGTTGCTTTCTCAATATCAATTGATGGAATTGGAGGTGGAGTAGC
>VAPK010225546.1_pt1 | contig 10374 bp, 3 predicted proteins | sample 3395031 | NCBI WGS metagenome assembly VAPK01 (sample SAMN08290443, study PRJNA428436) | hydrothermal vent metagenome | isolation source: Deep-sea hydrothermal vent chimney 1 | place: Pacific Ocean: Juan De Fuca Ridge
AAATACTATTTCCATGCATTCTCACACTGAACCAGTATTCATAAAACAATGATATATATAGACCCGTACTGAGGAATGTCAAGAAAAAAAACCTTTTCAGATTTACTGATCGGAAAGATCAATTCAGAAAATGGCGACCAATTTTTGAAAAGAAAATACAGAAATAAACCGACACCACCCGTTCTAACAAAAAGCAATCATACACTATGATGATGTATTCCAGAGCTTTTCATTAAACGGGTGGATGGCTTGAAAGACCTCCCACCCCGTAATCAAAAGTCAGGGGGGATCGGGACAACAACCCCAAGCTCCATTATCCGTCTCATTCAACCTCTGAAGTTACCGGTTCAATGAGTCATTCAAGAGATACAAATTCTACTGACAAGCACAATAAAACCGATTTACACGGCATCTCCTTTAGGGCCTAAAAGAACGCACACAATCAACTTTTAAAAAGCAAAATAGAACCTTAATTTCTCCACACTCCGCCGTCCTGATACACTTCGGACCCTGAAGAACCAGGATTCCCCTTTACAGCATTTTCATTCTGACTTTGTCTGAAATGCCGTTCACTCACGGGCAGTTCATCCGCATTCTTTTCCTTTTCATACACTGCGGTGAGCTGGTAGTTTTCATCCGCCTCAAACTGAACATACATATCTACTGAAAAATGACCGGAGCTTACGCTCTGGAAGTTTTTATCATAATACCTGGTATTGTCTGTTCGGATATACTGTGAATCATCAATAACAAATGTGTCTCCCTGAAGCCAATCTATCCAACCTTCCCGATATTGATTGACTTCCCCATCATTATCATCTTGTTCAGAATATGTCGTGTTCGTTGCAGAGTAAAGAACTGCAGGCAACAGACATAATGTCAGCAAGAGTAAAACCAATTTCCCTGCATGAATCTTCATATTTTTTCCTCCAACTTATTCAACCTGCATCCAGAGATAAACACCACGGCGTTCACCACTTTCGGTCATTGTTTCAATAACACCACCTGAAGAACTGAAATACTTGGTTTCTTCCGGGTCATCATCATTCCCGCCTTCGCGCAAAATAGCGGGATTATATATGTGTCCATCAAAAGACTTATCCCCCGGGATACCGGGAATATCCGTATCCGGTACACCATCGCCGTCGGTGTCCACGGTGATCATGACTAGATCCTTCTGATTTACTTCTCCATCGCCATTGAGATCAAAAACCGGTTTCATGTTCATACCACCGGTATCGGCATTTCGTTCATTGACAAATGAATATGTTCCGGCACTGCATGTCGAACCGGTCATACCAAAGGAAAGTAAAATCGCCCGACCATCACGGATAATGGCATCACTGATGACTCGCTCTCCAAGTGCATGTTCTCCGGTTTCATCGGTAGTCCCGTCGCCGTCATTATCCACATTATCATGATCCATTATTTTCCCTGGCAGATCATAATACCAGCCGAGATTCATCTTTGGCAGCAGGTCCGTTTCACCATACTTAACCACGCCATCACCGTTGTTTCCGATGGTCCCATCGCCGTCAACATCAAATATGGCTTCAACCATGGACCAGTCACCCTCATAATTTGAGGGTATACGGTAGTAGGAATAAATATCAATTGTGCCGTTATCATTCGTATCCTCATGGGTGTCGAGATGACCGTCACCATCAAAATCTTCGTTCGCATCAAGGGTGTTATTCCCATTGACATCTTCTTTAAGGTCTAGAAGTCCATTTCCATTCTGATCCTCACCGGCATCAAAAACACCATCGCAGTTCAGATCTTCACCACAGTCCAGATGGCCATCACCATCGGTATCTTCAGTGAGTTCGCCTTCCACCCAGGTCTCCTGACGGAGAAGGGTGTTCACCGGATCATCTGAAGCATCCCGGATCGGAGCATGACTTAACGTAGCTACCGGCGGAACAACGGTGGTGTCGTCAATCCGTGCACCAAGGTATCCGGCATCATAGCTATCCGGTGCCCAATCCCAGATCCCATAGAGTGATTGGGTATCCATACTCATAAGATCAGACAAACCGAGATATTTTCCTGTGCCGAAAATAACCATATATCCGGGCGACTCGGAATGAAACATAATATCCGGCGCAGCAGTTATTGCCTGGTTCAGATTTCCGGAAAAAAGTGGCTGCGGTATAGCATCCACGGCGTTGCAATCTCCAGAATCCGTTACTTCATCACAGAAGGCTACCTGCCAGTCCTCATAGCATTTACTCATATCCGTACAGATATCAGGGTTGCTCATATCCATCTGATTACCACGCCCGGCGGTCAGGTCGAACTTCCACATATTACCCTGCAAATCACCGGCATAGACGTAATCAGCCCGAAGATCATTATTCACATCAATAATCTTTGGCGTGGAAAGACCATTCAACGGACCTACCCCTGCATCAATCTTTCTGATCAGTGAGCCGTCCAATGGATTCAGGATATACAGAGCCACTTTTCCGGTGTCACTTGAATAACCGTTGCCGACAATTACGACCCAGCTCTCCAGGAGTGTTCCGTTGTTTATCTGTTTATCATTGGAACGAACAAGAACCGGAGTGCTGAAGGAGTATCCCATATCAGGATCTGAGCTCGCAGGCAGGATACTCACATTCTGCCCGTCACCACAGCTGTTGAGCAAACTACCGGTTGCCACTTCAAGTACACCGGCACTCGCCGCCAGAACTTCATATGTGCCATTGTTTGACCCCGTGGTTGCGCCGGAACAGTCAGCACCGGCAACGGAGATAAAATCACCGACATTGACAGCTCCCAGGCCACCGGCACTGTCCTGTATTTCATCATGACTGCCGGCACCCTTATCGACAAAGGCAAACGTTGTCCCTGAAGCAATCGGCAAGGCGGATTCGGGGAATTCCCAAAGCACATCCGTTGCGTCGAAATTTGCCGGATCACTGATATCAAGGGCGTATATACCTTTTCCACCTTTTCCAAGCCCACCGATCAACAACGTCCGGCTACTCCCGTCTTTTTCAATTTTTTCAACAAAGGGTGTACTGTCAACGTAGTATTCATGTCTATAAGCCGGATCGGCAAGATCACGAAGATTAGGGTAGACAAAAGAAGGTATATAGGCGAAGACCTCTTCACCGCCCTTGAGATCATCTGCATAAAAGGCATGCAGCATGCCATCATTGCCACCGATATACAGTACGCCATCCTCATAACTCGCCTGGGAATGAACAAAGTCGCCAAACGGTTCAATCCGGTTACGAAAAACTCCACCAGGTTCATATGTACTCACTCCGCGGATGTAGTCCAATACATCTTGGCCGCTTCGTGCTGGAGCAAAGTACGGTTCCAGAAATTTCTGCTCAAGTGTTGACAGGTTTGCCCACTCAAAGGTAACACCGTTTGCCTGGTTGTGGGTAAAGATATTCCTATTTGCAGGGCCCTTCAACGGATCCGTAGAACTGAGGAATGCCTTCATTTTCTCACCGGCCGACCAGAGATGAATATCCGCGACCTGTCCTGTGCCGGGATCAAGCGTAAAAGCTTTCAGATCACCATACCAGGAGTCAGTGTTATATTCGGACTGAAACATCCTGGTATCGGCGCTGATGGTCTCATACAGCTCATCACCGTTTACGGAAACCGAAGCAGCCGATCCGGTTCTCTTGCTTATATTATTGACAATACCAACAAGGGATTTAACCAGATCATCGGGATTGGCGGCGTTGAAAAAGCCACCCCGGCCATTCACACCGGCATGAAAAAGGTCATCCACCGTACTCAGGTTGTTTGCCGAAACATTCGGCCAGTTCGGATAATCACGCTCGGGATTATCAACCTGGATCCTGGTTGCCGTGGAATCGACTTTATAAGGTTTCATATAATAATCCTGATCAAGATTCCCCACCAGCCCGAAGGAAACGCCATAGGTGACCATGTGCTGCCAGTTTGCCGGATCATCATGGGTCGGCGTATCTTCCGGACTCGGAACAATCCTGTCATCCAGGCAAGGAGGGACAGCACAGGTAACAGGATTACCAGAGGTATCAGTCCTATCGGGGACGAGATCCCGTTCATAATAATACATGGCCACGTCGGCGACAGTTGAGGTATCCGCATCGGCATAGATAGTATCCCCACCACTGTCCACAGGGGTCGTATTGTCATTATCCGCATTTCTTGCCGCAGATGTCTGCGCATCATCCGAATTCCAGTAGCCGTCCGTCATCAGGATAGCAAAGGCCTGCTGACACTCGCCACCATCTTCTGCGTCAGCCCACGGCGCATTTGCACCGAGATAGCTGCTGTATTTACCTTCAGTCATATCGTAATATTTACCGATTCGATCCAGCGCGCGCCGTAATGGAGTTCCGCCGCTAGCCGGCATCTGATACAGCTCAAAGAGAAAATCATCTGTTTTATCGACCCCGCCGACCTTTATCTTCTGCACAGGCAGTGTGATCCTTTCCCACAGGGTATAGAGGCCCGCCTGCACTCCTTCCATAAGGACAAGTGAACGTGATACAGCAGAAACAGCAGCCAGACGACGTTCGTGATAATACGTCACCCAGTTGGCAAAATTCTGCAGAGCGGTCGCATAATCATCGTCTGTCGCAACATCGGCAGGCGGCGTTGTATCCAGCACCAGGTCGGTAACAAAATCGTCATGATTATCAAGCCCCTTATCCATGTTCGTTCCGGTTGCTTTATAATAATCAAGTTTGCTGTTCACATGATCAAAAACCACCAGGTACGGAGCACTTTCCGTTTCCGACCAGACATAATAATGGGCATAGGGTATGACCACGGATACCGGAAGAGGATTTTTACTGAAAAGAACGGCATCGGCATTGACTTCAGAACCACTCATAGAAGGATCCGTCGCGTTGGTAACGACTACACTGCCGGTAGTGCCGCCTGCAAAGCTATAGGTCCCTAGAAGAACCCAGCCCGGGCTGTCTGCAGTATGGTCAAAGCCGCAAATCTCCTGGGATCCGCCATCATAATTTACGGTATAACAGACGTTCCGATAGGAATCGCTTTCTCCCTGCCATTGGGTGTAGACGTAGTAGGTATCGGCAGAAGGAATCGTCGGAGTCCAGGATGCATAGGGCGGATTACAGCTTGAGGTTGATATCCGCAGCTCCCTGTAGTCGTTATTATAACCGCCTTGTCCATTTTCATTATACGTACTGCCGCATTGCGTCCACCCTGCATCTTCATCATCTATGATGATATCGTCGGCATCAGGGGTATACGTTCCGCCGCCAAGAATGGCAAACTGGTTTCTCAGGTGCAACAGATGGGAGTTATCTAAAGGATGCAGCCTTGGATCTTTAGTATCGGCATTGGCATCCGTGCGGATATCCCACGAAGTATTTACGGCATGGATGTCCTGTGAGAGTTTAACTACCCGAGGCCAGGGGACATAATCGACCTTAGGATTGTAGTACATTCTGTTATACTCATGCCATTGAGACTTCCACTCCATTCGATAGGCATTTGGAATTTTCCAATCAGTGAATACACCTGTATAACCGGTTCCATTAATGTAATACTTTCCTTCATTGCCGCTGGTAGTCATAACCGACCAGCTCATGCTGCCCGAATCATCAAAAATAAACATAACGTTTGCCGGGGCAGACACTGCTGCCGCCGCCAGAGGGATATCGGAAATCGGGTTTGTATCATAATCCAAGGCCTCAAGACGGTGACTAGACTTGATAGCTGTAAACTGGACATGCAGGTAGTCATCTCCGACATTTGAAGCCGTCCATTCCCCGTTGATATCCGTAACACTGTTCCCGATAGTCGGCATGATGATCGGCAGATTATCAACCAAAACGCCACGAACAGCATGATCAGGGTCATTCAGATCAATATAATATGACGTAGAGGTATTAAAATCTGGGTAGCTGATGCTGGCCGGAACAGTCTCCGCAGCATCATTATAAATGGTACCGTAAGTCGATACCGGCTCAATCACAAAAGTATCTATATCGAACGTGACTGCCAATGAATGATCCTCGTCCTTCATATCTTCAAAGGTATAGTTCGATGTCCGGCCCGGATCCTCCGTATTATCGATCAGAACACTGTCAATGTGATATCCGGTGGCAGGAGTTATGACGAACTCGGCATCAACACCGGATTCCACCTCTATCGAACCTGCGGTGACACCTCCGGGGCTGGAAACAATATTTGCATTGTACTCAACCTGTCCCGGCCCATTGATAGTCACATCCACATAAGCGGTAAACAAAACCTCTATGGTATGTTCAGAGATAACCGGAGAAAAAGTATAAGTATAGCTGTCGGTATCAGTACCCTGTACGGTGCCAATAGAGACATTATCGATTAAAATATCTGAAATATAATGTTTCAAACCATTATGTGCTAAACTATCCGGACAGGGGTCAGCGGCCAGGATATCAAAAGAGGGTGTGCTGTTGTAATCGACCTCATAAAGAGCAGGATCTCCGGTACCAGCGGGTGTAATGCCGCCAAAAGGCGAGACTTCCTGAATCGTTATCATCTGGGTAAAGGCGGCTTCCACAGTATGGCTGCCGCTTACGCTTACAAAAGCAGGCACAGTATAGGCGGTTAACCCATATGCTGCGGGCTGGATGACGTTATCGACCTTGACCCATGTAATATGATACCCGCTGTTGGCCTGAACAAGAATGTCGGGACTATCGGCTCCGCAGTTCAGCGTCATGGTTGGAGTGACAGTACCATTGTTGCCAAGGATTACCGTGGTAATAGTATATTCGTTAATAGCCATGTCAAGATTAATGCTCTGATCTTCAGTCGTCACAGGCGGAAACGTATAGCTGTAACTCATCGTTTCATCATAGCTGGAGAAATCCTCACTCTCAGGAGTTCCGTTAACCTGAACACCTGAAATATGATAACAGGAGCTGGCGCTGAACATCGAAAAGATCGGCTGAGAGTTATGAGCAACAATTACCGTGTCAGTGGCAGGCCCGACAGATCCGTCAGCGTCACCGCCCAAAGAGCCGGTTATGTGACCATACTGATCTGTTGTCATGGTGATAAGATGGTCATCATTGAGAATGGTTCCGGTCGCGGTGTCCGTAAGATCAAACATGGCGACCGGGGCCTCTGCCGGCACCAGGTTGTCAAGATAGACCAAAAAATCCTCGGCCGGTTCTACAACCCCGTCGTTATTCAAAGGAACGATAAAACTTTGTGTTTCCCCTGTATTACCCAGAAAAGTCAATGTTTGAGCAGAATTATCAAAATCAATTCCAGCGGCAAGGGGTGCCCCACCGGTAGCTAAGCCATCGTTAAAAAATGTATCAACGGTGAAACCACCTGATACTGCTAGATCAACAGTAGCGGTAAACTGCATGGTTCCGTTTTCAAGTACGGAAACATTTTCAAGAGTGACAACGGCGCTGTCATTTTCACCAAAAATTACCCCGGCGGTATCAAAAGGCGTGGCTGATATTGCGATCTTGGGGTTATCGGTTCCCGTCAATGTAATTTCGAGTGTCTCCGGTCCCTCTACAACCAAGTCGTCAATGATCGGGACAGTGATAAATGCGGACGAACTATTGGCCGAAACAGTTGCCGTACCGCTTAACGCCGCGTAATCAATTCCACTCCAGGCGGTACCGCTGACACTATAATTGACCACAGTATCCGTACTGGATTTATTGGACAAAGTTACAGTAAAGATACCATCTGTAGCCGGTTCAGCCGGAGCGGTTGTTGCCGCTAAAAAGACGGTGGATGTATCAGTATCGGTAATTGTACCGGTCGCCGTATCAGTTGTTATGATTGAACCGTTTGCACTGGACTGGTTAACGGTAAAAGTCTCATCGGTTTCCACAAGAGAATCGTTGATAAGGGGAACCGTGAAAGGCTGCGTCTCACCAATGGTACCGGCAAAGGTCAGCGTCTGTGGAGTGCTGTTATAATCCGTCCCGCCGCCGGTCGCCGTAACGTCTGCAAAGGAAATGTCCACGGAAAAACCACCATCTACGGCATTGTCGACCGTGGCAGTAAAACCCATGGTACCGGATTCATTAACACTCACATCACCGATCGTCACCGTGGCCTGGTCGCTGTTTGTTATTGTACCGGTTGCGGCATCGGTAGTGATAATGTCACTATTTGTGCTGGACTGGTTGACGGTAAAGGTTTCGCTGGATTCAACAATCGAATCGTCGTTCAGGGTAACAGGTATCGGCTGTGTCTCACCCGCTGTTCCGGCAAAGGTCAGCGTCTGAGGAGCACTGTCATAATCAACTCCACTGCCGCTTGCCGTACCGTCGGCAAAAGAGATGTCCACGGAAAAACCACCGACAACCTCATTGTCGACCGTGGCCGTAAAGCTCATGGCACCGGACTCGTCAACACTCACATCACCTATCGTTACCGTGGCCTGATCACCATCGGTTATCGTACCGATTGCGGTATCCGTGGTCATAATACCGCTGTGCGTACTACTCTGGCTGACGGTAAAGCTTTCACTTGGTTCAACAATTGTATCGTTGTTCAGGGTAACAGTAAAAGGCTGGATTTCACCGACTGTTCCGGCAAAAGTCAGGGTCTGAGGAGCACTGTCATAGTCAACTCCGCCACCGGCAGCCGTTCCGTCCGTAAAGGTGATGTCGACGGTGAAACCATCTTGAACCGCATTGTCGACCAAAGCCGAAAAATTCATGGTGCCGGACTCATCGACACTCACATCACTAATTGTCACCGTGGCCTGATCGGTATCGGTTATCGTTCCGGTTGCGGTATCCGTGGTAATGATGTCACCATTTCCACTGGTCTGGGTTACGGTAAAGGTTTCGCTTGACTCTACAATCGTATCATCATTGAGAGTAACCGTGAAAGGCTGCGTCTCACCAATGGTACCGGCAAAGGTCAGCGTCTGCGGGGCGCTGTTATAGTCAACATTACCACCGATCGCCGTACCATCTGCAAAGGATATGTCAACTGTAAAGCCGCCTTGAACCGCATTGTCCACTGCTGCCGTAAAGCTTATTGTACCTGACTCATCGACACTCACATCACCGATTGTTACCGTGGCCTGATCATTATCGGTTATCGTCCCAATTGCAGTATCGCTAATATCGGTTGTTCCTGCAGGAACAATATTCTGCATACTCACATTAAAGGTTTCCGTACCTTCCACGATAGAATCATCATTGAGAGGAACGATGAACGTTTTGGTTTCACCGGCAAAACCGGTAAAAGACAAGGATTGAGTCGTACTGTCATAATCCGTTGCCCCGCCAGTGGCCGTCCCACCACCGAAGACCACATCCACGGTAAATGATGGTGATCCGCTGCTTGAGGTGGCCGTAAAGGTCATGGTTCCACTTTCAGCAACCGTTACATTATCTATGGTCACCGCCGCCATAGAAGGCAGGGCTACAGTGACAACAAGAAAAATACCCAACAGTAACTGAAAAAGGATCTGCGGTATTGCCTGTTTACTCCTCATGATACACCCCCAGGAAGAAAATCCTGATCGCTGAACGACAGTAATCATATGATACGTCTTCTTATTTTTCATATTTTAAAACCGCTTTTTATAACCAACTTTAATCATTGCCCTTCCGCCTTGAGATTCAGTAAGTCCATACGATGCATAGCTGTAAATCCGGCTTGAACCAAGAGCAAGTGAACTACCACTGGCTATGGGCAATTCAACAACAAGCCGGTATGTCTCATTACCAGGATCAAGTTCACAAATATCAAAGGTATCGTTTCCGTTTACATTGCCATCTCCATCGGAATCGCAATTGGCCGTATCATTTTCAGGTTTCTGAGCATCAGCAGCTACCAGCAGACCATCGTTTTTTGACACGCCCGGCTTGAGAAAAGCCACCAGCAATTCCTCCGGAGCTGATTCATTTGCCAGACGCTGCACCCCTTCCAGGGCCGCTGATTCAGCAAGGTAAAAGCTTTTTTCAAACACTGCATCACTGCGAATGACGGATTTTTCGGTAATCGTTGTACGGGTTGACGTTATACCGATAAAGGTCAGCAACATGAGAAGGAGTAATGCAGTTATGATTGCCGTTCCCTGCTCATTTGCCAGCAAAGTGCTCTTCGGAGCATCCTTATTTTTAAATAACGACATGTTCCATCCCTTAAAACGAATTTTGAACACGGGTAAAATCAACCTGTGCGACTTGTTTATTATTCCAGAGAACCTGCACATCAACCTTTTTGGTATTCAGGACCGCGCCAGGCGCTACGTTCCAATTCACGGTGTAAGGCCCTTGTGTGTCTGTATTCGTAGCCACGGCCGCATAATTCACTGCATACAGCCGCTCTATCCGGTCCATGGCCCAGACGTACCCTTCAGTCTGCTTTTTTGAACTGGAGTTATGACTCATATTCCTG
>VAPK010246900.1_pt1 | contig 10374 bp, 9 predicted proteins | sample 3395031 | NCBI WGS metagenome assembly VAPK01 (sample SAMN08290443, study PRJNA428436) | hydrothermal vent metagenome | isolation source: Deep-sea hydrothermal vent chimney 1 | place: Pacific Ocean: Juan De Fuca Ridge
TAAGAAAGACAAGTCACGAACCGATAAAAACGAACCGTGCCCAACCGCTTTAATTGCGGCTAATAATTAGCTAGTTACTCATTAAATGAAAGCATCAATCCAGACCAAACTTGAAAATCTTAGCGAGAGATTCGAGGAAATTGCAGCACTTTTATCTCAACCCGAAGTGCAAAACAATCAAAATAAATTTCGGGCACTCAGCCAAGAGTATGCTCAAATAGACCCTATTGTTACTTGTTATACCAACTATCTTTCCAATGAAAGTGACTTAGCTGCTGCCATAGAAATGTCTAAGGACTCAGACCCTGAGCTACGTGAAATGGCAAAAGAAGAGCAACAAATTGCGGAACAAACCAGGAACCAAATTCAACATCAGTTACAAGTTTTATTACTCCCCAAAGATCCTAACGACAATAGAAATATATTTTTAGAAATTAGAGCCGGCACGGGTGGTGATGAAGCCTCTATTTTTTCTGGTGATTTAGCTAAAATGTATCAGCGTTTTGCTGAAAAAAAGGGCTGGAAAACTGAAATCATCACCGAAAACCGTGGCGACCACGGTGGTTTTAAAGAAATTATTTTACGCATCAGCGGACAAGATGTGTACTCCCAACTTAAATTTGAATCAGGCGTGCACCGTGTACAACGTGTCCCTGAAACAGAATCTCAAGGCAGGGTCCACACTTCAGCTTGTACTGTTGCTATTATGCCAGAAGTGGAAGGCATTGATGAGTACGAAATTAAATCCTCTGACCTACGCGTTGATACTTTTAGAGCCTCTGGTTCGGGTGGGCAGCACGTCAACAAAACCGACTCAGCTATTCGGTTGACGCATTTACCTACAGGTGTAGTCGTCGAGTGTCAGGATGAACGCTCTCAACATAAAAACAGAGCGCGTGCCATGTCCCTGTTGCAATCACGCTTACTGACTGCAGAACAAGACAAACAGCATGCAGAACAATCAGAAGAAAGAAAATTACAGGTCGGCTCAGGTGATCGTTCTGAAAGAATTAGAACCTATAACTACCCACAAGGCAGACTAACTGATCACAGAATAAATCTAACACTTTATAAACTTGATGAGATTATGCAAGGTAATCTAGAACATGTGATTAACCCTTTAATTAATGAGCACCAAGCAGATTTACTGACACAATTAGGTAATGACTGATATTCAAACCAACTTAACAGAAGCATCAAGACTACTGACTGCCTCATCAGATTCAGCCTTGCTTGATGCAGAAGTTATCCTCTGCTATGTCCTCAACCAAACACGGTCACACCTTAGAGCATGGCCTGAAAAAGAATTGTCAGCCGGGCAGCAACTACAATTTTCAAAGCTTGTTAATCAACGTCAACTCGGCACACCTATTGCTTATATCACAGGTAATAAAGAGTTTTGGTCTAGAGACTTTGCTGTCAACCCTGAGGTATTAATACCCAGACCTGATACTGAGTTATTAATTGAATTAAGCTTGGATTTACTTGCTGATATACCGAGTGCCAGCATTATTGATTTAGGCACAGGTTCGGGGATTATTGCCATAACTCTTGCTGCTGAGCGTCCAGATATAAAGGTTATTGCTTGCGATATTAGCTTGCCAGCATTAACAATAGCCAAACAAAATGCCTCGCGGCTACAAACACCCTCAGTTCAGTTTATTCAATCCGGCTGGTTTAACGATATTCCTGACTCAAAATTTGATTTAGTTATTAGTAATCCTCCTTATATTGATAATCATGACATACACTTATCCCAAGGTGATGTTCGCTTTGAACCAAAAAACGCATTAGTTGCTGGCGATTCAGGACTTAAAGATATTAAAAATATTGCTAATAATGGCCGTGACTATTTAAACCAAAATGGCACAATATTGATTGAACATGGTTTTGACCAACAAGAGGCTGTTCAGGCTATTTTTAGCCGTTTTGAATACTGTCAAATCAAAACACATACAGACCTTTCTGGTAACCCCAGAGTAACGACAGCACAATGGAACTCAAAATGAAGGCAAAAGAAGTCCAACTTAGCAGAAAAATTACTACTCAACTATTACATCAAGCCGTAATTTCTCCTGACCAGGAAATATGTGGATTAATTGGCTGTAAAAAAAACCTAGCCACCCGCTGTTACCCAATAAAAAATATAGCTGAACAGCCCGAAATACGCTTTCAGCTTGATGAAAAACAACAAATTAGAGCGATGTCAACTATGCGTAATAATGGTGAGTCACTTTTCGCTATTTATCACTCTCATCCCTGCGCCCCAGCAATCCCCTCGGCAACAGATATAAAATTAGCAAGCTATCCAGAAGCCATTCATTTAATTATTTCACTTAATACCAAAGGCATTCTTGAAATTAGAGGGTTTAGCATTATTGACTCAACTGTTGAAGAAATTCAGCTTAGCATGTCACCTACCTAACCATTCACTGCCATTGACTTAAGGAAAAATCGTAGGATGCGCTGAGGTACGAAGCGCATCTTTGTATCATTGATGCGCTTCCTGTCGTCAGCACATCCTACGTGAAACGCTTAAGTCAATGGCAGTGACCTAACCATTAGCAGGGTTGATACTTTGTTCAAAGCTTTTAGAATCACAATCTTATTGCTTATTTTTGTCGCACTGGCTTTTTACACAAAAATACAGAAACTACAGTCTCGTAACTGGACAACACCTCTTGAGGTAATCATTTACCCAATGAACAGTGAACACAACCCTGTCGTTGAAGATTATATTACTCAACTTGATAGCTCAATTTATCAAGAGGTCGATCATTTTTTTCAACAACAAGCTGAACATTATCAACTCACCATTCGACACCCTATAATAACCAGCTTGGGCAGCACGATTCACTCTTTTCCACCTGAAGCACCTACTCCGCCTTTTAGCTTTATAGAAGCCGCCTGGTGGAGCATTCAACTTCGTTTCTGGGCCTTTAACAATACGCCCGATAACCAATCAAATCAACACCGAGTTAGAATTTTCATACATTACCATGAAGCTATTAAAAACAGGCATCTACAGCATTCTTTAGGACTAGGTAAAGGGCTATTATCTGTAGTACACGCTTTTGCCTCTATAGATCAGCAACAGCAAAATAACATCGTTTTAGCTCATGAGTTATTACATACGGTGGGAGCAACAGATAAATACAATAGTCATAATCAACCTGTATTCCCTGATGGTTATGCTGAACCAGATAAGCAACCCTTATTCCCCCAGTTTCAAGCTGAAATCATGACGGGACGAGTCCCTTTATCAGAATGGGATTCAGAAATGGCTGAGGGTTTGGACTATTGTATTATTGGCCGAAAAACAGCTACAGAAATTAATTGGCTTAAAAAAATACCATAGAGCCTTAGTTATTCTACTCAAACATCAGTATCTATTTATTTCTTTTCGATTGAGCTATTTTTTGTTGCTAAAAGGGGCACATAGTTTAAGCAGTATGTTCTCAACAAAAAAATAGCTCAATATAAAAATCGTGAATTTAACTTCACAAAGTGTAAACTTACTATATAACCCCACTCTCCAACACAGGCATAACCCAATAGTGTAGCCCTGCACCTGAAAAATCTTTTTTTAACAATCCTATTAATACCTCTAGCTGTTGCTCTGGCACATACATTTGAAAGCGGACTTGTTTTTTCCGCCCTGCAACCTGCTCTGCTAATGAAAGAGTCTCATGCTCACTTCCATGAGCACTCACGACTAGGCTACTAAACCCATCAGCCGATTCTATCCCTAGCAAACAATCAACCAGCGCCTCCTCTAGTAAAGGAGGCACATTAATAGTGACTAAATACTGTTGTCCAATCATAGCTTCTCCTGCTTTGGCTCACCATACATTTCATACAAAATAGGCAATAAAATTAAGGTTAAAAAAGTAGATGAAACTAAGCCGCCTATCACAACAATTGCAAGTGGCCGTTGTATTTCAGAACCAGCCCCTGTTGCAAACAGCATAGGCAATAAACCAAATGCCGTTAAACTGGCTGTCATTAATACCGGTCTTAACCGCCGCTCTGACCCTACAATAACGACTTCAGTAACAGCCATTCCTGCCACCCTTAACTGGTTAAAATAACTAAGCAAGACCACACTATTAGGAACTGCAACACCTAATAATGCAATAAAACCAATTGATGCAGGCACAGACATATACTCCCCTGACATCCATAACGCAAACACACCGCCAATCATCGCTAATGGAATATTAGAGAAAACCAAGGTTGCCTGTCTAATTGACCCGAAGGTGGTAAATAATAATAAGAAAATTAGCAGTAGTGAAACAGGCACCACTATGGCTAACCGAGCGGAAGCACGTTGCTGATTTTCAAACTGCCCTCCCCACTGAACTAAATACCCAGCAGGTAAAGCTATTTTTTCTTTTACAGCTCGCTTGGCCTCTTCAACAAAGCCCACTAAATCTCGACCTTCTACATTACTCATTACCACTATAAAGCGTTGACTATGCTCTCGTTTAATAGAAACCATTCCGTCAACTTTTTCTAACTTGGCAACAGTTGATAATGGAACACTACGCCCATTTGGCAAAGAAATCTGTATCGTTGAAAAATTTGCACTATTGCTAGTACCTCTTAAAATAAGTGGCGTTTTTCGCATTCCTTCTTGTACAATTCCAGCCGGTAAGCCTTCTACCTGTCCTCTTAGAATTTGTTCGATTTCTTCAATATTTAACCCTAATCGGCCAGCAGCCAAACGGTTAATCGTTAATTGTAAATACTGCATCCCTTCATTTTGGCTGGTAAAAACATCACTTGCCCCTTGAATACTTTTTAAAACTGTCGCAATTTCTTCCGCTTTTTGATTAAGTAAATCTAAATCAGTACCAAAGAGTTTAACAGCCACATCACCCCGTGACCCTGTTAGCATTTCTGACACACGCATTTGTATCGGTTGAGTAAACCCAAAAGCCACCCCAGGCGTTCCCGCCATCACTTTGCGTATTGCCTCCACTAACTCTTCTTTAGTCTCCATCCTCCACTGTGACTTAGGGTATAACTCTAAAAAGGCATCCGTATCATTTAAACCCATAGGGTCTAAACCAATTTCATCAGACCCCACGCGTGCAATAATATTTTTGACTTCAGGGACATTTTTTAAAATATTCTTTTGTACTTGCATATCTAGTACAATTGAATCTTTTAAGGTAATTGAGGGTAATTTTTCTAGTTGCAAAACGATATCACCTTCATCCATTGTTGGTATAAAAGTACTCCCAATTTGCATAAAAACCACAATCGTTACCAGCAACATAACTGCTGCCGCAGTAAAAACTTTATTTCTATGCAAAAGACTCCACTTTAAACACGGTACATATAGCCGGTGCAACAAACGTGACAACCAAGGCTCTTCAAGTGCTTGTTGTTTTAATAAATACGAGGCAAATACTGGGATCACTGTTAAAGACAATATCAACGAACCCGCCAAAGCAAACACAATAGTTAAAGCTACAGGGGAAAACAATTTTCCTTCAAGTCCCTGTAGGGAAAGTAAAGGCAAAAAAACAATAATAATAATTAAACTTCCTGAAATTACAGGCACTGCAACTTCTTTAGTTGCCCTGTAAATAATATGTAACCGTGGCAGCCGCTGGGATTTTTCTTTATTTGAAAAATGAGTCAAAATATTTTCTACTACAACGACGGCAGCATCAACCAACATACCAATAGCAATGGTTAATCCACCCAGGCTCATTAAATTAGCCGTCATACCAGCAAAATCCATCAATATAAAAGTAACGAATGCGGCAAAAGGTAAAACCAGTGCAACAACAAGTGATGCACGCATATTTCCTAAAAATAAAACTAATAACACAATAACAAATGCTATCGCCTGTAATAATGCATTAGTGACTGACGATAAGGCTGAGTCAACCAAATTACCCCTGTTATAAAAAACATCAAGGTATACACCCTCAGGTAAACTATCACTTAAATCAGCTATTTTTTGCTGAATTTCTTTAACTGTTTGCCCTGCATTTGCACCGCGTAAGCTCAGTACCAACCCTTCAACAGCCTCACCATTACCATTTCTGCTAACAGCCCCATAACGTGTTAAAGCACCAATTTTAACTTCTGCAATATCACTGACCAAGATAGGTGTTCCAGCCATATTTCCAACGACAATCGTTGCCACATCTGCTAGTGTCTTAATCCTACCTTCAGATCGTACTAATAAGGATTCTTCACCCTCATTTAACCGTCCTGCCCCATCATTTCGGTTGTTAAGCTTTAAGACTTCATATAGCTGTGCCATACTAATATTTCTAGCACTCATCAAGGCATTATTAGGCTCCACCATAAAGCTTCTAACCATACCTCCCAAAGCATTAACATCTGCAACACCTGAAACTGTTCGTAAAGCTGGGCGAATCACCCAATCTAACAGGCTACGCCGCTCCATTAAACTTAAATTACCGCCTTCAATAGTAAACATAAACATTTCACCCAAAGGCGTAGTCATTGGGGCAATACCCCCTTCAACGCCTATGGGCAAGTTAGGCCAGACTGCATTTAAACGTTCAGCTACTTGCTGCCTAGCCCAATAAATATCTGTCCCTTCTTCAAAATCAATAGTGATATCCGCCAGTGAATATTTAGCAATTGACCGTAGCATTGTTTGCTGAGGAATACCTAACAATTCAACTTCAATCAGCGCAGTAATTCGTGCTTCAACCTCTTCCGGTGGCATGCCAGCCAGCTTTACTATAACTTTTACCTGAGTAGGTGAAACGTCAGGAAAAGCATCAATAGGAATCTCTTTAAATGCTGAATACCCACCACCTATCAACAATAACGTGACCAATAATATTAATAATCGCTGAGTCAGCGCAAATCGAATTAACCCACTCATTATTCACCACCGCCTAACCCTAGAAAATTAGCCTTTAATGCCACGGCTCCTCGTATTGCGATTGGTGTACCTTGTTTTATCTTAGCGGTAATAATAGTGCCGTGTTCATCTCTTCCTAAGACTTGAACCGCTTTTACTTCAAAGCCACCTTTATTACGCACAAATATATAGCTACGCCCTTTAAACTGGGCCAAAGCTGAGTTGGGCACTTTAAACATTGGATAATCACTGGTTTGGGTTATTTTTACGCTGATTGTTTGCCCTAATCTAATTAAATTTCCTCCAGATTCGACGACCGCTCTAACTAAAACCGTTTGATTTTCTTCATCAACATTTTTACCTAATAAAAACACCTGAGCCTGTAAATTTAGGCCATCTAGCTTAACCTTATCGCCAAGGTGTACATGATCAATTCTTTGTTGAGGTATCCGAATGTCTAGCCATAGTTTTTCTAAACTTGCAATATGAAACAAAGCACCCAAAGCATCTACTCTCTCCCCAGCCGTGACCATGCGTTGCAAAATAACACCTGAAATAGGTGCAACAACCTTTAACTGACTGGACATTTTATGTTTTCTTTCTAAGGCCCGTATATCCTGTTGAGACATTCCTGAAATTTCTAACAGTTGCTGAGTTTCATTGAAATGGGCTAAAAAAACCTGATAATTAGCTTTAGTTTGCAGCCATCGTCTATCTGAAATAACACCTTCTTTAAGTAATTTTTTATCCCTAATTAATTTTGTTTTTGCTAGTTTCAAATCATTAATTGATTTTAGATGGTGCCGTTGTTCTGCTAAGACTTCAGGGCTTTGTATTGTGGCTAGCAACTGCCCTTTTTTAACATCGTCACCCGTAGAGACATAAATCCTATTTACTAATCCTGCATGTGAGCTACTCACTAAATATTCATTGTCCGGTGGAATAGAAACTTTTGCAGGTGCATTCATTAATGGCACAGATTTAATGGCTGTTAGCTTCCCCATTTTTACACCCAGGTTATATAGTTGGGGTGCTGACAAGATAATTTGTTTTCCTGCAAAGGCAATACAACTATTCCAAAATAACAAAGCGATCATAATATTTTTCATGGTGCAACTCCGACAGCTTGGTTATATAAGGCAATATCACGTTGTAAACGAACGGTACTTTCTTCCGCTTGTTTATCTGCACTTTGCGAACGCGCCTGAATTCTTAAAAAATCCATTAAATTAATTTCTCCTGCCTCAAAACTTAAACTTGCCATCTTTGAGTGCTGTTCTGCATGTTGTTTCATTTTTATGGCAATCTTTAGTTGAACACGCTCAACTTCTAGTTCATGTTTCGCTTCATGAACTTGCTCTAATAGCTGTCTATACAAATGTTCTTTTGCTATTATTGCCTCTGTATATCGCCTTTCCGCATTTGCTACCCTAGGTGCGGCATAGTCTTTGCCTCCAAAAGGAATTGAGACACTTAAAATAAGGCTATCTTTTGTGCGCTCAATTCTTGATGGCTTATCCATATTCCCACCAAGTGCAATGGTTGTTTGACCTGACCCTTCCGCTTTAACCCAATCAACATTAGCTTTTTGTTTTGCAACATTGGCATTAATGGCCGCTAGTGCTGGGTGAGATTCTGCAATACCTTCTAAACTACTTTGTTGTTCATTTATTTTTTGTGGTATTTTGTTGCTTTGCGTTAAAAAGGTAAATCTTTTACGCGTATGCATTAGTTCTGCTTCAGCATGAACTAACTCAATTTTTTTTTGTAGCACTTCATTTTCAGCCAATAAAAAGTCTGTTTTAGGTAAATCGCCCACATTTACTCGTAATTGAATCGTGTTTAATAGCTTTTCAGTCAAATGCAGGTTTTTTCCTGCCATTTTATACCGGATTTTTGCTAGCACCATGTTCCATAAAGAGCCCCTTACCAGCCCTGCTACTTGTAGATTAATAGCTTTGGCTATATTTTCAGCACTCAGTCCAGCTTGTTCAGCTAATTGCAATCCGGCATCACGCTGCCCCCAATTCCAGAGAGGGACTTCAATAGCACCTTCAACTTCATAAGTACCCGTATCAGTCCCAATAAAATCATCTTTATAATACATCGATGCAGTACTCGCACCTGCAAACCAATGATTACCTCGTTTATTCAAAGCATTAGCTTCATTTTGCATAGCTGCAATTAAACTATAATCAGGGTATTTTTCTAAAGTTTGACTGACTAAATTTGACAAACTTAATTGTGGATCTACGATAATCTCATCCACATGATCAACAATATGTTTTTGTTCTGCATAAGCAATGGAGCAAGAGCTTACCCAACAACAACAAAAAATAATATAAACAAAAGAATTAATTGACATTTTTCCTAAAATATAAAAGTACGGGGGGTAATAGGTACAAATAACTATACCCGTTAATAAATGGCGATAAATACCTTAACTTGATACAAGTTAGAGCAGTTATAAAATCTAATTTAAATACACTCTAAAAATCTACTATATAGTTATTAGCAAACAACAGAAAGCTTGAAGGGCAGACATCTGTCTGCCTTAGAGACAGTTTATGTCAATTTTTGTGAGAAACCGCTCTACAAATTATTGTGGACTACATATAACCAAAAGCTACTATTTAGCAAATGGATAAAAGTGATTTAATTGAATGGAGGTGCCCGAGGGGCTAAACTGGAAAGGTCAACAACGGAACTAGCAGAAAAACAAGTGAGAAAAATAATGTTTGTTGGTTTATAACAGCATATTTTACAAGCTTGTTATAATTTAAATCCCTTAACAGCGATAAGCCAATAAGCAACTGTTTCTTCTGTTGAACCGCTCCTGATATACTTATTGCAATATTAGTTTGGTAGATATTTTCAAAAGATGAAGTTTGAGGGTTCTTTTCTATCTGTAAAATAATGCCATCAATATGCAAACCACTCTCAATACCATGCCCCGACACATGTGCATGTACTAAAGGGGTAAACCCTTGCAATAATAGCAGTAGCAGTATAATCGTCCTAAGAATAAAAAATTTCATCGCTGGATAATATAATAAATATTTTGTCTTATAAATAACCAAGTTAAGATACCATAGAAACAGCTGATTCTCCTAAGCTTACGCTTTGTTATAAACTAATTGTATGAATGTCTGTACTATTCCTGATGCGCTCTATATTAGGGTAAGCGGCTTTAGCCGCGACATCGCGGCTAAAGCCGCTCCTACAAAATCACAAAATATCTTAACTTTATGGCAGTGGAGAGCTTAAAATCGATGTTCCAGTTTTTTTAACTTGAATTCAGAAAACACTAAAAACCATAGGGGGAAGGCTAAGTTACCCTTACTCCAATATCGTTAAGATTACTGCTCTAAAGCCCTCTCCTGCTGGAGAGGGTTGGGGCGATTGCATGGACAGATATTTTCTCCTGCAATATCTGCATTCACTACATCCATGTAGCTTAGGCAGGAGGTAGAGCAATGCATGGAGCAGCGTAGCGGTGTGCCGAGAGGAGA
>VAPK010249900.1_pt1 | contig 10372 bp, 6 predicted proteins | sample 3395031 | NCBI WGS metagenome assembly VAPK01 (sample SAMN08290443, study PRJNA428436) | hydrothermal vent metagenome | isolation source: Deep-sea hydrothermal vent chimney 1 | place: Pacific Ocean: Juan De Fuca Ridge
GAAAAGAAATTTCGAAACTGAAACAGGATGAAGACGAATTCCCAATTATAGTTCGTTACGCTAAGAACGTTCGTGAAAATATTAATGCTCTGGTAAATCTTGAAATTACCTACCGCGATATGAATACGGGCAGGTTGCGAAGTATCCCCTTATCGACAGTGGCTAAAATTGATTACACATCGTCGTATGCAGGAATTAAACGGCTGGATCTGAAACGGGTAATAACAGTTTATTCCAATGTACTTTCCGGATATTCAGCCAATGATATTGTGCCAATAATAAAGCGCCAAGCTAAAAATTTCACGCTGCATGAGGGCACAGCAATTAAGTTGACAGGAGAACAAGAAGACCAACAAGCAACAATTACTTTTCTTATGAAAGCCATGATTATTGCAATTGGTGTTATTTTCTTTATCCTGATTACCCAATTTAGTTCAGTTAGTAAATCGCTGATTATTTTAAGTGAAGTTATCTTCAGTATAATTGGTGTTTTATTGGGTGTAATAATATTCAAGATGGACATTGTTATTATGATGACCGGTTTGGGAGTTGTTGCGCTGGGAGGAATTGTTGTGCGAAACGGGATATTGATCGTTGAATTTATTGATGTCAAAAAGAAAGAAGGATTGCCAACCCGCCGCGCCATTATCGAAGGTGGGCGTACCCGGATAACTCCGGTAATACTTACTGCAACAGCAACCATGCTCGGACTTGTTCCTTTGGCAGTGGGCATGAACATCAATTTCAAAACTATGTTTACCGAACTGAACCCGCATATTTATTTTGGTGGCGACAATGTTGCATTCTGGGGACCATTGGCGTGGTCAATTATTTTCGGATTGAGTTTCGCCACTTTCTTAACATTAATGATGGTTCCTGCATTATATGAGCTCGATTATACTATCCGGTTAAAAATTGCCAAACGAAAAAACCTAAAGCGGATTAAAAAATTGAACAAGAAATAACACTGATTAGAATCATTTATAAACGGCGGGAAAGTCAATATTCCTGCCGTTTTTATTTGGTTATATGCTTGTTAGGGATGGTTTCGTACCTCAACCTCCCCAACAATGACAGATGGGCGTTTTTGTCATCTCGACGATAGGAGAGATCTTTGTATTTTCGATGAGACTTCTCATTCGTACCTCATTCGAAATGACAGCCCCGAACTTGTTGTCATCATCTCATTATTACTTCTCGGCCCCGAATTTGCAATTCGGGGAAAGCTGTTTAGAATGTGTAATGCTTCTTTTAAAATATTGATTATAGTAATGAGTTGCAAACTCAACCCAAGCAACCCTTCATTGCAAACGAAGGGTAGAGGAAATACTTCTTTTATCAGCCTTCATTTTTCAAAAGAACTTCAGCAAAAATCAAATCTTCGGGGAAAGTAATTTTAATATTTTCACGGTTTCCTTCAACCAAATAAATGGTTTCACCGAGACTTTCCAATACCGATGCATCGTCGGTAAACGAAGCTGAAAAATTTTGTTGATACGCCTTTTTAATCAATCCTGTTTGAAAAGTTTGTGGGGTTTGAACAAGAAAATGTTTGGAACGATCCACCGGTTTATTTCCAACATCGTCAGCAAATCGGACCGATTCGGCAACCGGAACAACGGGAAGTGCATTTCCGTGCACCAACGCGGTATTAAAACAATTTAAAATAGTTTGTATTGAAAGCAGTGGACGAACGCCATCGTGAATAAAAACAATCCCATCTTCTTCAATCAAATCCAATCCATTTTTTACCGAATGGGACCTTGTTTTGCCACCAACCACTAATTTATAATCAAATTGAAACGTATGTTTCTTGCACAACTCTTTCCAGAAATCAATTTGAATTTTTGGGAGCACCAGAATAAATTCAATTTGCGGGTCGTATTTTTTGAAACAATCAAAAGTGTGCATTACTACCGGACGGCCAAGCAATTCAATAAATTGTTTTGGAACACTACCCTTCATTCTGCTTCCGCTTCCTCCGGCAACAATTAATGCAAACTTTTTCATACCCTTTAATGTTTTAATGTAAATTACACCCGGTAAAAATAATTCAAAATTTATTCAACAATGGACAAAATCTTACAATTTCTGCAAGAACTTACGGAAAACAACAACAGAGAGTGGTTTAACGACAACAGAAAACAATACGAAGAGAGCAAAGAAAAAATTATTTTTTTGACTGATGTATTAATCAATGAAATTGGGGAATTCGACCCAACAGTTCGGGGAGTTTCTGCAAAAGATTGTATGTTCCGTATTTTTAAAGATGTTCGGTTTTCGAAAGATAAACTGCCCTATAAAACCAATTTTGGAAGTCTTATTGCCAAAGGTGGTAGAAAAAGTACTTCACCCGGATACTACTTTCATATTGAACCCAAGCAGAGTTTTGTCGGTGGCGGAATTTATATGCCACAAGCTGAACCATTGAAAGCCATCCGAAATTACATGGCTGAATACACGCCAGAGTTTTTAGATATTATTGAAGATGAAAGTTTTAAAGAAATATTCCCCGAAATGTACGACCATAAATTAAAAACTGCACCCAAAGGATTTCCCAAAGATCACGAATTTATAAACATATTAAGATACAAATCGTTTGTTTTTTCAAGCTCAATCGACAATCAAAAAATTACAGGTGATGTCTTCATTAATCGTGCTGTTCAGGCTTTTGAACAATTACATAAAGTAAATGTATTTTTAACCTGTATTATTCACAAATCATTCTATTCCAAAGCCAAACTACTTTGAATAAAGACAATGCTCGACTTTCGTCCCTCAAAATAGCTAAGGCTATTTATGTGAGCCTCAACTCTGTGCTTCCCTTTATTCTTTGCATTTTGACTTCTCATAACGAAAATCCATGAATAATGCAGTTAAGTGAAACTTTAGAAAATTAAATATAAAAAGATCGATCTTCAGTGGCACTTTTTTAAATTTTTATTTTTACATTTATGATATAAGATCCATATTTTTATCTTCCCAATTTTAAAATACACCCCGGTTTTCCTGACTGGTTTTTTTTATGAACCTGCCAATTGCATAATTCTTTCAATGGTATCGTCAATTTGTTTAATGCTCTCAAACCCAATAGTCATACAATCCACATTTTTGCTTTTCACCACATAATTTAGCGATTGTTGGCGTTGTTCATCGGTAACTAACTCACCGCACCCAAATATTTTCATGCCAATTACCCCTTTGCCATTTTCTTTAGCTTTTTGAAGCACCTGCATAATATCGGCCGGGCTACCATCCATTCTTGCACCATTGTTATTAATCCTGGCTTGTACCACGTCTGCCCAAGGACTTTCGGCAGCAACTTTCAAGGCTCCAATATCGTGGCACGACAAACCCACTTTTTTAATAATCCCTTTTTGTTTAGCCTCCGAATATGCATCCATATAACGTTTATATTCGTCTGTCCATTCACTGTTTACCATACAATGCAAAAGCAAGATATCAATATAATCGGTGCCCAACTCTTTTCTAAACCTGTCAATGCTTTTTTGGAAGGGTTCGGGCGTGTACCAACCTTGATGTTGGTAAACCATAATTTTTGAAAGGACGGTAACATTCTCGCGTGGAACTTTTTTTAATGCTTTTCCCACCAATTCGTGCGTGCCGTACATATCAGCAGTTTCAAAGAACCTGGCACCCCGATCGTAGGCATGTTGTGCCAATTGTGCAAATTTTTCTTCGCCCAACTCTTTCTGGTTCGAAGTATGTTTCCAACCTTTCGACCCGGTACCAAGTGCCAACCTTGGAACTTTCATTCCTGTTTCACCAAGATTCACAATATCGATTTTAACTTTTGAAACGGGTTTAAAACTCAAGCCTGCCAAACCAGAAGTTGCAACCATTGTTCCGGCTAAACCCAAAGCACTTTCTTGTATAAATTTTCTACGGTCTATATTTTTCATCAATAACTATTTTTTTTTCATTGGGTCAATATTGCAATTTATGAACATTCTATAAACATTGCTGTACATAATAAATAAGAATATATATTTTTAGCAGCATAAATTAATAAATTTAATTCAATGAAAAAAATTCTACTGTTTTTTACAATGGCTGTTTTAGTAATGTCAGCTGGTGCTCAAAATATACAATTACTGTATAACACAGGCAAAGATTATAACAACCTGACATCAACTGTGGAAATGTTTAAACCCGACAAGCTGGGGAGCACTTTCTTTTTTATTGACTTTAGTTATGGCGTTGGCGGTGTGGACGGCGTAAGTTCTGCGTATTGGGAAATTGCCCGTGCTTTTACAATTGCAAAATCTCCTTTTGCTTTTCATGTCGAATACAATGGTGGGGCCGGTCAATGGAAATCTGGCGAGATCTCAGGTGCTTATACCATTAACAACGCGTGGTTGACGGGACTTGAATATAGTATAAATGCAAAAGATTTTTCCAAAGGAATTACTTTCCAGACATTATATAAATATATTCAAGGAAAAAATGATGCTTCATTTCAGTTAACTGCGGTTTGGTATTTACATGCCTTTAACCATAAACTTTCATTCGATGGGTTTGCTGATTTTTGGCGCGAAGATAATATGTTTGGCACAAATAAAACAAAATATGTATTTCTGGCACAACCACAATTGTGGTATAATCTTAGCAAAAACTTCTCTCTCGGAACTGAAATACAATTCAGTACAAATTTCGGTGGAGTTGAAGGATTTGACATAATGCCATCGATAGCTGCACGTTACACATTTTAATCAAAAAACTAAACCATTATGTTAGAAAAATATTTCAATTTAAAACAGAATAAAACAACCGTTAAAACAGAAGTACTTGCCGGAATTACCACATTTATGACCATGGCCTACATTCTGGCGGTTAATCCGGATATCCTTAGTGCCACAGGAATGGACAAAGGAGCTGTTTTTACAGCCACAGCTTTATCTGCATTAATAGGAACTTTGGTAATGGCTTTATATGCTAAATTACCTTTTGCACTTGCTCCGGGAATGGGATTGAATGCGTTTTTTGCCTTTACAGTAGTTTTGGGAATGGGCCACACATGGCAGTTTGCACTTACTGCTGTATTTATTGAAGGTTTGATTTTCATTTTATTGACCGTCTTTAATATTCGTGAAATGATTGTAAATTCGATACCAATGAACATGAAACATGCCATTTCGGTTGGGATTGGATTGTTTATTGCATTTATCGGATTAAAGAACGCCGGCATTGTTGTTAGCAATCCGGCAACTTTTGTAAGCCTTGGCGACATAACCAATGTTACAGAAAATGGCGGTGCCGTTGTTGCTTTGATAACATTGGTAATTACTGGTGTTTTGTTGGCATTAAGGGTTAAAGGTGCACTTTTATTGGGAATCCTTATTGGCGCGGTAATTGGTTTTCCTATCGGAATTTCACATCTCCCTGCCAATTTCGATCTTACTCCTCCATCGTTAAGTCCAATTTTTTTAAAATTCGAATGGACTAAAATATTTACAATGGACATGCTATTGGTTGTTTTTACTTTTCTTTTTGTAGATATGTTTGATACCGTTGGTACATTGATCGGCGTTTCGTCGAAAGCCAATATGCTCGACAGTAAAGGACGTGTGCCACGTGTAAAACAAGCTTTAATGGCCGATGCAGTTGGAACAACAGTTGGAGCAATTTTAGGAACATCAACGGTAACAACTTATGTTGAAAGTGCAGCGGGAGTTAGTGAAGGAGGACGCACAGGATTAACATCGTTAACAACAGCAGGCCTTTTCCTGTTGGCCCTGTTTCTCTCCCCGGTATTCCTGATGATACCTAGCGCAGCAACTGCTCCTGCTTTAATCCTTGTTGGGGCAATGATGATGACTCCGGTTAAAAACATCAACTTCGACGATTTTACAGAATCAATTCCTGCATTCCTAACTATCATAATGATGCCTTTGACCTATTCAATAGCAGAGGGTATCCTTTTTGGTATCCTTTCTTATGTAATACTGAAATTGTTGACCGGAAAATTCAAAGACATTTCGGTTGTTACGATTGTTTTAGCAGTGTTCTTTATGTTGAAATTTTTTATGTAAATTTCAACATAAATTATATTTGAAAATATTAAAAGGCACTTTATAGTGCCTTTTTTTAGTTTTTGCTATTTTTGCATCCAATGAAATATTAACTCCGTTGGTATAGTCCGGCAGTTGACGGAGCTTGTTGGGTTAAAATGGGAAAAATATTTTTTCGTCCTGAATGGGCAGGTTAATTTTTTGTTCGCTGCCCTTTCATGACGCGTGCAGATGCTACATTTCGATTACCCAAGGCAACGTAAAACCTTGCTTTGAGCTGAATTAACCTGCCGTTTCACAGCGTTTGGTTTTAGCTGCAACAACCGATAATCATATAATATTACAATGAAGAATATTTATCTCTTGATTTTAGCCCTTATTTTTTCGGCAAGTTTTGTCTTGGCACAACAAAAACCCAACATTCTTTGGGTAACCATCGAAGATTCGTCGCCACAGTTTTTTGGATGTTATGGAAACGAAAATGCCAGAACTCCGGTAATCGATAAACTGGCAGAAAAAGGAATTCGGTTTACCAATGCTTTTTCAACCGGAACAGTTTGTTCACCCAGTAGAAGTACAATTATTACCGGTGTGCGAACGTTTAAAATGGGCACCGGAAACCACCGCAGCAACTATCCCATCCCGGGGTTTATCCATGGTTTCCCGTACTACCTGCAACAGCAGGGTTACTACGTTACCAACAACAGCAAAACCGATTACAACGTGGGCAATGTAAAACAGTTTACAAAAGAGGCCTGGAACGAAAGCTCCAATAAAGCCGGGTGGTGGAACCGCAAACCCGGGCAGCCGTTTTTTGCTATTTTTAATTTAATAGATTCACACCAGTCAAGAACCATGACCATGCCTTTTGATTGGTATGTGAAAAATGTATTGAAAAAACTTCCGGTTTCCGATAGAATTGCCGATGAGGCTTTTGAAATGCCACCGTTTTATAACGATTCTCCTGAAATGCGCAAGCAGTTTGCCCGTGTTTATAATTCAATAAAACTAACCGACAATAAAATTGGCGAGCTTCTTCAAAAACTCGATAACGACAATTTGCGCGACAGTACCATTATTTTCTTTTATGCCGACCACGGTGAAGGCGAGCCGCGCGGAAAAACAAACGGCATTAATCTGGGTTACCGGGTTCCTTTTGTTATCTGGTTTCCCGAAATGTACAAACATCTTTCGCCATGGGGGACTGCAGGTGTAGTTACCGATGAGCTGATTGATTTTGAAGATCTTGCTCCTACAATTATTAGTTTGGCAGGTAGCAAAATTCCCGGTTATTTGAAAGGACGTATTTTGATGGGAGAAAAACGCTCGAAACCTACCGACCATCTCATTCTTTCTGCCGATCGCTCGGATAACGGAATTGATATGGTACGCAGTATAACAAATGGAAAATATATGTACTCGCGCAATTTTATGCCGTTTATGCCCGAAGCACGGTACATCCGTTACATGGAAATTGCAGACATTAAACAAATTATGCGTAAAGATTTGGCAGAGAAAAAGCTCAACCCGCTGCAAAAAAGTATTTTTGAAGATCGTCCTGCTGAGTTTCTTTTTGATATTGAAAGTGATGTTTGGGAAACGAACAACCTTGTTGAGAAACCGGAATATAAAACGGTGTTGGCAAAAATGCGCAAACAACTCGATGAGGAAATCCTGAAAAGCCGCGATGTTCTTTTTCTTCCTGAATATGAAATCGGGTTGATCTCAAAAACCGGAACAGCCTACGAATTTAGAATGGATGAAAACAGATATCCTTTAAAGGAAATTTATGCCGCTGCATCGCTTTCAGGGAAACGGGGCACCGACATTGCCAAACAGCAAATTAATTTGCTCGCGAGCAAAAATAAAGTTGTTCGCTACTGGGCAATAATGGGGTTGCGGAGTCAAAATCCAGAAACATTAAAACCTTTTCAGAAAGAAATTATTAAATCGATGAACGATAAATACCCGCCTGTGGCAGTTACCGCGGCGGCCATTTCTTATCAGGATTTCAAAAGTGCCGAGTCGGAAAATAAACTGAAAGGATTTTTGAAAAGCGACAATCAGGACATTGCGCTAATGGCAGTAAACTTTTTATTGTATGTCGATAATAAACAGCCTTTTGTTGAAACGGTAAAAGCGGTACACGAAATGCCCGACCGCATTTACAATGTAAAAGCTGGTTGTATGGATTTTTTGGGAAGCCTCGGACTGGTACCCAACAATTTTGCAAACCGCGATTAATTAAAAATTCAGAGTAATTTGAAGAATCATTTTTTTACCCTTTTCCGCAAAGCAATCCCTAACCTGATTAATTCATGAATTTTCGTTATGAAAAGGTAAAATGCAAAGAGTAAAGGTGAGCGCAAATTTCCGACTCGCAGGAATAGCCTTAGCTATTTCGAGAATCGGAAATTGAGCATCGCCTTTAATCACAGCAGTTTGGCTTTACAATAGAACAATTTGTGAATTATTCAGGCTAAGGGAGGCTTCGCCACTTTCCCTCAAAAAAGCCCCAAAGGGATGCTTATGGCAGGAAAGACATTCGAAAAATAATATTGTAAATTTAGATATTTTGCACACCATTCGATTGAAAGTTCTCCATAAAACCCATGACTTCTTGCAGCTTGCAGCTTTCATGTATTTTAAATCAGAAAGTCTGGTTTCTGCTATTGTTCTGGAGCAAAATTAACGAAATAGTCCATATTGTTTGTACGGGAATAGTCAATTTGAAAAAATTATTAACAATTATACAAGGTATTCATTGTGTTGAATTAGAAATATTTAATACGGAACATTAACTTTTTGTTTTCTTCGTGTTTATGCAATGGTAAAAGGTTATGTAAAAGTTCAAATAGAATTGTGAGAACCATGAGTTTGTTCCTATATTTGCATGTTTTTTTAAATTAGAAGAATAAGTGTTTTTTTATGAGCAATAAGTTTCAGGAATACAAGCAATTAGATCTGTCGCAGATTAATAAAGAGGTGTTAAAACGTTGGGAAAGCGATGGTACTTTTCACAAGAGCATTTCAACGCGCGAAGGACATCCGACTTTTGTGTTTTATGAAGGTCCGCCTTCTGCAAATGGAATGCCTGGAATTCATCATGTTATGGCACGTGCCATTAAAGATATTTTCTGCCGCTATAAAACCATGAAAGGTTTCCGGGTCCACCGAAAAGCAGGTTGGGATACTCATGGCTTGCCGGTTGAATTGAGTGTGGAAAAGGCTCTGAACATTACAAAAGAAGATATCGGAAAAAAAATCACCGTTGAAGAGTATAATCAGTCGTGCCGTACCGAGGTTATGAAATATACCCGCGAGTGGGAAGAACTGACTCGTATTATGGGTTATTGGGTGAATATGGACGATCCGTATGTAACTTTTGACAATCGATATATCGAAACGGTTTGGTGGCTATTAAAACAAATATACAACAAGGGATTAATGTACAAAGGGTACAGTATTCAACCCTATTCCCCGGCAGCCGGCACAGGTTTAAGCTCGCACGAATTAAATCAACCCGGGTGTTATCGCGATGTAAAAGATACTACTGCAATCGCTCAGTTTAAAACGCTCAGAAATGAGAAATCGGAATTTCTTTTTGAAGGAGTTGATACGGATGTTTCTTTTTTGGCATGGACAACCACACCCTGGACACTTCCCTCGAATACTGCACTTTGTGTAGGTTCTGGAATTAAATATGTAAAGGTTAAATCTTTTAATCCATATACAGGAATACCGGGTGTGTTTATTTTGGCAAAAGACCTTTTAAATGTTCATTTTAATCCAAAAAATGCAGAACTTTCTTTCGATGAATACAAACAGGGGAATAAAAATATTCCTTATGAAATTATTGCTGAATACAAAGGTTCTGATTTAGTTGGTGTTCAATACGAACAGTTAATTGAATGGGTCAAGCCAAAAGGGAAAGCTTTTGAAGTAATAATTGGTGATTTTGTTACCACCGCAGATGGAACAGGAATCGTTCACATTGCCCCAACTTTTGGCGCCGATGATGACCGTGTGGCAAAACAAAATGGTGTTTCGCCTTTAATTGTTGAGGATGCTGAAGGAAAAAACCAAGCTTTGGTGGACAAAAAGGGACGTTTCTTTTTGGTAGAAAATATGTCTGCGGAATTTGCTTCGAAATATGTAAACGCAGAAAAATATAAAGATTTTGGAGGCCGGTACGTAAAAAACGAATACGACGAAAACCTTACCGAAAAAGATCCAACTGTGGATATCGATATTTCGGTGATGTTAAAATTGGAAAATAAGGCTTTCAAAATTGAAAAACATACACACAGCTATCCGCATTGCTGGCGAACCGATAAACC
>VAPK010876455.1_pt1 | contig 10372 bp, 9 predicted proteins | sample 3395031 | NCBI WGS metagenome assembly VAPK01 (sample SAMN08290443, study PRJNA428436) | hydrothermal vent metagenome | isolation source: Deep-sea hydrothermal vent chimney 1 | place: Pacific Ocean: Juan De Fuca Ridge
CCTCACTGGTCAATAACACTTATCGTTTTCGCCCGTTACAAGTCACCCCCGATGATATTAAACGTTTTCATGGCGTCAATGAACGCATTGCACATGACAATTTATTGGCCATGACCAAATTCCAGATCCGCTTAATACAAAATATCAATGGGTATTAGCGGCAGGCATCTCGGCGGGTTTGGGTTCACAGGGTAACAGTGCAAAAGATATCGCGCATGAAATAATGGCCACTAACGCCGTAGCAGTAATCGTGTATTGATAGTTGCCATACCAGTCAAAAGCGTTAGCACCCAATTGAGTACTCAAGAAAGCACCTAGCTGATGAATCAACCAAATAAAACCAAAAGCAAAACCTTTAAAAGCACGGCCAAACAAACTTAATGTATACATCGAAGTACCAATCACCGTGCCTAAATAACTCAAACCAAACAGGGCAGCAAATAAAAGCACACCCATCACATTCGGCATGATCAATAACACAATTAACGAAACCGCACGTAATAAATAAAACCCGGTGATGACGTAACGCTTAGAAAATCGGCCACACATCCAGCCGGCAAGAAAACCACCAATCAATTCAGCCGCACCCAGTAAACTTAATGCAATACCGATTTGAGTTTGCGTCAGCTGTAAATCTTGAAGATGGGCCACCATATGCACATCAATAAATGCCATAGTCACCCCACATCCCATAAAACCAAACATCAATACATAAAATGGCCGATGACTGAAAACCACCTTGACTTTATCTGAAAAAGTCAAGATAGGTTGTTCTGTGACTTTAGTCACAGCACAACGCTGATCATCCGGCAAATAACGAAATACTAAAAAAAGCAAGGGTAATAAAAAAAGTATCCCTAAAAAAAGATAGACCTGTTGCCAAACAAAGTAACTCTGGGTAAATACCCACCCTGGGGACAACACCATAAAACCAATGGCGCCGCCATTGGTGAGTGTCGCATAAGCCAAACCTTTATGTTTTTCGCTAAAACTTTGGTCCACTAAAATACCCATCGGCACATAGGACATCGCCGTCAAACCAAAGGCGGCCACCACTCCATACAATAGGACAAAGGCAATAAAGGAATCCAATAATGCACAACCCAGCATGGCCACACCCGACAAAATCAAACCTAACAGAATGGTTCGCTTAGGACCAATACGATCGATAAGCAAACCGACAATGGGTGAAGAAATACCAAAGACCAGCACAAATACCGAAGCCGCCACTGCAAACTCGCCGCGTGTCTGCCCAAAACTTTCAGTCATCTGGATAAAAAATACCTGGTAAGTATTTTTAATACTCGAAGATAGGAAAACTACCGTAAAACCAATGAGCAATATCAGTAAAGCGTGGCGCTTCACAAAATCAGCAGAAGACTTCATTGTTATCCCTTCATTTGGATACAACTTTTTAATTGTTCAACGGTTTGGTACATATAACAGCCGAAAAATTTTTCACCATTCACACGTGCATAGTCCGGCATGCAACCAATGGTTTCAAAACCTAATCGCTGCCATAATTGATGTATTCGTGTATTCGCCCTCACATCCAAAGTAATCACCTCAATACCAAGACGATCACTTTCGCTAATGATTTCTCTTAAGCCTGCACGAAGCGCTTTCACCCCCCGATAATGGGGATGAATAAAGAGCCTCGAAATTTCGGCAATGTGCTTGCAATTCGGCAACTCATGAGGGGTTAGCAACATATGGCCGACCACTTTATCGGTCGTCGTCTCATACAGTAATAACACACGTTTATTGCCAGAAGAAACCGCATTGGCAAGTGCCTGCATGTGCTGCTGACCTTCGTTATCAGACAGGGGAGCCGGAAAACCCAGTGTCGTTTCCTTGGCAAGCACTAAGTTCATTAATGCTAAAATATCCCATTGTAAGGCCGAATCAATGCGATTCGGCCATTGAAAATAGACGGGACCGTCCAGACCGCTGAGCGACCTGACCGGTTGACTGACAACAGCGTTTGTCATATGTTACTTATTGTTGTTTTTTATGTAAAAGTACTGAAGAAATGGTGTCATCGACACTTGCCCGAGCCTGCTCAACGACATCGAACTGAGTCGGAATATCCCTCCACAAGGTCGGCTCATAAAACACACAGCGAGAATTCTCTGAGGTTCGACAAATCACCTTCACCTGCGGCTGACAGCTCGCTAAAATATTCTCCAATATCGCTCTTTTAGGCTTAGCTAACAGGGCAATTAAAATAACATCATACTCAGTCACATTAAAACTTTCGCCATAGCCCTGCATGACATGAATGCGATTTTCTACACGCAGTTTTTTCATGACTTTTTTCGATTCCTTCACCGCCTCACCAAAACGTTCAAGACAATCGATCTGGATACCAAGCCGATGCTGTAAACAAAGCGCGGTGATTGGCATCGGCCCACTCCCAATGAATAGCATTTTTTTCGGGACATCGCCTCTTAACAAACGGACTTCGCGATCAATGAGACGCTCAAATCGGGCATAGAGCGGATAATCAAGATAATGTTTCACCACATTGTGATCCAGAAAATCCACGAATCGCCGCTCCAGTTTGGTTTCCCATAGACAATATAGATTATTAAATAATGTGAGTTCGTCGATGGTTAATATCGACATGATATTTTTAAAAAATGGGATCTCCTGCTCGTCGCACAATAATATACGTTCCAAATCACGCATCAAAAGATGGAGATTATGAAAGTCTTGCTGCGACTCAACCAGATTTTCTTTCATTTCACGAAGACGCCCCAGTAATTCCTTTTCTCGGCTACCCCCCCCAACAGCGAATGAAATAGCCGGTGTAATGGTATGATTACTTTCTAGTGTTTGCATAAAACGCCCTTCCTTCCAAAATACGATGGAAAGCTCCCCGCTAACAAATTTTTGTTATTTTTTAAAGCAGTGATTATTGATTAATAAATAAATTAACCTTCAAAAGCTTGTTGGATACCATCGTAAAATCGCCAAAATCGATCACAAGTTTCATGGACAGCCTCAATGGCTTGCACTTTCATTTCGGGTGTTACACAAATCTCGGCAACGAGATCTAAACCTTCACGAACGTGAAAGATATCCTCATGCGCATGTACTGAGAAAAAAGCCAAATCTTCCTGTTTAAATCCATAGAGCTTAGGCAATAATTCATGCCGTGCTTTACCCGCTTCTTCTTCCAAATTTTGCCCTTCGCTGGCTATCATAATAGCCGCAGCGCCCATGTGGAAGGTTTTCGGATTATTGACTAAATTCCATCGGTAATCAATAAGATCTTGCGTACTAGGTAATGCAACAGCGGTATCCCGTTGTTCCGCACTAACGCCTAGCGCACGTATAAAACGTTGCATAAGTACTTCGTGATTCGCTGTTTTTGACAATATCCCCGTTTCTTCTTCATATAAATTAATAGCGAGTCGCTTACGGTAATAACCAATCGGACAATGATGATATAACCCGCCGACATACCAAGCAAAATTCTTAGTAAGCTGATAGCCTTGCAAAGCAATAAACCGCATTAATTCTTTTTGTGGAACCGGTGCCGCCAATTTTTGTATTAGCGGATGTGAAATAGTTTGATGACTAAATAAGGCTTTTTCTAACTCGACACGAAAGGCGTGATCAATGTAAGCATCACGAAGTTCATTGGTTTTTTGAACAGTTTGTTGCAATGATGAAATCATGTACGTTTCTCCCCCCAATCTAATCCCTACATTATTACTTGTTTTGTTTACTAGACTAAAAACACAAATTTATTATTATGCGTCGATATAATTAACGCTGAATAAGTGTTACTGTCAATCTTTATTTTTGATTTACTCTCAAAATAAGGAAAATCATTTTTATTATGTAAATAATTATTCCTGCTTTAGTAAAGCACCTTTATCATTCAATGGTAAAGGTGGATTATTTTTGGTATTGATCATATGACCCATCACTCAAATTTCATTTCCATCTCCATCGATGAAAGCGGATCAATTTGAAACCAGCTTAGGAATGGGCTACGTACTAACACCGAATCAAGTCATCACAAAACCTATTCTGATTCGGTATGAAATTACGTCATTTGCTATCAGGCGACACCATCGCATAGCAACTCAATACCTTCATACCGTCGCGTTTTTCACATTGAGGTTTGATCCATTCGATCGTGCAGAATTCCACCAACTGTTATGGATAATCAGTCGCCAAAATCATCAATGTGAGAGCAATGCAGAATCTATCGGCGAAATGATTTTATACTCATCATGGTGAAATATTTAAGGGATAAGCAATGACCATCATAGCGAACTAAATTGCCGTGTATCTGAGGTTAAAAACTGAAAACTCACATTAATTCGCTCACATATTTATCAAAGAAATACGAATAAGATGGTTATCAAGAATTTAACAAGCTAATATTGATGAAGGCATCCATTTTATGGACACGCTATACTCAATACTAAATATAAATAGGGATTTTTGCGTGCTTAGGCATTGAGCTAAATTTAGTCACCTCACTGGCCTAATCATCGTTGACGCGACTTGATGAAAAAATCATAGTTTATGGTCGTATTGAATGTATAGCGGACTAATTAAATACAGCAACAAAGTAGAACCCGAATTCACCTTTTCCAAAATATGTTCATTGGCAATAATTCGGACAATGAGACTTGTGGTAACATCAATAATCTAAAATACTATGTGCAAACGGCTTAGGTAAAACCATTCAGCCATACAAGCAGTGACCGTAAAAACCGCTTAATAAGCATCCAATGATTGAATCAAGGCAAAAATATATATGACACAATATCGACCCGAAGATGTGGTTATCAGTCAATCCGTTGCAATATTAGTCGATGGCAACAACATCGAGCGCAGTATTCATTCGGAAACTAAAGACCCTCACATGATGTTAAATTTTGATCGACTCATTCCACGGCTGCTCGACAATCGCAGTCTCAACCGGTTAATCTATTTGCGTGAAGGCAAACAAATTTCAGCAAAACTGCAAGAACGTTTACACTCACAATATCATGGCTCAGTTCGCCCCTGCCACAAAAGTGCCGACATCCCGTTAACCATTAAAGCCACCCAACTGGCTAGTAAAGTGGATACCATTATTATTATGTCCGGGGATTCTGACTATATCGAATTAGTCAGCCATTTAAAGTCAGAAGGGGTACGCGTTGAAATCGCTGCCGTTGCCAGCACCACATCACAACTGCTTATTGATGAAGCCGATTATTTTCACGAAATAACATCGGCCGACTGGTTCAGTTTGACGACGAAAAAAACATCAAACAAGAAAAAACCTTATCGCAAATAAACGCCACTCATTAAAGTTCTAAAACCAATATCCCGATAACGGAACTGTTTACTAAACACCCTATACGATTGAAACAGTTCATCTATTTAAGAACTTCAAGCGAGGGTTTGAAAAGCTGTGCTACGAATTGATTGACTGCTTTTAAACCCTCAATTTGCTGTTCAATGCCTAGCCCCTTCTTAGGCATTGGATAATATATTCAATGAGGCCATATTTTAATGAGTGCACAAACGAGTTTATCAACAGCCCATCGACCTGACTTAGACTGGAGTCAAATAAGAGAAACCGTCATGCTGTTGAATCTTGCTGTCGCCCAAATCGAATATACAATGCGTGATGGGGATGACTCAATCGATGCCTTGAGTCATTCTTTCACCAGCATTATCGAAACCGTAGAGACCATCGCTAAAGCCGGCGAAAAACTCCCTGAAAGCGAAGAAAAAACAACAATTATGCGTAATTTTGAGCATGTCTCAGATAAAGTACAAACCGCCATTATTGCCTTCCAGTTCTATGATAAACTCACCCAACGACTCAATCATGTCTCCAATAGCCTGGCCACCTTAACAGAACTCGTGGCCGATCAAAGTCGCCTCTACAATCCACAGGAATGGCTCACTTTACAAACAAAAATCAAATCCAAATACACACTTGAAATAGATAAAAAAATGTTTGATGGTATCCTACAGGGCAAATCGATTGAAGAAGTACTCTCCAATACAAAAAATATAACAAAGCAAAACAACGAAGATAATATTGAGCTTTTTTAAAAAAATAAACGGGGCTTTATCTTGCTCCCACCATACCCTCCCGAGGCGAAGTAAGGTGAGCAACTTATTACCGAGCCTATGCCTATAGCGTTATAGGTAAGGTCATGCAATCCATACGGCAAGCGATTTAACGAAGATCCTTAGTCACATGAGTTAAGTGTATTAAACATATTGCCCCGCACACCAAGCAGAAGACCATGCCCACTGAAAATTGTACCCCCCTAACCAGCCTGTCACATCAAGCACCTCACCAACAAAATACAAACCTTTTACCCCATGACTTTCCATGGTTTTAGAGGAAATCGCATCACAATCGACACCACCTAATGTGACCTCAGCGGTTCGATACCCTTCCGTACCATTCGGCTTAATCAGCCAATGCTGGAGTTGATCAGCTATTTGACGAAACTCACGATGAGAGAAACGCCGTAATGGAATATCAATGTCATGCGCATCCAATAACTTTTCGACAAGCCGTTTAGGTAAGTACTTTGTTAAAAACGTTTTTAACCTCAGCTGTGGCTGCTGCTGTTGCAACACTTTCAACTCATCAAATAACATCAACTCAGGAAGCCAGTTAATAGCAATGGCTTCGCCCGGTTGCCAATACGATGAGATCTGCAAAATAACAGGTCCACTCAGTCCACGGTGAGTAAGTAAAATATTTTCTCGAAATTGCTGTCGTTGATTACTGACAATACTATCCACAGCAATACCAGACAATTCGGCAAACCTCGCTTTATCCATCGGCTGCAAAGTGAATGGCACCAAACCCGCAGACGTTGGCCATATTTTTATTCCAAACTGCTCAGCTAATTGATACCCGAAAGGAGTCGCCCCCAGGCTTGGAATAGACAACCCCCCACTCGCGACCACCAATGATTGGCAACACAACTCACCTAGGCTGCTACAGATTTTAAACTGATCTTCTGCTACGAAATTAATGCTTTCAATTTTTGTCCTAAGATGAACACTCACGCCAACCTGGCGGCATTCAGCTAACAACATAGTTAAAATATCTTTCGCACTATCATTACAAAACAACTGACCATGTTGTCTTTCATGAAAAGCAATGCCATGGCGTTCCACCAAACTTAAAAAATCCCATGGCGTATAACGACTGAGAGCTGATTTACAAAAATGCACATTATGTGAAACATAGTTCTCAGGAGCAACATGATAATTAGTAAAATTGCAACGCCCACCGCCCGACATCAATATTTTTTTACCCGCTTTATTAGCATGATCCAAAACCATCACTTTGCGACCACGCTTGCCTGCCTCAATCGCACACATCAAACCCGATGCACTGGCACCAATAATCACGACATCGATTTTTTTCATTCTCTGCCCTAATAATAAACTATGACCAAAACGACTATTTTATACTAAATATGGATTTTTGTTGTAACGAATATTCGGAGGGCACAACGATCTGTGCTTATCAGACGCTAAAAAATGCATTGTTTTAATATACCCTATAAATAATGATCTGTTCCCTATTTTTTGCTAATTGATGTAGGGTGGTATAAGCGCCGCGCATCCACCAAAAACCACGCCTCATCACTCCAAATTCATTTTTGAAAGACCCTCCGGCTCTGCAGCTCCCCAATCCATATCACCTGACTGGTTGCTGTGTGGTTCGTTAATATTCAAGGTCAGGCCACGGCTTTGTTTGAGTGTTTTTTTAGCAATCCAGCCCGGCTGGCCATCAGGCAATGGCACTGGTAACCCGTTCTTATTGTTGGCTAATAAACATGACCCGGCTATGACGTTTTAATTCACCCGATCCACATCCACTTGGTAGATCGCTGACACGGGGAGAGTTAAAAATAGCCAAACCAAGCCTAATATCCAGCGAGCCTTTGGCTTGAGCAACTCAGGCGATAAAACCCAGGGGTCAAAACGGGAAGTTATTCCATGCCCATGCCTTAGGTTGTAATATTGCCGAGCATCAACTCGGCAATACTTTGTTACTTTCCATCCGTTTCCAGAACACTACCCTCTCAACCAAAATCTTCCAATGAAAATGTTAGTGATTAACCATTTTCATCTCAACGACTAAACCTTGAGATGTAATATCAAATGACTCTACCACTTGGGCATCCATGTTACGCATGTCTTCAAACATTTGTTTACTCTCCTTCGGAATACTTGCCGCCTGTTTCCCGCTAAACATCGCATTGTAGAGCACGCTAAAATATTTGCCGAAATTCATGTTGATAACGGAAAGTCCAGTGGCGGATAACGCAACATCCGCCAAGGAATTTGCAATCTGTTCAGCTTGTTTTCCGATATAGGCCGTCAGATGATTTCCCTTCATGGCCAATTTAACGCTTTCACCATTAGGCAGGGTAAAGGGTAATGGCAAATCAACGGGGGTGCCATCTGACGGTAACGCCGGGATTCCTGGCAACATACCTGAGGCCATCATTAACAAAGACTCGGGGTTGGTCGCCGACAAGGTAACAATAGCATCCAAGTTTCGCATATCCGCCGGTAACTTTTTTTGCGAAATATCAATCGTACCATCAAAGTCAATGACAGAAAATGAGATACCTTGTACACCTGCCGCCATACCCGCCATCATGCTCATAGCAAATACCGGATTTAATTTTGCTAAACTCTGCTTCATATCCGATAGCCATTGGCATTGATAGTCTTTCTCCGTTAAGCGTTTCATGATCTGGGTAACCACGGGAGTTAATCCATCAATGTTAATACCTATGCCAACACCAAACAATAATCGTTTATTGATATCAAATAAATACTCAGGAATAAAACCACGCAGTGTTTGCAAATCATTCATTAATGATCCATTGGTACTTTCTATGAGTCCACGGGCTGTCATTTTCGTCGGTTTTCCCAGATCCATTTGTGTATACCCAAAAACACTACGCGGCCAGGTCTCAGTGATTGCCATCAGCTCGGAACGACATTCGGCGGTTTGAATCGTTGATAACGGATGCTGGCTAGACAACCGATCGATACTCGCGATCGGTTGTAAATCATGCTGAGACGGTAGCGGTGGTTGATCATTGTTATTTGATAGCATAATATTTATGAAATGATCGAGCATTCGACCAAACTCATTATCATCGGTTGCCGTTAGCCCCAGCATAATCTCACGATGATTGAGATAACCAAGATACGCTGGATGGTAGTTGTATTTAGTCTTGATGTCTGCTAACAAGGTGATATCTGCCAGTGATTTTTTCGGTTTAGTCAAACCTAATATGCGATTTCTCATGTCATCACTCAAAGAGGATGCTGTCAATGCAAACACCATATACTGATCTTTTTCTCCAATGATCAAATCCAAAGGGGCCTTGTTTTTTCCCGCTTGTTCAAAACCATAAATTCGATAAGTCGAACCACCATAGGTATGTAATTCTGGCGTAATCCCTACAGATTTTTCAGCACGATTCAGTAATGCATTAAATGCTTCAGCATCAGTCAATTTCACTCGCATAACGGGCAAAACACCCACCGAATAAATCGCGGCGTCTAGGTTCTCGCCAAGCCCTAATCGAGATGCCACTTCGCTCGGTTTATTAAGCACTTTCATATACTCCACATACAAGCCTAATATCATTTTACCCGCCGGTGGCACATCTTTAGTCTTGTCCTGCTCAAGGAATGTGGACATATCTGTTTTTTTCAGCCAACTCCACCCTGGGGAAAAAACTTCTAAGGTTTTTTGAAAAGGTGCTGACTCAAGCCCACCAAAAAAATAAATGGTGTCAGCGGGTACATAACTAAGAATATCTCGTTGCACAATACTCGCCGCTAATGCAGACGAAGTCGTAGAACTTCCAGCCAATACATTGTCGCTCTTTTTAAGCGTAAAATAACCAGCAGTCGCGATCAAACCTACCGCAGCCACCACCGCTACCCTCTGAAAAAAACCTATTTTATTCATATTTAACCTCTAGGTTAAAGAACGCGAAGCATTAGTGATGCTGAACGTCAAAGCGTGCGAGAAAAACCCCTTAGCGCCCTATCGACATTTTTTGTACAAATCTTAATACAAATTTAGCAAAGCCCGATAGGAAGATTAGAAAAAATACAATAGATAAAAAAACACAAAGAACGAACAATCATCCAAACCCTGTTATTTGATATTGCCATTAGGCATTATCAAATAACACATGATATAGTTGAAACTGTTCTCAATAAGAAATAAAAGAAACTCATCTCAGAACAAACTACCAAAAAATAATAGGATTGTGATGCTCATCTGAGTATTACCATACCCAGGCCTATGTCGTAAGTAGGTGCATCAAAATTA
>VAPK010496748.1_pt1 | contig 10371 bp, 5 predicted proteins | sample 3395031 | NCBI WGS metagenome assembly VAPK01 (sample SAMN08290443, study PRJNA428436) | hydrothermal vent metagenome | isolation source: Deep-sea hydrothermal vent chimney 1 | place: Pacific Ocean: Juan De Fuca Ridge
AATGATGGTATTCCAGATACTGTCGAACAAGCCACCGCGCAAAACGGCGGCGATACAGACGGCGACGGCATTCCTGATTTCCTGGATTTAGACAGTGATGGCGATGGCATCAGCGATCTTGTTGAAAGTGGTTTGACAGTTGGGCAAATCGCCACGCTTGACAGCGACGGCAACGGCGTCATCGATGAGGCAGTGGGTGCCAATGGTCTGGCTGACGCAATCGAAACCGACGATACTGCAGCTGCTGAACTAGATCAAAACGGCGATACTATCGCCGATAGTCCAGTGGATACCGACGACGATGGCCGGCCTGACTTCCAGGATCTCGATGCCGATAACGATGGCATTCACGATTTGGTGGAAGGCAGTGGTTTTAATCCTGCGATCGTGGATACCAATAATGATGGTGTCATCGATGACAACGGCATTGACGCCGATGGTGATGGCGTCCCGAATAGTATTGATAGCAACGACGGTCTGCTCGGTGGGTTAGCCAATGCCCCAATAGACACTGATGGCGACACCGTTCCTGACTTCCGCGATCTCGATAGCGATAATGATGGTCTGCATGACCTGATAGAAGGTGGAACAGTAGATCCATCGGTAGTGGATACAGACAATGACGGTGTGCTCGACAATCCAACAGTCGATGCTGACGGTGACGGAGTGCCGGACAGTAGTGATACTGCTGACGCTGCCTACGGTGATCCACAAGCCGGAGCAGTGACCAGTACTGATGGAGATTCGATACCCGATTTCCGTGATCTGGACAGTGACAACGATAGCATCAACGACATTGATGAAGGTGGCGATGGCGCTGCCGATAGCAATGGTGATGGTGTTGCCGACGATCCGGCGACCGACAGTGATGGCGATGGCGTGCCGGATAGTATTGATGATGCTATTAATAGCTATGGCGACCCGAATCCAGCGCTGGCACCTGATGCTGATGCTGATGGTACGCCTGACGCGCAAGAGACCGATAGTGACAACGATGGTACGAACGATATCGTAGATAACGGATTCGCTAATCTTGATGGTGATGGCGATGGTGTCATCGATAACATGGCGGATGGCGATGGTGACGGTATTCCAGATGTGACTGACGGTAACAACAGTGGCTTTGGAGACGTTCCTGATCTCGACCGTGATGGTATCGCCGACAACATTGATCTCGATGACGACAACGATGGTATTCCAGATACTGTAGAGCAAGCAACAGCACAGAATGGTGGTGACACTGATAATGATGGCATTCCAGACTTCCAGGATTTGGACAGTGATGGCGATGGCATCAGCGATGTCGTTGAAAGTGGCCTGACAGTCGCGCAAATTGCAACGCTTGATAGTAACGGCGACGGCGTTATTGATGCGATCGTTGGTGCTAATGGTTTGGCAGATGACATCGAAACCGACGACACTACGGCAGCGCAGCTTGACCAAAACGGCGACAGTACGCCAGATAGTCCGGTGGATACCGATAGCGATGGACGGCCAGACTTCCAGGATCTTGATGCCGATAACGATGGCATTCATGATCTGGTGGAAGGCAGCGGTTTTGATCCAGCGGTAGTGGATACCGATAATGATGGTGTTATCGACAACCTCACCTCGGATACCGATGGCGATGGAGTGCCTGACAGCATTGATTTAAACGTTAATCTGTTTGGTGGGCTTGCCAACAACCCGGCTGACACCGACAGCGACACAGTTGCTGATTTCCGCGATCTTGACAGTGATAACGATGGACTGCACGATTTGGTGGAAGGCGGTACTGTTGATCCAGCAACAACGGATATGGACAATAACGGCGTACTCGACAATCCAGCAGTCGATGCCGATGGAGACGGTATACCAGACAGCGGCGATACTGATTCTGCTACCTACGGTGATCCGCAAGCAGGAACAGTCGCTAATAGTGATGGAGATGCAGTGCCCGATTTCCGTGATCTAGATAGCGACAATGACAGCATCTCAGATCTGGTTGAAGGTGGTACGGTCGATCCTGCTGTAGCTGATAGCGACGATGATGGTGTGCTGGATAATGCGTTGGTGGATGCTGACAATGATGGCATCCCGGATAGTGGCGATAGTGACGATGCCAGTTTTGGTGATCCACAAGGTGCTGGCTCAGCTGGTACCGATACTGATAGTGACGGAGTTCCTGACTACCAGGATCTGGACAGCGACAACGACAGCATCAACGACATTGACGAAAGTGGCAATGAAGCTGCAGATACGAATGGCGATGGTGTAGCCGATGATCCAGCTGTGGATGTAGACGGCGATGGTGTGCCCGATAGTGTAGATGAAGAGGATGCCGGGTTTGGCGATCCGAATGCTGTTGACTTACCGGATGCTGATGGTGATGGCATTCCAGATGTTCAGGAAACTGATAGTGATAATGACGGCACCCCGGATATTGATGATAATAATCAAGGTGATCTCGACAACAACAATGATGGTGTGATTGATAATCCGGCGGATACTGATGGCGATGGAATTCCTGACGTAACCGATGGCAACAACGGCGGATTTGGTGATGTGCCGGATCTGGATAATGACGGCATCACTGATGATATTGATCTTGATGACGACAACGACGGTATTCCAGATACAGTTGAGCAATTAAGTGCACAAAATGCTGGAGATACCGATGGTGATGGTATTCCTGATCATCGTGATCTGGATGCGGATGGTGATGGCATCAGTGATCTGCAGGAAAGTGGGTTAACGCCAGCACAGATTGCAACACTGGATAGTAATAACGATGGTGTTATTGATACAGCTGTTGGAGCGAATGGACTTGCCGACACGATTGAAACCGATGACAGTGCTACGGCTGCATTGGATCAAGATGGTGACAGCTCGCCAGACAGTCCAGCTGACACCGATGGCGACGGTCAGCCTGATTTCCAGGATCTTGATGCAGACAATGATGGCATCCCGGATCTGGTTGAAGGCAGTGGATTGGATCCAGCCGTAGTCGATAGCAACAACGATGGTGTGATTGATGATAATGGCACTGATGCTGATAACGATGGTATCCCGGATAGCATCGACAGTAACGATAACCAGCCTGGTGGATTGAGTAATGATCCTGAGGACAGTGATAATGACAACATCCCTGACTTCCGTGATCTGGATTCCGACAATGACGGGATCCATGACTTGATTGAAGGTGGTACCGTTGATCCGGCGATCGCGGATACCGACAACGATGGTGTGCTGGATAATCCATTGATGGATGCTGATAATGATGGTATTCCAGACAGTGGAGATAGTTCTCCAGACAGCTACGGTAATCCACAAGGCGCAGGCCCGGCGGTCAACGACACCGATAATGACGGGGTTCCGGATGTTCATGATCTGGATAGTGACAACGATAGCATCAACGACATTGTCGAAAGCGGTAATGGAGCTGCCGACAACGATGGTGATGGTATTGCAGACGATCCAGCCGTGGATACCGATAATGATGGTGTGCCAAACAGTGTTGATGAATCACCAAACTCATTTGGTGCGCCGTCACTCAATAGCTTGATTGATACCGATAACGATAGTAATCCTGATTTTCTGGATACTGACAGCAACAATGATGGCAGTCTGGATATCGATGAAAATGGATTTGGTAATCTGGACAGTAACGGCGATGGTATGATTGATGACGCCGCCGATGCAGATGGTGATGGCATCCCTGATAATCGAGATGGCAATGATACTGGATTTGGTGGCGGTGGTAGTGGACCAATACTGAGTTTTTCCGGTGACACCGCAACGGGTACAGGTGTCGCAATAGCAGTTATTAATGGAGGTGGCTCTAATTGCGGATTTGATCTTGCCAATACAGCGTTTGTGCCAACCAATTCAATTGCCGCAGATGCGCCAACCGAAAATGAGTTCGTACATGGATTGTTAGGATTCACGTTGACTCAATGTGCACCTGGAGCGGTTGTGGACGTCACTGTGACTTGGCCGGGTGCTGCATTTCCAACAGGGACTGAGTTTTGGAAATATGGACCTGTTAGCGCTGGTGCGGGTGATACCTGGTTTCAACCAGCGTCAACTGTTATTAATGCAACGACGAATGAAACCAGTTATTCAGTCGTCAATAATGGAGAAGGGGATCGAGATAATGATGTGAATACCATTGCCGATCCATTTGGTCCAGCCATTCCAGGAGCTGGTGTTGCTCCACCGCCACCTCCAACACCAACACCACCATTCATTCCAGCGCCAGCTCAGAAAATTCCAACTCTGAGTGAATGGGGCAGGATTATGCTTATGCTGTTAATCGGAGTGGCCGCTCTGATACAGCAAGGGCGGCGTCGCAAGGATGTCGCAAAACACTAAGTCTGCAATGACTTAGAGTCGATAAAAGGGTTGCCGGGGGCAGCCCTTTTTTTGTTGTGATGTGGAATGTTCTTTGTTAGGAGCGAGAATTTAATAACTGCCGAATCTTGACTTGTCTTTTTGTCCGTCTCCCGCGTTGTAAAAACAGTTGCGTAGCCAGCTAGAGCGAAGTTTCTACGCCCCCGCATCAAGTACGGGGCAGGCTTTGAATACGAACAAAAATCCTGCCCCAGGATCCGGAAGTTATTAAATTCTCGCTCCTTAGTCTCAGAGCTACAAAACAATAAAAGCAAGATTTTAAGCTGATGCCAAGACGATGTGTAGGTTGGTGGTGAGGAACGAACCCCAACAGTATGTGATTGAATTTGTTGGAGTTCGTTCCTCACCACCAACCTACATAAAACTATTCGCCTCAAATAATGGAAAAATGTGACTCAAATCAGTTTTCCTTCGCTACGGCTTCTATTTTCGAGCAGCCTCCTAGTTATTTGGACTCAATCGCAGTCTATAGGCAACAATTTTGAGAGAGCAAAATATTGATTATTCAATAATATATAGCAATAAGTTGCGTCATTACATCAACTCGCGGTAGAATCACACAGGATTACATGGTAGGGTCAGTCTGATATTTCTGTTGATCCGATCACTTTAAGTAGGATAATGAGGCTTTTGTCAGGAGGGAAGTTATGGATATTTCGGGATACAAACAGAGTTGGGGAGTAGCATCAGCTGTACTTGCCGCAAGCTTATTGAGCGGTTGTGCGACTGACAGCGGGGTTCCGCCTGTTGGTGCTGCATTATCTTCTGTTGATTTGAATGCGGGTGTGAGCTCTGGTGAATTGATTCCCAGAGCAGAATCTGTATTGTTGGTTTTAGATGGTTCATCTTCGATGAGTAGCACTTATAATGTGCCAGTATTTTCAGCATCAAAATTTATGGCTGAAAAGCAGATTGCTACTTTGTTCTCAAATACAATGCCAGAAATTGGCATTGACGGTGAAGTGGCTTCGTTTGGATTTGGTGAATGTCATGGATGGAAAATGACAAATGTCAACATGCCAATGTCGCCGTTTAGTCAATCAGCCATGTCTGAGGCGATTGGAGCAATCCCATGTTCAAGCGGTGGAACTCCAATGTCTACAGCTATGCTGGCAATTGAAGATGATATTCGTAATGCCAAAGGGCGCGTTGCGATGATTATGATGAGTGATGGTTTGCCTACGGACTCAGATCCGGTTGTTTATGCGGAAGCCTTGAAAGCCGAGTTCGGCGATAAGCTCTGTATACACACTATCTGGATTGGTAATAATCCATCGGGTCAGGCGGTGATGAGTGCAGTCGCTAACGCCAGTGGTTGCGGTGTTGCTGTTTCTGGTGATCAGGTTGCAGATGCCGGCGGAATGTCTGGATTTATTGCGGACGCGATCTTTGAAAAAGGCCATCCGGTGATTGATTCTGACGGTGATGGTGTTCCTGATGCCAGTGACAAATGTCCTGGTACACCAAGAGGTGTTGCAGTCGACGCTGACGGATGTCCTCTGGATACCGATGGTGATGGTGTTCCAGATTACAAGGATCGATGTCCAAATACACCTAAAGGCGCCAAGGTTAACTCGCAGGGCTGCTGGAGTGTAGGACATGTTAATTTCGATTTTGATAGTGCTGATATCAGTGCAAATGCTTATCCAGAGTTGAATAACATTGTGGACATTCTCAGGGCTAATCCGAATATGCAGATTACTTTGGAAGGACATACCGATAGTGTAGGCCCAGAGAGCTATAATCTTGGATTGTCGGAGCGTCGCGCTAAATCTGTGATGAACTATCTGGTTCGTAAAGGCACTACTGCTAATCGCTTGAGTTCTGCTGGTTTCGGCGAAACTCGTCCAATAGAGGATAACAAATCAGACTCAGGACGCGCAGCAAATCGGCGGGTTGATCTTAATATTACCAGTCGATAACATCGATTGAGGGGATTAAAAAGGGAAGCTTGATGCTTCCCTTTTTTTTTGTCTGTCAATTGACTTGCAGGTAGCAGGATTTAGATAATTAGAGATAGCTGGTGGTAACCTGAAAAATCCTATAAAATGATGGGTTGATTATTCTTAGGTAACTCGAAATAAATAGCATACTCATATTGTGCAGGTCATTTGTTTATCAAAAACTGTCTGTCTTCAAGGCGCAACGTAGGGCGCATAGCTGCGCTATGTTACCGAAGTTGCAACGCCGAACACAGATAAAAAGACAAGCAAGATGGGTATGTTGTTTTTTTTCGAGTTGTCCTATGACAGCTCACTTATTTCAGGAGGTCTACATGGCTGTTGAGCGCACCCTTTCTATTATCAAGCCAGATGCAGTTGCTAAAAATGTGATTGGTGAAATTTATAGTCGTTTCGAAAAAGCCGGTTTAAAAGTAATTGCCGCTAAAATGATGCATTTATCACGAGCGCAGGCTGAAGCCTTTTATGCAGTGCATCAAGAACGCCCGTTTTTTAATGATCTGGTTGAGTTTATGATGTCAGGTCCGGTGATTGCGCAAGCATTGGAAGGTGAGAATGCGATTGCCTTACACCGTCAATTAATGGGTGCAACCAATCCTGCCGAAGCAGATGCAGGAACCATTCGTGCTGATTTTGCCGAGAGTATTGATGAAAACGCTGTGCATGGCTCTGATGCTGCGGATACAGCACGTCAGGAAATCAGCTTTTTCTTTGCCGACTATGAAATCTGTGTCCGATCACGTTGAAATGATTTCCCAGTCTGATTATCAGCCTGTCAACCTGCTTGGCCTTGATCGTGAGGCCATGCAGAATTTTTTTGTCGACCTCGGCGAAAAGCCGTTTCGTGCCAGTCAGCTATTGCAGTGGATTCACCAACGCAGTACCACTGACTTTGACAGCATGACTAATCTCAGTAAAGTTCTGCGCGAGAAACTTGCCAGGCTAACCGAGATTCGTTTTCCTGAAGTTGTTACCGAACAGATATCTGTAGATGGGACACGTAAATGGGTGTTGCAATTATCTTGTGGAAACCGGGTTGAAACTGTTTTTATTCCAGAAGAAGGGCGTAATACCTTATGTGTGTCGTCACAGGTTGGTTGTGCATTGAATTGCTCGTTTTGTTCAACTGCACGACAAGGTTTTAACCGCAATCTTGATACTGCAGAAATTATTGGTCAATTGTGGCTTGCCCAGCAGATGATTGGCAACGATCAGCGCATTTCCAATGTGGTGATGATGGGCATGGGCGAACCGCTGTTGAATTTTGATCATGTGGTCAGAGCGATGAATTTGATGCGTGATGATTTCACATTTGGCTTGTCCAAACGTCGAGTCACACTCAGTACTGCTGGTGTGGTGCCTGGTATTGATCGTTTGGGCGAGGTCTGTGATGTGGCTTTAGCGGTGTCATTACATGCATCCAACAATACAGTGCGTGATGAGTTGGTACCGATTAATCGCAAATATCCGATTGAACAATTACTCGATGCCTGTGTTCGCTATATTGGCGATCAGAAGCGCCGCAAAGTGACCTTTGAATATGTAATGCTGGACGGCATCAATGATTCGGTGAATGACGCCAAACAACTCGCTAATATACTGCAAGGTATTCCTTCCAAAGTAAATCTGATTCCGTTTAATGCGTTTCCAGGAGCTCCTTACCAATGTTCCAGCCGTAATGCGATTATGCGCTTTCAAGATCAATTACATCAACGTGGCATTATCACTATGACCCGTAAAACCAGAGGTGATGATATTGATGCTGCCTGTGGTCAACTGGTTGGTAAAGTGAGTGATCGTACGCGTCGATCACTTCGAATGGCCAGGGAGGCATGATGCGCATCATCAAAATACTCAGTTGTCTAGGATTGTTGTTAGTGTTGATCAGTTGTTCAAGCAATTCGACTACCAAAGCTGGAAAGCCAGATCCAGCAGCAGAAGCGACCAGAAAGTCGAATGTGTTAATTAACTTAGGCATGGCTTATGTGAAGCGCGGGCAAAACCAGGTGGCAATGGATCAATATAACAAAGCTTTGGAGATTGACCCTAACAGTCACGATGCCCATACAGCGATCGCTAACCTTTATGAAAGTATTGCACGATCAGATATTGCACAACAGCATTATAAAAAAGCTGTAGAGCTGGCGCCTGATAACCCGTCAACGCTGAATAATTATGGAAAATATCTTTGCAATAAAGGAGATTATCAAGAGGCTGAAAGTTATTTCAGTAAGGCTGCTAACACACCATTGTATGCCAGAGCCTGGATACCATTGACCAATGCAGGGCAGTGCATGCAAAGAGCGACTCAATTAGACAAAGCAGAGCAAAATTTCCGCGCTGCATTGAAAGCTAATCCGACTTTTGCTCCAGCATTGATAGCAATGGCACAACTTAGTTATCAGCAACAAAAATATAGGACTGCACGTGCATTTTTACAACGCTACGAATCTGTTAATCAGTTGAATGCTGAGCAACTTCTGCTGGCAGTCAATATAGAACAAGCGCTTGGTGATCACGAAACTGCCAGGAATTACGCACAGCAGTTACATGAGCAATTTCCAGCGGCACCACAGCCTGGGCAATTGAAAGCGCCCTCAGATCTGGGTAATCACTAATCCAATGGCTGAAAAAATTCAAGCCGTGCGCGGCATGCACGATGTTTTGCCCAATGAGGTTTTTCGTTGGCAACACTTAGAGACTACGCTCAATCATTTGTTAGCTGGCTATGGGTACCAAGAGTTACGTCTTCCTGTAGTTGAGAAAACAGAGTTATTCAAGCGCTCTATTGGTGAAGTGACTGATATTGTCGAAAAGGAGATGTATACCTTTGATGACAGAAATGGCGATTCATTAACCTTACGTCCAGAAGGAACTGCAGGTTGTCTGCGTGCTTGTCTGGAGCATGGTTTGTTACACAATCAACAACAACGACTCTGGTATAGCGGGCCGATGTTTCGTCATGAGCGACCTCAAAAAGGGCGTTATCGACAGTTTTACCAAGTGGGTGTTGAAACCTACGGCATGGCTGGTCCAGATATCGATGTTGAGTTGATAGCGCTCAGTCATCGATTATGGCAACAGCTTGGGGTGCGTGATGGTGTTCAGTTAGAATTGAATACGCTGGGATCAGCGCAGGAACGCTCACGCTATCGTGATAAGCTGCTGGAGTATTTTCAAGCACACAAAAATCAACTGGATAACGACAGTTTAGACCGGCTGGAGCGTAATCCATTGCGGATACTGGATAGCAAAAATCCTGATTTAAAAGCAGTGATTGCATCTGCGCCGGCATTTTCTGAATGTCTTGAAGCTGAATCTCGTGACCATTTTCAACAGATTACGGTGGCACTGGGTCAGTTGGCAATTGAGTATGTACTCAATCCGCGATTAGTCCGTGGTCTGGATTATTATTGCAATACAGTCTTCGAATGGACCACAACGCATCTTGGTGCCCAAGGCACCATTTGCGCAGGTGGGCGTTATGATGGACTGGTCACTCAGCTGGGTGGGCGTGAAATTCCTGCAGTGGGCTTTGCAATGGGGTTAGAGCGGATTATTTTGCTGATGGAAGCAATTGCACCAGAAAAAGCACAGCCAAATAAACCGCATCTCTATATGGTCCGTTTTGGTGAACAAGGTGAACAACACGGATTGCAGTTGTCAGAACGACTAAGAAATACATTTCCAGCATTGCGACTAACACTGAACTGTGGAGCTGGTAGCGCTAAAAGCCAGTTCAAACGTGCTGATAACAGTGGAGCAGCCTATGCTTTGATTGTTGGCGATGATGAAGTGGAAAAAAACCAATACGGTTTCAAAGCATTGCGAGATGATTTGCCGCAGGTTAGTTTATCCGAGCAAGCATTGATTGAGCAGTTGCAACAGAATTTCGATTCATTGTGATTGGCGAAAGTTTTGATTTATTGTTTCAACCGTTAGTAAAAACTATGCACTTTAGTGCAAGACTTTTAGTATACTCTCATTTATGAGGTCTTATAGTAAGTCATCCCATACG
>VAPK010002709.1_pt1 | contig 10364 bp, 8 predicted proteins | sample 3395031 | NCBI WGS metagenome assembly VAPK01 (sample SAMN08290443, study PRJNA428436) | hydrothermal vent metagenome | isolation source: Deep-sea hydrothermal vent chimney 1 | place: Pacific Ocean: Juan De Fuca Ridge
CCCAGCCGATCATCGGCGGGAACGCCCCGGCGGCACCGCCAATAACAATGTTCTGCGGTGTCCAGCGCTTTAGCCACATGGTGTAAACCACGGCGTAAAAGAAAATCGTAAAGGCCAGTAACCCGGCAGCAACAATATTAGCCGCCAGTGCCAGCATCACCACAGCCATCACCGACAGGGTGATACCGATAGCAAACGCCTCACCGGCTTTGACCTTGCCGGAAGGCACCGGGCGACCGATTGTGCGTTTCATCACCGCGTCAATATCAGCGTCGTACCACATGTTCAGCGCACCCGAGGCCCCCGCCCCGACAGCGATGAACAGGATGGCCGCAAAACCAACAACCGGGTTGATCCCACCCGGGGCCACCAGCAGACCGACCAATGCCGTGAACACAACCAAAGACATCACCCGCGGCTTTAGCAGTGCGAAGTAGTCGCCAAAACTGGCTTCATTTTCGTGGCTTATGGCGTTTACGTCAGACATTCACAGCCTTTGTTGGCGTTAACTCGGTTCGATCAGGGCGCCTGTAGCCGCGCCCCACAAGGTTAGTCATTTGAAGCAACTGTGACACTTTGGGGAACGCCTGCATATTCTGCAATCGCACCCTTCAGCCATTGATCATAGACTTCCTGGCTTACGACTTTCACAGTAATCGGCATATAAGTGTGATCCTTGCCGCACAGCTCTGAACATTGGCCAAAATAGACGCCTTCGCGTTCTACATTGAACCATAATTCCGCCAGACGCCCGGGCACACCATCCTGTTTGATACCAAAGGCAGGCATCGCCCAGCTGTGGATCACATCAGAACCAGTAACCTGCATAACAATGGTTTTGCCAACCGGAACGACAACGGCCGTATCCGTAGCCAGCAGATATTCGTCCTGCGCATAACCGTATTCTTCCAGTTCTTCGCGGGCCAGCATAAAGCTGTCAAAACCAAAGCCATCATCGGGATATTCGTAGCTCCAGTACCACTGATTGCCGGTAACTTTAATCGTTAGGTCAGCTTCTGGGATTTCCTGTTCAGCAAACAGAATTGGCAGCGAAAAAGATCCAATGAAAACAAGAATGACAATTGGCACCAAAGTCCATGTTACCTCAATCGGGGAATTGTGGGTAAAGCGCGCCGGTGTCGGGTTGCTGCGCTGGTTGAAGCGCACGATTGCATAAAGCAACAACAGCGTCACAAACGCCACAATCACACCGATGATGATGTTGATAAAATTGTCCAGCCAGACAAGATTTTTCATGTTTTGGGTCACGGCAGGTTGAAAGTTCAGCCCGCCCGGAATTGGTTTGCCGACAACTTCAAGCCCCTGCAATTGGTCCTGAGCGGCAACAACCCCTGCGGTAAGTGTTGCGATTACAAAGGCCCAGAGGCCGGAAAGTTTTGTTATTAGGCGCATTTTTTCTTCCTGTTCGCTCGCGGTATGTCCCGCAGTGCATCGGGTTGTCCAAATATTTAAATGGAATCCCGTTGTGTCTTGGCCGGTTGAAACCATATTAGAGGCAAGTAGACAAGCAAATCCCTTGCGGCAAACAGCCGCTTGTTCAGCATTTACACCCGATAACCGGAGAGACCCATGCCAATCGACCTTTTCCGACCGTTTGAAAATGACCTGGACCAGGATCGCGCCCTGGACCTGTTGCGCGAAGCCGTTGCCGGGGCCGATGATGGCGAGTTGTTCATTGAACGGCGACGCTCAGAGGTTCTGGTTTTCGATGATGGCCGGGTGAAAACTGCAAGCTATGACGCCTCCGAAGGTTTCGGGTTGCGCGCGGTTCTGGGTGAAACTGCGGGCTATGCCCATTCCACCGAGGTCAGCGAAAAGGCACTGAAACGCGCCGTGGAAACCGCGCGCCTGGCTGTGGGCAATGGTGGCGGCACTTTGGCGGATGCACCGGCTGCTACAAATCAAAAATATTACACCGACGAAAACCCGCTGGATGGCGCCAGTTTTTCGGTAAAAGTAGATACGCTGCGCGAGATTGATGCCTTTGCCCGTGATCTGGACAAACGGGTGGTGCAGGTCTCGGCGACGATCATGGCCTCGATGCAAGAGGTGGAAATTCTGCGCCCCGACGGCAGTTTAGTGCGCGACGCACGGCCAATGTCGCGGGTGAATGTATCGGTCATAGTGGAAGAAAACGGCCGGCGTGAAACCGGCGGTCATGGCGCAGGCGGGCGCGCTACGCTGCTAGGACTAATCGAACCGATCCATTGGCAGGACGCTACCCGCGAGGCCCTGCGCATTGCGCTGGTTAATCTGCGCGCCGTCCCTGCCCCGGCGGGCGTGATGGATGTGGCACTTGGGGCGGGCTGGCCGGGGATATTGCTGCACGAAGCCGTTGGCCACGGGCTGGAGGGCGACTTTAACCGCAAGAAAACATCGGTGTTTTCCGGTCTGATGGGAGAACAGGTTGCGGCCAAAGGTGTCACTATAGTTGACGACGGCACTATTATGGACAGACGTGGATCACTAACGGTGGACGACGAAGGTACACCATCGGCGCGTAATGTATTGATCGAAGACGGCATTCTGGTTGGCTTTATGCAAGACCGCCAGAATGCCCGGCTGATGGGGGTTAAACCAACCGGCAACGGGCGGCGCGAAAGCTATGCCCACACGCCGATGCCCCGGATGACCAACACGCTGATGCTGGGCGGCGACGGCGATCCGGGCGAAATCGTCGCTGAAATTAGGGACGGTATCTACGCCGTCGGATTTGGTGGCGGTCAGGTGGACATCACCAACGGCAAGTTCGTGTTTAGCTGCACCGAGGCTTACCGCGTAGAAAACGGTAAAGTCGGCGCGCCGGTCAAGGGGGCCACACTGATCGGCGACGGTGCCACCGCAATGCAACAGGTGCGCGCCATTGGCAACGACATGGCAATGGATCCCGGAGTTGGCACCTGCGGCAAGGCCGGGCAGTCGGTGCCGGTTGGGGTTGGTCAGCCGACGCTGCTGATCGGCGGGTTGACGGTTGGTGGGTCAGCGACGTGACCAGTTGCTCCGCGCGAAAGGTAGACACACAGGACATCGCACCACTTGCTGTGGTCTGGCATGACGCCTGGCACCGCGCCCATGATGAGTTTGTACCAGCCGAGCTAAAGGCGCTGCGCACATTGCAGGAATTCACCGATCGGTTAAACAATCCTGACCACCAGTTCATCACTGCCGGCCCTCAGGGAGCACCGCTTGGCTTGTGTCAGGTGAAAAAAGATGAGCTGTCGCAGATATTTATTTCTGCCGAGGCACAGGGAACCGGACTGGCGGATATTTTGCTGAACGAGGGTGAGCGCCAGATTACAGCCGCAGGTTTTACGCGGGGCTGGCTGGATTGCGTAAAGGAAAACACCCGCGCGTTGCGTTTTTATGAACGTAATGGCTGGCAGGTTTCTGGCACCAACATGGCTCAGTTGGAGACTTCAAAGGGGCCATTCCCGATAGAGACATTTATTTTGAAGAAGCATTTTGGGTCCGGTGTGGATTAAACTCGCTAACAACCCAAACCAGTACACAGCCAATTCCAGATTAAGACCTTGTAAAACCTAGATTTTTCCGCCTAAATACGCACCCGGACAGGAGAATTCATGCAAGATTTCGCCCACCGCCTACAACAGGTTTTCGGCACCGGGCTGATTCTTGCGTTCTTCTCAGAATTCTTTTTCCTCAATGAAGGCCCGGTAAACGAATTGCTTTTTGGCCTTACCGAGAACCCAGTCACGGCGGTGTTCGGCCTTGTAGAATTGGGCGCTTTTTATGGGCTGTTTGCCTATCCAATGCTAATTGCGATTGGCATGTTCAGAATTTCCGGTTGGACCGCCCTTTTGCTGGTTGGCGGCATCTACGGGCTGGCAGCCGAGTCGCTGGTTGTCCCGCTGGTGTATGAGGCATTCCCCTACTCAATCATCTGGACCAGTCTTTCGTGGCACACGCTGATTGATGTCTACTTTGGCTGGTTCATCCTGCGTCGCGTCATGCGGGCCGAATCTGTCTGGGGATTCGTGGCAATACTTGCCCTTGCCGCTGTCTTTTGGGCGCTATGGTCAACTTGGTATTGGGTTGAAGACGCTTCGGCAGCATTAAGTTTGGGCGGATTTGCTGCTTTTTCCGGTGTTACAACGCTCGTTCTGTTGCTGGGAATGCTAATGGCGGATCACGCGCCATTGACCGGCTTTCGGGCCTCTCGCCCCGAGGTGATCCTTGTTTCTATAATATCGGCCATATTTTTTGGCCTTACCGGTTGGGCATATTTCCCATTGCCAATAGCTATTCTTGCGGTGCTCGGCGTATTTTTGGCCATTCTCTTTATGGGTCGCAGAAAAGAAATTACTGGGGCGGGCTATCTCGCTTTTCTCGATACCGCACCCGGCTGGTCACGCTATCTGATGCTGGCAATATTGCCGATCACCGCCACCGGTACTTACGGTATTGTTCTGACTACGGGTTTCCAGATCAATCATGAAATCGTTGTACTGCCGTTATTAGCTGCGGGAACGCTAAGCATATTGGCTGCAATGGTCATTTACCCGTGGCAGAAAAGATAGTCTTTCAACCTTCACCTTCCATTAACCAAAACCAACGCAATGTATTTCCTGCAAGAGATGGAAACAACGATGGCCAAGGATTTATTCCCTTCCACCCACCCCCTCACCCCCCCCCACCACGAGGAAGAATGGCTGTCATGGCTCCGTCTCTTGCGTTCCCGCCGTGTCGGCCCGGCGACGTTTGTACGCCTGATGCGCGAACATGGCTCGGCGGACGCGGCATTGCGCGAATTGCCCAAGGTGGCCAAAGCGGCGGGTGTCGAGAATTACAAGATTTGCCCCGAAGGTGTGGCTCAGGCGGAACTGAAGGCCGGCAAACTGGCGGGTGCTCGCCTTATAGCGCTTGGCAGCCCGCAATACCCGGAATTGCTGGCCCAGATAAATGACGCCCCTCCCCTGCTTTGGGTGCTGGGCAATCAGGAAATCATCGCGCGTCCGATGATTGCCATGGTGGGCGCGCGCAATGCTTCCAGCATCGGTACCCGGATGGCGCGCCGTTTGGCGGCGGGACTGGCCGAAGCCGGGTTGGCCGTCGTTTCCGGTCTGGCGCGTGGCATTGATACGGCGGCCCATATCGCCGCGGCACCCCATGGCACATTGGCAGTGATGGCCGGTGGCGTGGATGTGGTTTACCCGGCTGAAAACGCAGTCCTGGCGCAGGAAATCCTTGATCATGGTTTGCGCATATCCGAACAACCCATGGGCCTGCGTCCGATTGCGCGGCATTTTCCACAGCGAAACCGGATTATTTCCGGGCTGTGTAGTGGTGTCATTGTGGTTGAAGCGGCTTCGCGTTCCGGCAGTCTGATAACCGCGAAATGCGCACTGGATCAGGGGCGTGACGTGTTGGCGGTGCCGGGGCATCCGTTTGATGCGCGCGCGACGGGGAACAATTTCCTGATCCGCGATGGCGCAACACTGGTGCGCTCGGTTGAGGATGTGATTGCAGCTTTGGAAAATGTCAAAGCCCCGCCGCCGCCTAAAATAGTCGAGGTTCCAGCCGCACGACCCGAACCCAAACGCGATACCATCAAACTGCATACCGAAATCCTGTCCCGCCTTGGCCCCTGCCCGGTGGCCGAGGATCAATTGATACGCGACCTGAAGCTGGCCGCATCCGATGTTGCCCCGGCGCTGGTCAATCTGGAACTGGAGGGTAAAATCAGCCGCCAGCCAGGTGGAATGTTGAATCTGGCCTGTTAAGGATCGGCAAATACTCAGATTATTGTCAGGTACAATCACCGACTACAATCACCGGCAAATACCAATCTGAAAGCAGTGCATTGACATCCCCCCCAATCCCGCCACATCTTCGCGCGCCGTTACGCTAGCTCCGAGTCGAGAGGAAATTCATGCCCGTCGTCGTTGTCGAATCCCCAGCTAAAGCCAAGACAATAAACAAATATCTCGGTGATAATTACACCGTTCTCGCGTCCTACGGCCATGTCCGTGATCTGCCGCCCAAAGACGGCTCGGTCGATACCGACAACGGCTTTGAGATGAAATGGGAGATCGGCAGCGACAGCAAAAAGCATGTCAAAGCGATCTCGGACGCGCTGAAACTTGATAACGAACTGATCCTCGCAACCGACCCGGACCGTGAAGGCGAAGCGATCAGCTGGCATCTGGAAGAGGCGCTGCGCAAACGCAAAGTCATCAATAAAGACACCCCTGTCAGCCGGGTAGTTTTTAATGCGATCACCAAATCAGCCGTGACCGAAGCGATGAAAAATCCGCGTCAGGTAGATATGCCGCTGGTTAACGCTTATCTGGCGCGCCGGGCACTGGATTATCTGGTGGGTTTCAATCTGTCGCCAGTGCTGTGGCGTAAATTGCCGGGCGCGAAATCTGCCGGACGGGTGCAGTCTGTAACCCTGCGCTTGATCGTCGAGCGTGAAATGGAAATCGAAGCCTTCAAAAACCGCGAATACTGGAGCGTGAAGGCAATCCTTGGCACCCCCCGCAATCAGACATATGAGGCGCGCCTCACGGTTTTGGCGGGCAAGAAGCTCGAAAAATTTGATCTGGAAAATACAACACAGGCTGAACTGGCAGTTTCCGCGATCCAAAGCCGCGATCTGACGATCAAATCAGTTGAATCCAAACCGGCCAACCGCAACCCTTCGGCGCCGTTCATGACATCCACCCTGCAACAGGAAGCCAGCCGCAAATTCGGCTTTGGTGCGCGCCAGACCATGAGCAATGCACAGCGCCTCTATGAGGCCGGGCATATCACCTATATGCGGACCGATGGCATTGATATGGCGCCCGAAGCGGTGACGGCAGCGCGCGATGCGATCAAGGACCGCTACGGTGACTCTTATGTTCCGGCCAAACCGCGGGTCTATAAAAATAAGGCGAAAAACGCTCAGGAAGCCCACGAATGTATCCGACCGACGGAACTGGCGCGCGCGGCGCAAGATCTGAAAATTCTCGATGCGGATCAGCGAAAATTGTACGATCTGATCTGGAAGCGTACCATCGCCAGCCAGATGGAAGCCGCCCGGATGGAACGCACCACAGTCGATATTGCCAGCGCGGATGGACAGGTGGAACTACGCGCCACCGGGCAAGTGGTGAAGTTTGACGGTTTCCTGCGGGTCTATGAAGAGGGCCGCGATGACGCGGTGGTGGATGACGACGACAAGCGTTTGCCACAGGTGATGGAGGGTGAACCCGCCGACAAAGGCACCGTTACCCCCGAGCAGCATTTCACCCAGCCGCCGCCGCGCTATACCGAGGCCACGCTGGTCAAACGCATGGAAGAACTGGGTATTGGCCGCCCGTCAACTTATGCTTCGGTGGTCACAACAATTCAGGATCGCGACTATGTACGCAAAGACAAAAACCGCCTGATCCCCGAAGATAAAGGGCGTCTGGTCACGATCTTCCTGCTGAATTATTTTCGCAAATATGTTGGCTACGAATTCACCGCCAATCTGGAAGAAGAGCTGGACGATGTGTCGGCGGGCAACCGCGACTACAAAAACGTGCTGGCGCGTTTTTGGACAGATTTCACCGCTGCAATCGGCGAAACCTCTGAGCTGCGCATCCGCGAAGTTCTGGATAAAATCGACGAAGTGCTGGAGCCCCATGTATTCCCGCCCAATGAAGATGGCTCGGACCCTCGGGTTTGTAAAAAATGCGGCAATGGCCGGCTTGGCTTGAAGACCGCGCGTTCCGGCGGGGCTTTCATCGGTTGTTCAAATTATCCCGAATGTCGTTTTACCCGTCCGCTGACAGCACCAAATGGTGAAGAAGGTGATATGGTCGGCGACCGGGTTCTTGGTCAGGATCAGGGTGACGAAATTTCCCTGCGCACCGGGCGTTTTGGCCCCTATGTGCAACGCGGCGAGCCTACCGAAGAGGCCCCGAAACCACCACGCGCCAGCATTCCTAAGGGCTGGGAAGTGGCCGGCATTGATCTGGAAAAAGCGTTGATGCTGCTATCCCTGCCCCGCGAAATCGGCCCACACCCGGAAGACGGTGAAATGGTTGAGGCCAGCATCGGGCGCTATGGACCCTACGTGAAACACGGGCGGCTCTATGCAAATATCGGTGAGGTTGACGATGTGTTCACAATTGGTATGAACCGCGCGGTTGAAGAGCTGGCTAAAAAGCTGGCCACCCGTGGCGCTGGTCGCGCGGCCGCGAAACCGCTGCATGAACTGGGCGAACACCCCGATAGCGGTGGTCCGGTGAATGTCATGGACGGCAAATACGGCCCCTACGTAAAATGGGAAAAGATCAACGCGACAATCCCCAAGGGCACCGAACCGGCTGACGTGACAATGGATATGGCGGTTTTGTTGATTGCGGAGCGGGCCGCCAAAAAGGGCAAACGCAAAGCGCCTGCCAAAAAGAAGACGGCAGCCAAGAAAAAACCGGCGGCGAAAAAGAAGCCCGCTGCCAAAAAGAAACCGGCGGCAAAGAAATAGATCTATCCGGGGGGCCGGATGCCGCCAAGATTTTCCATGATCAGGCTGATGGCATCCTCGTAGGGCTTTGGATCAGCCCCGTGGGCGATGCCAAGGGCTGCGCGTTCAAATCCGGCCGAAATTATCTCGGACAGGGCATTCAGCGGGAAATCACCCCTGCCCAGAACCGCCTGCAGCCCGGCCCTTAGGGTCGCAAGCCCCGTATCCCTGTCAATATCGGCCATTTCTGCGGGCCCAAGGATCGCCGGGCCATCCAGCAGCAAAATACGCGCACGCCCCGGCACCTTCATCGCGTCAAAATAGGCCCCGGCCCCGTCCCGTATGGCGGCGGTGGCACTTTCGCTTGTGCTGGATTGTGCCGCGATAGTTTCCGCCACGGCCCCCGCTTCGACCCGCACCACCGCCCGGAACAGATCGGTTTTATCGGCAAAATGGTGGTACAAAGCGCCCCGCGTCACATTTGCCAGTTTGACTATTTCCGGCGTTCCAGTGTCGGCAAAGCCTTTTTGGGCGAACAATTTCCGCGCCACATCCATCAGACCCACCCGCATATTCTCACTGCGGACCACATTTGATTGGCGCGGCTTGGGCCCGGATTCAGTTTTTCCTTGCATACATACACCTTGTATGTTTATTTACACTTACATTCATAGTGTATGTTATTCACAAAGGGATCGCAAACATGAAATGCACACAGTTTTACCCCGTCATCCAAACCCGCGAGGTTGCAAAAACGGCCGCATTTTATTGCGACTATTTCGGCTTTGAACCGCAGTTCGAAGCGGATTGGTATGTCCATCTGCAGTCCAAAACCAATACTGCGATCAATCTGGCAGTTCTGGACGGCGAGCATCCGACGGTTCCGGCACAGGGCCGGGGCAACACAGCCGGACTTATTCTGAATTTCGAAGTGGAAGATGTGGACGCCGTGCACCAGCGTTTGGTTTCAAGCGGGTTGCCGATTGTGAAATCACTACGCGACGAAGACTTTGGGCAACGCCACTTTATCACCGCCGATCCAAATGGGGTTCTGATCGATGTGATCACCCCTATCGCATCGACAGCAGAGTTTGCCCAACAGTATGACGCATCCGTGTTGCCCGCTTGAAATCGGGCCCTTGATGATTGACTTTTCCAAAGGCCCCGGTCACATATCAAGCGATATTTGATACGGGCAGGGCCTACTTATGAACAAGACTTTTGCAACCGCAGACGCGGCACTGGATGGCCTGCTTCAGGACGGTATGTTCATCGCCGCCGGTGGTTTTGGCCTGTGTGGTATCCCCGAATTACTGTTGTCCGCGATCCGCAATGCGGGCACGAAAAACCTGACCTTTGCATCCAACAATGCCGGCGTTGATGATTTTGGCATCGGTATCCTGTTGCAGACTAGGCAGGTCAAAAAGATGATCAGCTCTTATGTTGGCGAAAACGCTGAATTCATGCGCCAATACCTGTCGGGTGAACTGGAACTGGAGTTCAACCCGCAGGGCACACTGGCTGAACGGATGCGGGCGGGCGGCTGCGGCATCCCCGGTTTTTACACCAAAACCGGCGTCGGCACGGTGATTGCCGAGGGCAAAGAACACAAAGATTTCGACGGTGAAACCTACATTCTGGAACGCGCCATTGTCGCCGACCTGTCCATCGTTAAGGCGTGGAAGGCGGATGAAACCGGCAATCTGGTATTTCGCAAAACCGCGCGCAACTTTAACCCACCCGCTGCGATGTGCGGGCGGCATTGTGTCGCTGAAGTTGAAGAAATAGTTCCAACCGGCAGCCTTGACCCAGATATGATCCATGTGCCTGGCATTTACGTTCACCGGGTCATTCAGGGCCAACATGAAAAACGAATTGAGCAACGCAC
>VAPK010039077.1_pt1 | contig 10364 bp, 11 predicted proteins | sample 3395031 | NCBI WGS metagenome assembly VAPK01 (sample SAMN08290443, study PRJNA428436) | hydrothermal vent metagenome | isolation source: Deep-sea hydrothermal vent chimney 1 | place: Pacific Ocean: Juan De Fuca Ridge
TCACGCAAGGGTCGGTCAATGCTTTCATATAATTGACTAAATCTGTCACATCATTCTTGTTGATTACAGGTTTTGGTGAAATATGAATGCCTGCTTCAATCGCTTCTTTAGTATTTTTCTTCTCATCTTTCAAGGCTATATTTTTTTGTGTTAATTGACTGGCATCGTATGCTTTTGCAGACGTAGCAGGGGCAAGCATATGGCGTGTAACAGCCTCTAACGAAGTGTATGCACCATCATGACCCCAAGGGCCTGTGACTTCTACGTTGATAAGTGAAGGCGTGCGAAAACGAAATTTATCATCCTCTTTTTTAGTGACTAGATTACAACCGTAATCGTTGCTGCCTGTTATACCGTTATCTTTACCTGCGCCGATTTGTGGCATGGCAGTATTGTAGGCAAGCTCATCAGTGAAAAAATCTCCGCTATGGCAAGTTGCACAGCCTGCACCGCCTTTGACTTGAGGGGTGTGGAATAGTAGAGCCCCTTTTTTTGCCGATGCGGATAGTGCATCCTTATTACCTTCAATGTACGCTTTCCATGGTGTGTTGATAAACACTTGTGAGCGTTCATATTCTGCAATGGCTTCTGAGAAGTTTTGTTCAGTGATTAAATCTTCGCTGCTTCCCTTCGGGTAATTAAAACCTTTACGAAATTCTTCTAACCAATTATTTTTTAAGCGTTTTGCAAGTGCTCTACGAAGGGTTTGGTTGAAAGATTTATCCATGTAGCCCGCGCGCATTTCATCTGATGAAGTGATAGGAAAACGTGCTTGAGCTTGTACTAATGTATCACCAGCAAGAGAATCTATTGAAGGGTAGGGAACATCAGGCGTGGTTATTTCTGTCTTACTAAGCTTTTCGATTCGCATATCATGGAATAACACGCGCTTCCAAAAAGTCACATTAAACGTGGTGGGTGCATTACGCGGAACACGTGCTTGATTGTTAGATTTTAATTGGCGATGTATGCCCATCACATCAGGGTTTTTAGAATCAACACCTACTGAAAGTGAAAGATTATCGCCTCCGCCGAGCATAGGGTGATGACAGCTTGCACAGGCAGTCGTGTTGTCGCCACCTAATGTTTTTGAATAAAACAGCTTCATGCCGAGTTGTGCTTTAGGGCTATCAATACTCGGAATGGGATTGTTGGATGTGGGTTGCCCTGTTAAACCTTGTGATGAAATAATACTTGATAACTGACTATCTAAGTCTGCTTTTAGCATAATGTCGCTTGATGTTGCGTAGCTTGCCATACCCAACAGGCTTATTATCAAAAGCCCACTTTTTGTTATTAATTTTTTCATTTTATGCCCGTTTGTTTTTGTAGATATTATATTTTTAAATTAAGTGCAATTTGTAACTCATAATCATTGAAAAAATATTGATCAAAGTTGGGTTTTTGTTTGATAACTGCTTCAGTACTTTTATTAGGAGTATTAGCTGTAATTACTAACTTTTTTTCATCCTGCCATTTTTCTTCCCAATGTTGTAAAAATTTTTTTGCCGCAAGTTTGCTACCAAATCGTCTTAATTTTTTATAGCTGTAGGGTGAATTACCCGCCATATTTCTCTTTATGTTTCTGGATAGTAGTTTTTCGCCTTGGCTGGCAGCTAATATTATTTTTAAACCAGTAGCACCTTGTTGGTGGATTAAATATTTCTGATACTCGGGTAGGTTGGTGTAACCTGCCTTTTTAAGGCGCTTGTCATTAATGGCTTGTAGCTGCTTGCTCATTGCTAATGATTTTGTGAAATCTTCACGGTCACTTTTGCATTTTTTTGAGCTGCATGAAATGTCTTTTAAGGCTTGTAATGATAATTGATGATGCCCACAGGGTGAAGATGTTGTATCGCAATTTCTGTTTTTATTACTGGGGCGATAGAGTAACTTACCTTGTTTGGATTCAACAGAGTGAAGTGTTGTCCAAAAATCAGGTTGTGAAGCAACTACTCGTTTTTCTAATGTATTCTCTGATGTTTCTTGGTCAAATTGAAAGTATTTCTGTTTAGAATATTTTAGATCAGATTCTATATCGTCGTGTTTAATAGCTCCCACGTGTTGTCTGGTATTTACCTCATAGGCCCATACAGTTTGGTTGTTTTCATCAAGATCTACAGAAGGGCTCGTAATGGTAGAACTGGCAAGAGGGACAAGAAAAGCGACCCCAATGAGAAAATAGAACCTAATAAGTGCTGAAAAAGATTTCATTGAAAACCTGTGATTTTTTGCTATATATTAATAAGAACTAATATAAAGATTGAGCAGGTTTTTGTGTTGCCGTTGAGCCTATGGTTTATCCGCAATTGTCATCTCATCGCCTTTTTTTAGCCAGTCAGGAGTAAGATATAGGTTGATGTGCTTAAGGAGTAACCAATTTGGGCGTAAATCATTGTTATAAGTCATTGATGAATCCAGTGAGTTTATGTGACAATGGTGCGCTAAATGTAGCGGTTAAGTTTTAATTTAATTTTAATTAAATTCGGAGTTTGTAATGGGTGCTTTTGTATTAGGAATTTTAGTAGGTTGGTTAGCTGAATGGTTGTTCTTTACTTTTTGGGTTAAGGGTGGCTCTAGCAGTGATTCATCAGAGTGTGAAGAATTAAGGTCTGCCTTAGCTGAAAAGAATAGAGAAATATCAGCATTAAAATCAGCATCAGTATCTGATATGACAAAGAGTAAAGCAGAAGCAGCTTCGTCACCTGCATCGGTATCTTCAGCTAAACCTGCAGTGAAGAAGAAACCAGCAGTAACAAAAAAAGATACATCTGCTAAAAAAACACCAGCTAAGAAAACAGCAACTAAAAAACCTGCTGCTAAAAAGCCTGCGGTAAAGAAAGCTCCTGCTAAAAAAGCGGCACCAAGAAAAATAGCAGCTAAAAAAACACCTGCAAAGAAAGCAGCACCTAAGAAAACAGCCACATCAGGAAAAGCAGCTGATGACCTGACTAAGTTGAGTGGTATTGGACCCAGCATGTCAGTAACACTAGGTGAGTTGGGAATAGATACCTATAAGAAGCTTGCAGCAATGGATGATGATATTTTACGCGATATGCTTGAAGCATCAGGCGCAAGATTGAACAATAATAAAGAAGCGATGGATAGCTGGAACGAACAAGCTCTTTTAGCAGGTAAAGGTGATTTTGCTGGTTTGAAAAAATTACAGGAAGAATTGAAAGGTTAACTATTATCTTTTCTACATCAAAAAAAAGGCTCAATTATTTGAGCCTTTTTTTTGTATTCAGATCATGTGCCGCACCCTTCGACTCCGCTCAGGGAACTATAATGTAGTAGCTCCCTGAGCGGAGTCGAAGGGCGTGTCGATAATAAATCAGTTTTTAGTGAAGTTGTATCTTCCCAAGTTCTTCCAAAATAGTATTTACCAAGCTTTCCCCTTGAGCGCCCATGCCTTTGCTCAATATTTCTGGGTCTCTTTCTCCATCAATCATTTTTTTAATAATTGATGCAAGTAAGGTCATATCGCCACCTGCGTGGCTCATCTGTTCTGCCATGTGAGATATAAGTGTTAATGCTTGTGTATTACCAGTACTGGCTTGATTGATCATGTGTGCAATCCCTGGTGCTGCCATTGTTGGGTTTGCATTAGCTTGTTTAGGATCAGGCAGTGTGGTGGGGTTTTGAATGCCTTTTAGAATTGCTTCGATGATAACGACATCTTCTTCATCGAGATTCTGCATGAGTTTTTCTGAACGATCACCTTCTAGTATTTTATAGATACGAAGGACGAGGTTCTGCCAACCATTTTCAGCACTCGATTTTAAAACCTGGCTGAGTTGAGGTTTTAACTGAGCATTATGGGTTGTTTCGACAACCATATTTATTAGGCTGGCGTGGACTTGGAGTATTTGTTCTTGTTTGCTGGGAGTAGTACTCATCAACAAATATTAACTCTTTTAGATCTTAAGACCTAACACTAAATCAATGAGTGACGTTTTAACTTAGAGCGTAGAGTAGCGCGGTTAATACCTAAATATGCTGCTGTTCGAGATTGATTGCCGTTAGTATGTGACATCAATACTTCAAGTAACGGGCGCTCAACTTCATCCATGACTTGTCGGTATAGGTAGGTTGCGTCTTGATCACCAAGTAGTTGTAGATATTCTTTAACTGTTGTTGTGGTCGTCTCAGAAAGTGAGTGTCCGTTTGGTGATGTAATTGGGAGTGTTTTCATGGGCTGATTCATTGGGGGTTAACCTGTCCTTGGTTATATAATTATAGTACGTCCTAGCCAATATCAGAGTTTGTTTAAAGCGGTATTAAGTTGTTTTAGCTGTTGCTCGGAGTCCACAACAGTAAAAATTTCTTTCTTCAGCTTTTTTAGTAATGTTTGATTTTGACCTATCAGATTGTATAAATACCAACCAATATGCTTGCGAGCAATACGAACTCCCTGATCTGTCCCATAGTAGCGATGAATGGCACTAATATGCTCTAAAGTAGTTTCTATTTTTTCATTTAGGCTAATTGGCGATGTGGTGGAGATACTTGAAAAGTGATCAGTTAACCTATCATTTAACTCTTTAAAAACCCAAGGCTGACCGTGGGTAATTCGACCTAGCATTAACCCATCGACACCTGTGTAATCAAATATGAATAGAGCGTCCTGAATATTACCAATATCACCATTGGCAACAATAGGAATACTGACAGCCTGCTTTATTTGCCGAATGGTTTCGTATTCAGCATAACCCGTAAAGGCTTGGGAGCGAGATCGACCATGAACGGCCAGACAAGCGATACCTTGATCTTCGGCGATCTTAGCAATTTCAACAGCATTGCGTTTTGATGATGCCCAACCTGTGCGAATTTTTAGCGTAACAGGTACATCAACCGCATTCACTATTGTTGAGAGAATTTTCTTTACCAAATCAGTATCGCGCATCAATGCAGAACCAGCGAATTTATTACATACTTTTTTTGCAGGGCAGCCCATATTGATGTCGATGATGTTTGCGCCTTTTTCTACATTAAATTGGGCCGCTTGTGCCATGATTTTGGGCTCTGTTCCTACAATCTGAGCTGAACGTGGCAAGGGCTCGTCTGTTTGTATCAGTCGGAGCTGAGTTTTTCGTGTCTGTAATAAAGAAGGATTAGACGTTAGCATCTCAGATGCTGCTAAACCTGCACCATAATGACGGCATACATCTCTATAAGGACGGTCAGTAATACCTGCCATAGGAGCTAATAATAGCTTGCTCGGTATCTGATAAGGACCAATTTGAAAGGACATTTTTGGAGGTGCTAAATTTATAAAAACTCAAATTGAAAGCGAGTGGCTTTGTTACCCGGATCTTTAATTTTGAGTTTAAGGCTAATAGGGATTTTTGATGGAATAAGTTGTTCTTTAGAATAATCTATTAAATATTCTTTAGGTAGAAATCTTCTGAAAGCAATTAACTTGGATTGTGCATCTTTTAAACTTAGCTCAAGTACAGGGTAGGGCTGATCATTTTCTGCTGTGTTTTCTATTTGAGCTGATATCAATAAAACCCCTTTCTCATTTGGGTGAGCAAAAATATTGTGATTGAGCATTTGAATTTTTTCTGGCTCGTGCAATGGTGTGCCTAAAAGTAAATGGCGGTTATTGTATAACACTTGAGTAATTAGTAATGTCACCAATGCTAAAACAGCAATCAGAGACCAACTAATAGTGTTTTTACTTTTTTCTGTTTTTACTTTTGGCGCTTCTTTAGCTGACTTTGTTAAAGGAGTAGGTTTAACCGCACGTGCTTCAACTTGCGTTCCCATTATTTCATTATGCACATCAACGGTATCGGTTTTTTTCTGATCTTCTAATTCTTGATAGCTAGCAGGTATATTGGTTGATAAACTTTTTGTAGCATTAAAAACTGCATTACATTCACCACAACGTAGCTGACCTTTGGCAACAGTGACTTCTCGCATACTGACACGAAAGATAGCCTTACATTTTTCACACTGTGTATACATGCAGTTAGCCGTTAAACTTTAGTTGCGCTGATTCTAATCCAGCCATCCAATACTTTCACGTCAAAATCAGTAAATGAGTCAGAATAGGTTTTAATCAAATCAGTTTGTTGTTCTTCGAGCAAGCCAGATAAGACCAATTTACCGCCAGAACGAGTAAGTGACGATATGCTAGGAAACAGTTCAATCAATGGGCCACATAAAATATTAGCGAGTACCAGATCATGTTCTTTTTGTGGGCAGTCTTTTGGTAAATAATTGCTAATCTTTTCCACAGGAATATCATTACGTAACATATTATCGGCGGTTGCTATAAGTGCTTGAGGGTCAATATCAGTCGCATTGACGTGTGTAGCACCCAATTTAACTGCGGCTACCGCTAAGATACCACTGCCACTGCCATAATCTACGACAGTTAAGTCTTTAGGATGATTTTGATCGAGCCATTCAAGGCACAACGCCGTGGTTGGATGAGTACCTGTCCCAAAAGCAAGACCAGGGTCAAGGTGGATGAATACATGCTCTTTTGGATGATCTTTTGGGATTTCGTAATTGCTGGGATAAATCCAAAGATTTTCACCAAATTGAATGGGATGAAAATCCTTCATCCAGACACGTTCCCAATCCTGATCTTCTAAGGTTTCAATATGAAAATCTTGAATATCCCACGCAGTTTTATTGCTGTTCAGTGTGGCAGTTAAGATACTAAGGTCAGTATCTTTATCAAATAATGCAGTGATAATCATGTCATCCCAAAGTAGCTGTTCCCCCGGTAATGGTTCTAAAACAGGTGTGTCTTTGGCATCTTGCCACGTGATGGAAAGTGCTCCCTCACTCTCCATCGCATCTTCAATTGCTTGGTGATGTTTCTTTGTGGTTTGGCAAATACATTGTAGCCAGCTTAAATCTTCAGACATTATTATTGTAAACTTAAAGCAGTGGAGCTACTTTTTAAGCCCAAGTTTCTTTTCCAAATAATCAATACCAGCACCGCCTTTAATAAAGGCGTGATCTTCCATAATGCGTCGTTGTAGTGGAATGTTGGTTTTAATCCCTTCAACTACCATTTCAGACAAAGCACCGTGCATACGTTCTATCGCACCGGCGCGATCTTCAGCATGAACGATTAGTTTGCCAATCATAGAATCATAATGCGGTGGCACGCTGTAACCACCATAAATATGCGAATCAATCCGCACACCTAAACCACCGGGAACATGAAAACGATCTACACGACCGGGTGATGGCACAAACGTATCAGGGTCTTCTGCATTGATACGACATTCAATCGCGTGACCAGTTGGTTTGATGTCTTCTTGTTTAATTTTAAGCTTTTCGCCCGATGCAACGAGCAGTTGCTGTTTTACCAAATCCACACCTGTGATCATTTCTGTTACAGGATGCTCAACTTGTAAACGGGTATTCATTTCGATGAAGTAGAATTCGTCATTCTCGTATAAGAATTCAAACGTTCCTGCACCGCGATAGCCAATATCGACACAAGCTTGCGCGACTGAATTACCCAGCTTTTCACGTTGTGCAACGGTAATGCCTGGTGCAGGGGCTTCTTCAACTACTTTTTGGTTACGACGTTGCATAGAGCAATCACGTTCACATAAATGGATTGCGTTGCCGTGTGAATCAGCCATTACTTGAAATTCAATATGACGAGGTTTTTCAAGGAATTTTTCCATGAAAACAACATCATTATTAAATGCCTGACCTGCTTCGGTCTTGGTTAAAGTGATGGATTCGATTAAATCAGAAGCATCGTAAACCGTACGCATTCCACGTCCGCCACCGCCACCAGTCGCTTTGATGATGACAGGGTAGCCAATCTCTTCTGCCATTTTTAATGCTTCTTCAGGTTCATCAGGCACAGGTCCGTCAGATCCCGGTACACAAGGTACGCCCGAAGCATTCATCGCTTTTTTAGCTTCAATCTTATCGCCCATAATGCGAATGGTATCCGCCGTTGGACCGACAAAAATGAATCCACTTGATTCTACACGTTCGGCAAAATCTGCATTTTCAGAAAGGAATCCGTAACCGGGGTGAATTGCATCCGCATCGGTAACTTCTGCCGCGCTAATAATCGCAGGGATATTTAGGTAACTTTTTAGTGAGGACGCAGGACCAATACAAACAGATTCATCTGCAAGTCTTACGTGTTTTAAATCACGGTCAGCAGTGGAATGCACGGCAACCGTTTTTATGCCCATTTCACGACAAGCGCGTAAAATGCGTAGGGCAATTTCGCCACGATTGGCGATCAGTAATTTTTTAATCATTGGTGTTCTCCATCGATATTGTGCGTACTAGTTAAGTACGTAGATCACTCAATAACAAAAAGTGGTTGACCAAACTCAACAGGTTGCTCGTTATCAACCAGTACTTCTTTGATTGTTCCTGATTTTTCTGACTCAATCTGGTTAAGCATCTTCATGGCTTCGATAATACATAAGGTATCACCAACGGCAACAGAATCACCAACCTTTACAAAAGGGGCAGAAGTTGGTGAAGCCGCTTCGTAGAATGTGCCAACCATCGGAGAGTCGATAGTCTCGCCGCTCGGCGCTTCTTCTTCGACAATCGGTGGTGGCGCGTAGCCAGCTGGAGGTGCAGCAGCTACTGGTGCTGCAACAGGCGCCGCTACCATCATTGGAGCAGGGGAATTGCGCGAGATGCGTACTGATTCTTCGCCTTCAATAATTTCTAGCTCTGCAATATCACTTTTCTCAATAAGTTCGATGAGCTTTTTAATTTTTCTAACGTCCATGATTAACTTCTCATTTAGTATTTATGTTTTAAGTATTTTCCAATTGACGAAGAGCCGCCTGTAAAGCCAGCTCATAACCCTGAGCGCCTAAGCCAACAATCGTGCCGACCGCAATATCCGAAAAATAGGAATACTGACGGAATTCTTCACGTTTGTGGACATTGGAAAGATGGATTTCAATAAAGGGAATTTTAGTCCCAAGTAATGCATCACGAATGGCGATGCTGGTATGTGTAAACGCCGCAGGGTTTATAAGAATAAAATCTGTTTTATCCTGTGCCGCTTGGTGAATCTTATCGACGAGATCAGATTCTGAATTGCTTTGGAATTGTGAAATTTGATGTGAGGTTTTTCTTTGCTCTAGTTGATCTTGCAAGTCTTCAAAAATGCTTTCTAAGGTGTCAGAACCATATATTTCAGGTTCGCGTGTACCCAACAGATTTAGGTTTGGTCCATTTAGTAGTAGTAAATTAGCCATTTTTATTACCCTGTTTTCGCCCTAGTGTCACTCTTCTGTAAATATTGCCTATTTTTAGTATTTTTGGCGAAGATGTGAACAGTTAGCATCAATTTCGTGCGATGTTACTCCACTTTAATGACTAAAGCTAATCAAAAACAGAGGGTTTATAAATAAATAGTAGGTAAATAATGGGTAAATAGCACTAAAACTGTAAAAAATAGTCGCTTTTATGGTTTTTAAAAGCACACCCCCCCCTTTTTTTTTGCTCTTTTGTACGATATTAAGAATATAAAAGAGCAAAAAACAGGGGGGGGGGCTTCGATAAGCTCAGCAGAACTGCCTAAATAAAGGAAAAAGAACTAAACTAATTCTTCAGGATAGCGATGTTCAATGATCTCTGGGCTGATTTGCAATAAAGTGAGATGACCTAAATCTTCTTGATGAACAAAGGCTGCTCCTGTGTCGATATAGTAAACATTATTGACATGCAAGGGCTTGCTTGCGGGCATGTGGCCCATTACAACGAGTTTTATACCTTCTATTTCAACGGTTTCACCAGTGAGTTGAATGTATTTATAACGATTGCGTGACCACATTAAGTAATCACGAATTTCTTCATCATTATTAATATCGTGGATGATTTCTTGCCATGTTAAGCCGACGGGGACATCAGCGTGAACAACCCCGACGTTTCCATTTTCATTTTCTATTTCAAGAGCAACAGGGAGTTCTTCTAAGCGTTTGCGAATTTCAGCTTGTGTAGTAGGATCAATATCTTCCCACCAAGCACCGCCATAGTTTTTAACCCAGCTTCGGTAGTTAGTTTTTTTGTGTTTTGCTTCAATCAGCATCATTTCATGATTGCCCTTGATAGCATGAAACCAAGGTTTATCTAAAAATTCTAAAACACGGTAAGACTCGGGTCCACGGTCAATCAAATCACCAACAGAAAACACACGATCAATTTCAGGAGAGAAATTTAAGCTTTCTAATTGAGATTCCAATAACGAAAACATGCCATGCAGGTCGCCCACAACAAAGTCACGACCGATTGGGTTCTTACTATAAAATTTAAAGGGAAACTGGCACATCAATTAGCTCTGCTCTCTGGTTTGGCTTTGACTATAATATAAAATACACGTCGTCAATTACCCA
>VAPK010396766.1_pt1 | contig 10364 bp, 7 predicted proteins | sample 3395031 | NCBI WGS metagenome assembly VAPK01 (sample SAMN08290443, study PRJNA428436) | hydrothermal vent metagenome | isolation source: Deep-sea hydrothermal vent chimney 1 | place: Pacific Ocean: Juan De Fuca Ridge
ATCGTTAAACATTTGAAATTTTTATATATTAAAGATATTGGAATACATTTTATGAAATTATTAGCCTCTTTATTCTGTCTCTTATTATCAACTTCCATATATGCTGATAGTGGTCAATTTAAGCTTGAGATGATTCAGGCAAAACGCGGAGACGTGTCTGCTCAATTTCGAGTCGCATCTTCCTATGAATTTGGTACTGACGTTAAGCAAGACTTAAACGAAGCATTAAATTGGTACCTCACAGCAGCAAATAAATCACATGCACGATCTCAATTTAAAATAGGCTATTTTTATGAGTATGGTATTGGTGTTTCAAGAGATCACGATCTTGCTATATCGTGGTACAAAAAAGCAAAAATAAACGGTAGTAGACTAGCCACAAAACGTTTAATTAAAATGGCAGACGCAAAGAAAAAAATATCGACTTATAATCAAGAGTTAGCTAGAGCAAAAAAAGTTGAAAAGGCGAAAGAGATTGCAAGGAATATAAGGATCTCGAAAGCTAAGGAGATCACGAAGGCTAAAAGGATTTTGAAAGCTAAGAAGATCGCGAAGGCTAAAACAATCGCCAGGACTACAAAGATAACTAACAGAAAAAATAGTGTTGCCACTAAAAATACCCGAAATAAGACCTTGATAAAATTCCCTAATATACAAAAAATCATTTTAAATAATAAGTGGAAAAATAAACATGGTTCTGCAGATTACATTCCATCTACAACAACAACATGCCTTGGTACTGGTGACCGCGAATTTACGTGCTTTTCCAGCGAAAAAACTCGAAATATAAAAGGCATTGATGTTACATATATAGTTAAATCTACAATCACAAAATTCAAATCTAACGGTAGTTTCAATGTTATATATAATTACAACGGGATAAATCTTTCCGGAGAACAAACTACAGCTTCTGACGTCTATGGTCTAACTATAAAGAAAGGCTGGCAACAACCCGCAATGAGGGTCAAATGTCAGGCTAGAAGCAGAAAAAATATTACATGTGCAAGAGGTAATAGAAATGTTGAATTTTATTACTAAAAAAATAGTTTTATAAGCACTCTAACATCACATGTAAGATGTTCACGCTCGCTAGAATGTCTTTTTTTGTAGTGTTAATGTCTTCACCGGAATCACTGATGCTAATGGTGATTTTTATATATTAAAAAAACAAACAGGACACAAACAAGACAGACGCCCTTGACGATGTTTACAGTTTTGGCCTGTTACATTCGTTTTACCACACAAAAAAGCACGGCGAACACAGCATGAAACATAATGATAGCAGGGAGTAGTATCAAGAGAAATTTGATTTTTTCGAGCGGCAGGCATGGTTTATTTCCATATAACTTAAGTGATTCAAATCCGTTGAATTCATAAATATCAGAATTGACGGTATTTCTTGTCAATTGTTAGTGTGGGTGTCCAGTTAAATTCTTTATTGTCTTGGCAGTAAATTAAATTCGTTTGTCTTGTTGACAGGAGCTTGCTAATGAATGGGCTACCCCTGAGAGCAATTAATAAACCAGAAATTTCTGAAATAGGCTGTATTTGAATAAAATTTAGCTTCCTGGCTCACTAAATCTACATAAATTCAGCTTATCGATCCTGTCTAAAGTCTTATTAGAGGGCGGATTTGGCTTGCCCGCAGGGGGTAAAAAATGGGAGAATTGCCGGCTCCATTTTCCGCTATAGGTGTTGATTCGAAAAATCGGTTTTGGTGGGAAGTTAGGGAGAAATGGACAAAGATTAACGCAATATTTTTATCGGTTTTGACTCCGAAATCTGAAACCAAATTTAGTGTGGTTGCCCATGTTTACAGGTAATCATAAGGGCATTTTATATGTTTAAAAACAAACACATAGATGCCAGGAAAGTTTTTAATTTTAAATTTTAACGTTATGGAGAGAGCTATGTCATCTCGCAAAGACCTTGCTAATGCAATCCGTGCTTTAAGTATGGATGCAGTTCAAAAAGCTAATTCAGGCCATCCAGGTGCCCCTATGGGTATGGCGGATATCGCTGAAGTATTGTGGAACAACAATATGAACCACAATCCATCTAATCCAGACTGGACCAATCGTGACCGTTTCATTCTTTCGAATGGCCATGGTTCTATGCTTATATATTCATTATTACATTTGACGGGTTACGACCTTTCAATTGACGATTTAAAGAGCTTCCGCCAGTTACATTCAAGAACCCCAGGTCATCCAGAGTATGGTTATGCACCAGGCATCGAAACAACCACTGGTCCTCTAGGTCAGGGTATTACTAATGGCGTGGGCATGGCGATTGCTGAAAAAGCAATGGCTGGTCAATTCAACCAAAAAGGTCACGATATTGTTGATCACAACACTTTCGTTTTCTTAGGTGATGGTTGTTTGATGGAAGGTATTTCTCATGAAGCCTGTTCACTTGCCGGTACTTTAGGTTTAGGTAAGTTAATTGCATTCTGGGATGACAACGGTATTTCTATCGATGGTCATGTTGATGGCTGGTTCACTGATGATACTCCTAAACGTTTCGAGTCTTATGGCTGGCACGTTATTGCTGATGTAGATGGTCACGATGCTGATGCTCTGCAAAAAGCAATCGATACCGCGAAAGCAATGACAGACAAGCCAACCATGATTTGTTGTAAAACAACCATTGGTTTTGGTTCGCCAAACAAAGCGGGCTCTCACGCTTGTCACGGTGCACCATTAGGTGAAGAAGAAATTAACTTAACTAAAGCGGCTTTAGGCTGGGATTATGGTCCTTTCGAAGTTCCTGCTGATGTTTATGCTGGTTGGGATTGCAAAGAAAGTGGTGCTAAAGCAGAAGCCGCCTGGAACGAAAAGTTCGCAGCATATAAGACTGCCTTCCCTGAATTAGCAGCTGAATACGAACGTCGTATGGCGGGTGATTTACCTGCAGATTGGGCAGCTAAATCTGCTGAATATATTGCATCTGTAAATGCTGATGCGAAAAGCCCTGCAACACGCCAGGCATCATTAGCATCTATCGAAGCTTATTCACCAATGTTACCTGAAATGTTTGGTGGTTCTGCCGATTTAGGTTGTTCTAACCTGACGGAATGGTCTGGTTACAAGCCAATGATCAACAATGAAGATGCTAACTATCTTAACTATGGTGTTCGTGAATTTGCAATGTCTGCAATCATGAATGGTATGGCGTTACACGGTGGTTTAATTCCATTCGGCGCAACATTCTTAATGTTCTCTGAGTACGCACGTAATGCGTTACGTATGGCAGCATTAATGAAAATTCGTAGTATTTTTGTATTTACTCATGATTCTATTGGTTTAGGCGAAGATGGTCCTACGCATCAACCTGTTGAGCAAATCCCTACACTTCGTATGATTCCTAATATGGCAGTATGGCGTCCATGTGATGCTGTTGAAGCTGCAGTATGTTGGCAGCAAGCCGCTGAACGTAAAACAGGTCCTTCTACTTTGATCTTCTCTCGTCAGGGTTTAGCACATCAAACTCGTACAGATGCACAAATTGCTGACATCGCTAAGGGCGGTTACATCTTAAAAGATTGTGACGGTACTCCAGATGCAGTCATCATTGCGACAGGTTCTGAAATTGAACTTGCAATGGGTGCAGCAGAAGTTATGTCTGGTAAGAAAATTCGTGTTGTTTCAATGCCTTCAGTGAATGTATTTGAAGAGCAAGATGACGATTACCAAACTGCAGTATTAGGTATGGGTCTTGCGACAGTTGCAGTTGAAGCAGCAGTAACAGCCGCTTGGTACAAGTACGCGGATGTTGTTGTGGGTATTGACCACTTTGGTGAGTCTGCTCCAGCTCCTGAACTGTTTAAAGAGTTCGGTTTCACTGTTGAAAACGTAGTGAAGGCTGCTGAATCAGTAATGTAATTTGATAGGTCGAAGCTTGTATTGGCTTCGACCTGTTATTTAAGCTTTATTTAGAATTAAAAATTTTTAACTTTGAGGAAAAATAACAATGGCTATTAAAGTTGGTATTAACGGTTTCGGCCGTATTGGTCGCATGGTATTCCGTGCTGTATATAAAGAATTTAAAGACATCGAAATCGTTGGTATCAACGATTTATTAGATGCTGATTACTTAGCATACATGCTTAAGTACGATTCAGTTCACGGTCGTTTTGACGGTGAAGTTTCACACAAAGATGGTGCTTTAGTTGTTAACGGTAAAGACATTCGTTTAACAGCAGAACGTGATCCAGCTAACCTTAAGTGGGGCGACGTAAAAGCAGACATCGTTATCGATTGTACTGGTTTCTTCTTAACTGAAGAAAGCTGTCAGGCACACATTGATGCAGGCGCAGGTAAAGTTGTTCAATCTGCACCTTGTAAAGATGGTGGTCCAATGTTCGTATATGGCGTTAACCACAACGAATACAAAGGCGAAAAAATTGTTTCAGCAGCATCTTGTACGACTAACTGCTTAGCGCCAATAGCTAAAGTATTAAATGACAAGTGGGGCATCAAACGTGGTCTTATGACAACAGTTCATGCTGCAACTGCAACTCAAAAAACTGTAGATGGTCCTTCAATGAAAGACTGGCGCGGTGGTCGTGGTATCTTAGAAAACATCATCCCATCTTCAACGGGTGCTGCTAAAGCAGTAGGCGTTGTACTTCCAGAATTGAATGGCAAGTTAACAGGTATGGCTTTCCGCGTACCTACATCAGATGTGTCTGTTGTTGATTTGACTGTTGAGTTAGATAAAGAAGCTTCATACGAAGATATCTGTAAAGCAATGAAAGCCGCTTCAGAAACGGGTGACATGAGTAAGACTCTTGGTTACACAGATGAAAAAGTTGTTTCAACTGATTTCCGTGGTGTTGGTTTCTCTTCAATCTTTGATTCAGGAGCGGGTATCGCATTAGATGGAACATTCGTTAAAGTCGTATCTTGGTATGATAACGAGTATGGCTACACATGTAACATGATGCGCTTCGTAGAACACGTAGCAGCAAACTAAAATAAGCGGATCTTTTGTCCTCTGGGGGCGTTGCGGTCTAAGTTTAAAATGCTCACGTACTTATTGTACGCTCCGCTTTTAAACTCAAACCGCGCCTACCCAGTGAACAAAATCTCTCGCTTATTTCCACTTAGCGATATTTATTGTTAATTGGAAAAGAAATATTGGAACGTAGCCCAACCTATATATTGTAGGTTGGGCTTCAGCCCAACAAATTAATATAAGTGGTCTTCAAACAGTTCCTTAGATTTTGAACTTGGTTTGAATAAGCACTAAAAATATTTAACGCAAAGATCTCAGTTGCATTTATAAATCTTTGTGGCCTTTGCGTTAAATATTTTAATTTAGGAGTTCTAAATGTCTTTTATCAAATTAACTGATCTTGATCTTGCGGGTAAGCGCGTTTTAATTCGTGCTGATTTAAATGTTCCTGTTAAAGATGGAAAAGTAACTTCAGATGCACGTATTACAGCTTCAATGCCTTCTATCGAGTATGCTATGAAAGCGGGTGCTGCTGTGATGGTAATGTCTCACCGTGGTCGTCCTGAAGAAGGTAAAGTGGATGAAGAAAATTCATTAGCGCCGATCGCTGCGGTTATGTCTGAAAAGTTAGGTAAAGATGTAAAATTAATTAAAAACTACCTTGATACTGTTCCTGATGTTAGAGGTGGTGAAGTTGTTCTTTTAGAAAACGTGCGTTTTAATGCGGGCGAGAAGAAAGATGACGAAGCATTGTCTAAGAAGTACGCATCGTTATGTGATATTTTTGTTATGGATGCTTTTGGTACGGCTCACCGTGCTCAAGCGTCTACTCATGGTGTGGGTGTTCAAGCGCCAACGGCATGTGCGGGTATTTTACTTTCAGGTGAATTAGATAGCTTGGCTAAAGCTTTAGCAAATCCTAAGCGTCCAATGGTTGCGATTGTTGGCGGTTCTAAAGTATCTACTAAGTTAACAGTATTAGAAGCGTTATCAGAAAAAGTTGACCAGCTTGTTGTTGGTGGTGGTATTGCAAATACGTTTTTAGCTGCTAAAGGCTTTAATGTTGGCAAATCTTTATATGAAGAAAATTTAGTTGATACAGCAAAAGCATTAATTGAAAAAATGGAAGCGCGTGGTGCAAGTATTCCAATCGCGACTGATGTTGTATGTGCAAAAGAATTTGCAGAAACAGCTGAAGCAACATTAAAAGATGCAAGTGAAGTAACAGATGACGATATGATTTTTGATATTGGTCCAGATTCATCGAAAGTATTAGCAGACATTATTGCTAAAGCAGGAACAATCGTTTGGAATGGCCCTCTTGGTGTATTTGAATTTGATCAGTTTGGTGAGGGTACTAAGACTGTTTCAATGGCGATTGCTAACAGCTCTGGTTTTAGTTTAGCAGGAGGCGGTGACACGATTGCTGCAATCCAAAAATATGATATTTTTGATAAAGTGTCATACATTTCAACCGCCGGTGGCGCGTTCCTTGAGTATCTGGAAGGCAAAGTATTACCAGCAGTTGCTATGTTAGAAGAGCAAGCAAAATAATTAGCGAGAATAAATTAAAAACATATGAGACGTACTAAAATAATAGCCACATTAGGCCCTGCAACAAGCGATGCAAAGATGTTGGATCGTATCATTGAAGCGGGAGTTGATGTTGTCCGTATTAATTTCTCACATGGTAATCCTGAAGAACACATAGAGCGCGCTGAAAAGTTACGCAACCGCGCTCGCGCACACGGTCGTCAGATTGGCGTGTTGTGTGACCTTCAAGGTCCTAAAATTAGAATCGAAAAATTCAAAGATGTAAAAATCATCTTAAAAGATGGTGATCCTTTTATTCTTGATACTGCAATGGATCCAACTGCCGGAACAACAGAACGTGTTGGTATGGCGTATAAAGAGTTACCGCAAGATGTAAAACGTGGTGATACGCTGTTACTTGATGATGGTCGTATTAGCCTTTGGGTTGATGAAGTTGTCGGTACCGAAGTACGTTGTAAAGTGGCTATTGGTGGTGAGCTTTCAGATCGTAAAGGTTTGAATAAGCAAGGCGGTGGTTTATCTGCTCCAGCATTAACTGAAAAAGATAAAGCCGATATTATTACTGCGGCTAAAATGGAAGCAGATTATCTTGCGGTTTCTTTTCCTGTAACAGGCCAAGACTTGCATGATGCGCGTACTTTAATGAAAGCAGCCGGTGGTCATGCTGATATTGTTGCTAAAGTTGAGCGTGCAGATGCATTAGAAAATTTAGATGACATCATCGAAGCATCAGACGTCATTATGGTTGCGCGGGGCGATTTAGGTGTTGAAATCGGTGATGCTGCATTGCCTCCAGTACAAAAAATGTTGATTCAAAAAGCACGTAAAATGAATCGCATTGTTATTACTGCAACACAAATGATGGAATCTATGATTACTAGTCATATTCCAACACGTGCAGAAGTTTTTGATGTTGCAAATGCCGTTTTAGATGGCACCGATGCTGTAATGCTTTCAGCAGAAACAGCAAGTGGTAAATACCCTGCTGAAGCAATTGCAGCAATGGACAGAATTTGTCTTGTTGCTGAAAAAGAACGTATTGCTAAAAAATCAGATCATCGTATTGATTCACATTTTGGTCGTATCGATGAAGCGATTGCCATGGCATCAATGTACACTGCGAACCATTTAGGTGTAAAAGCAATTGCTGCTTTAACCGAATCAGGTTCAACTCCACGTTGGATGTCACGTATCAGTTCCGGTATTCCAATTTACGCATTAACAAAATATGTCGAGACTCGTCGTAAGGTCACTTTATTTAGAGGTGTCTACCCGGTGAGTTTTGAAGTTGCAGAAGATGAAGATCGTGCAACCATTATGAAAGAAGCCGTCGATGAATTACTTCGTCGTGGTGCAGTTCGTGATGGCGATTTAATTCTTGTTACACGTGGTGAAACCATGGGTGATGCTGGTGGTACTAATACGATGTCGATAGTTCGTGTTGGTGGCGATATGGAACAGTCAGTGGATCCAGAAGAACTAAATTAATTATTTATAAAACTTAACTTTTAAAAACTGAAATATTAAGGAGGTCATCATGGCCCTTATATCACTTAGACAACTATTAGATCATGCAGCTGAAAACAGCTATGGCATGCCAGCATTTAACGTAAACAACATGGAGCAAGTCCATGCAATCATGCAAGCAGCTGATGAAGCTAACAGCCCGGTTATCATGCAGGGTTCTGCAGGTGCACGTTCTTATGCGGGCGAACCGTTCTTACGTCACTTAATTTCTGCTGCAATTGAAATGTATCCACACATTCCTGTTGTAATGCATCAGGATCATGGTTCAGAACCAGCAGTATGCTTACGTTCTATCCAGTCTGGTTTTTCATCAGTAATGATGGATGGTTCTTTAGAAGCAGACATGAAAACGCCTTCAAGTTTTGAGTACAACGTTAATACAACTAAAGAAGTTGTTAAAATGGCTCATGCTGGTGGTGTTTCAGTTGAAGGTGAATTAGGTTGTTTAGGTTCATTAGAAACAGGCATGATGGGTGAAGAAGATGGCCACGGTGCTGAAGGCGCTTTGGACATGGAGCAGCTATTAACAGGTGTTCAAGAAGCAGCAGATTTTGTTGAACAAACAAATGTTGATGCTTTAGCAATTGCTATCGGTACTTCACATGGTGCTTACAAATTCACTAAAGAACCTACTGGCGAAGTTTTACGTATCGACCGTATTGAAGAAATTCATGCAAAACTTCCTAACACACATTTAGTTATGCACGGTTCATCTTCAGTGCCACAAGAATGGTTGAAAATCATCAACGACTTCGGTGGTGACATGAAGCAAACTTACGGCGTACCGGTTGAAGAAATCGTTAAGGGCATTAAATCAGGTGTTCGCAAGGTAAACATCGATACTGATTTACGTATGGCATCTACTGGTTCAATCCGTCGTCATATGAAAGAAAATCCTTCAAACTTTGATCCTCGTAAATTCTACAAAGAAGCTACGAATGCAATGAGAGAAATCTGTAAAGCACGTTTTGAATCATTTGGTTCAGCGGGTAATGCAGACAAAATCAAAGTTAAATCATTAGAAGAAATGATTAGCTTCTACAAATAAGAATTTATTCTTAAAGTAGTATAAGAAGGCGGGTTTTTTAACCCGCCTTTTTATTTATTACGTATTTATGTTAAAAGATACTTAGCTTAAATCGACCTGTCATTGCGAGCGCAGCGCGGCATAAAATCGTATGGAACGATTTTGAACAAGCTTTGCTTGGCCCGCAGGGCGAAGGGCAGGACGCCCGGAGTAATCTCATGATGAGAGCTCCGTAGCTGAAGATTACTTCAGTCATTTCATTCCTTCGTAATGACAAATGTTTATTGTTATCATTGGTTGAAATAATAGTAATAGGTTCAATTATGTCAGACACAATACTAGAAAAAATCATACAGGAAATAACTAATGATCCTCGTTCAGGTCAATCATTGTTATTATTTGCTTTGGTAGCAACGCTTAATGTTGAAAAGACCGGCCACATGTATATGTTAGGTAAATTAAAAGAATTTACTCCAGAAAATCGAAAACTTGCGTATGAAGTGATTGAGTTAATGGCCGTTAATGAATGTAGCCGTGAAATGTGGCAAGAAGCATTTAATAATATGGAAATAGCGATTAGAGGTTAATGATGTCTAATTCAAGCATCGATAAAATAAATGGTCAGGCGCTTTTTTTTAAAGCACTAATCGCTGTATTCTTAATTCGTTTATTTTTGTCGGCTTGGCTTCCTATGACAGGTGATGAAGCCTACTTCATCGTTTGGGGTAAAAATCTCGACTACGGTTATTATGATCACACCCCAATGGTTGGTTGGTTGCTTTCATTATTTTTAACGGTATCAGATGCAGCTTGGTGGCTTAGATTACCTTCTGTCGTTTTACCAATCTTATTATCGTATGGTATTTATCAAGCACTAAAAAGTTGTCAGCCTCAAGTTGCAGCTTGGGTGGCTTTGTGCTTTTTAGTTGCGCCAGTGAATGTTATAAATGTTTTAATTACAACAGACACCCCCTTAATAATTTTTAGTTTTGTTTCCGCATGGCTTTTATATTCTGCATTATATGAAAGTGATACGGCTAAAGAATGGAGTGTAAAGTTTTTACTCTCAGGTTTGTTTTTGGGTTTAGCCTTTTTCTCTAAATATTTTGCGATATTTTTAGGGCTAACTTATGGTATTTATATTGTTTTATTCCACAGAAATAAAAAGGGACTTTTAGGTCTATCACTTATCCTACTAATGGTTTCTCCTTTTGTTTTTCTTAATTTACTTTGGAATTATAATAATTGTTGGAATAATATTCTATTTAACTTATTTAACCGTACCGCAAGTGCGAAT
>VAPK010894958.1_pt1 | contig 10362 bp, 8 predicted proteins | sample 3395031 | NCBI WGS metagenome assembly VAPK01 (sample SAMN08290443, study PRJNA428436) | hydrothermal vent metagenome | isolation source: Deep-sea hydrothermal vent chimney 1 | place: Pacific Ocean: Juan De Fuca Ridge
AAGGGGAGATTCGATCAGATGTCCCCTTGAGGGGACTATAGGGGGTGTCTTTCTAAGATATTCTTAATGTTAGATTTTTACTCGGATGACAATATTTTTAAATAATGGTTTGCAGGAGAATGGGAAAGAGAAATCTAAAAAGTAGCCTCACCAGGGATCGAACCTGGATCTAAAGTTTAGGAAACTTCTATTCTATCCATTGAACTATGAGGCTAATTATTTAGCTTAAAACAAATCAGTTTACAAAACTATCTTAATATGGGTCTTTTTTCAAGTAGTTAGGAAAAATTGTGTAAAATCGCTCCTCTGCAAATTCATAGAGCATCTGCCTAAACTCCTTAATATTTAACTTATCGGTGGCTGAAATAAATACAACTTGTTCATTTTCTTTACCCAAATGCATTTCTTTAAAATGTAATTCTGCTTCTTCGGTTTTTAATTTATGCGTTTTTGCATATTTATCAATTTTATTAAACACAACTAAAGTTGGTTTTTCAGATGAATCAATTTCCGAAAGTGTTGTATTTACAATATCATATTGATCTTCAAAAAATGGGTGTGAAACATCTACAACATGCAATAAAATATCTGCTTCCCGAATTTCGTCTAAGGTGCTTTTAAAAGACTCAATTAATCCGTGAGGCAGCTTGCGAATAAAGCCAACTGTATCTGTTAATAAAAACGGAATATGCTGAATTACCACTTTACGAACCGTTGAATCAACTGTAGCAAACAGCTTATTTTCTGCAAACACATCAGATTTTGAAAGTAGCCTCATAATGGTTGACTTACCCACATTGGTATAGCCAACTAGCGCCACTCTCACCATTCGTTGCCTATTTTTCCGTTGTATAAACGATTGCTTATCAATCTTTACAAGTTTCTTTTTGAGCAGAGAAATTTTATCTCTCACAATACGCCTATCTGTCTCAAGCTCTGTTTCTCCAGGTCCTTTCATGCCAATGCCACCCTTTTGCTTGCTCAAGTGGGTCCACATCCTTGTTAACCGAGGTAATAAATATTCATATTGTGCCAACTCAACTTGAGTACGAGACTGAGATGTCTTTGCCCGGATAGAGAAAATATTGAGAATTAATAAACTTCTATCTAAAATCTTACACTCTAAAGTTGCTTCTAAGTTTCGAACTTGCGAAGGAGAAAGGTCGTCATCAAATACCACCATATCCACATCTTTTGACTTAATGTATGCGTGAATATCCTCCAATTTTCCTTTGCCTACATAGGTTCTAATATCAGGTTTCGGCAAGTTTTGAGTAAAAGTAGAAACGGTATCAGCCCCAGAAGTACTCACCAAAAAAGCTAATTCTTCAAGGTGTTCCTCTAACTGAGCAGGCGAAGTATGTTGATCTGCAACAGCAACCAACACGGCAGTTTCTTTTTCTAAAGCTGTAGAATATGTTTTCGACATAGTGGCAAAATTAGGGGTAAAATCGTCAATAAGTGCTATAAAACGTAGTTCTGGTTACTATTGGATTTAATAGGTGTATATAAACATAATTATTTCTACTTTTGTAGCTACCGAATAGTTGGCCATCTTATGAAAATTGCAATCGTCTTAAATACATCTTGGAATATCTATAACTTCAGAATGGGGTTAGTAAAGGCTTTGATTGATGAAGGTCATGAAGTAATAGCCATTGCCCCTAAAGATGAATACACTCATTTTTTAATGGAAGCTGGCTGTGAATACCATGAGATAACAATGGATAGTCGAGGGGCAAATGCTATCAAGGATTTAGGTTTGATTTTTGAATTATTTGGAATTTACCGAAAAGTAAAACCAGATGTAATACTGCAATACACCATTAAGCCAAATATCTACGGCACTTTGGCAGCAAGCATATTAAGAATACCAACAGTTAATAATGTGTGTGGCTTAGGAACCGCCTTTCTAAACAAAGGGCTTGTTTCCAAAATTGCGATAGGTATGTATAAGTTGGCTTTTAAATTTCCGAAGCTTATATATTTTCAAAACGATGATGACAAAACTTTCTTCGAAGAAAATAACATCATTAAGAATAACGCAACACAAGTACTGCCTGGATCTGGCATTAACCTGAATCATTTTAAACCGGAAGTAAAGCCTCGTAACTCAAAATTTACATTCCTTTTAATAAGCAGGCTAATACACGATAAAGGTATTATTGAGTATATAGACGCAGTTAAATATTTAAAAGAAAAAGGGATTGATGCCAATTTTCAACTATTAGGAAACAAAGATGTTGAGCATAGGAGAGGGATTTCTGAAGACATTATAGAGAGTTGGATTGAGTCAAATGTAGTTGAATATTTGGGAAGTACAGATGATGTGCGACCTTTTATATATAATGCCGATTGTGTGGTTCTTCCTTCTTACCGTGAAGGCACACCAAAATCATTATTAGAAGCAGCTAGTTCGGCAAAACCCATTGTGGCTACTAATGTTGCAGGATGCACCAATATTGTAGAAGATAATGTAAACGGAATGCTCTGCAATGTAAAGGATGTGAAAGACTTAGCTGACAAGTTAGAAGCAATGACAAAACTTCCTCAATCAAGGCTTTCAGAAATGGGAAAAGAGGGTAGAAAAATTGTAGAAAACAAGTTTGATGAAAAAATAGTAATAGATAGTTACCTAAATACCATTTCTTCTTTCCAAAATAGTTGATGCAATAGACGTATTTAACTATCTTAGCCGATCAATACTAAGACTATTTTGACAAAAAAATCATTTTTGCTAATTTTTATCGCTCTATGGCTAGCAAGTTGTACAGCCTATAAGCAAAACATCATGTTCAGTCATGAAGAGGATTTTACAGCTGCTAAGTTGTCTGCAGAAGCCAGAGCACTTGAACGAGATTATAGCATTCGACCGAATGATTTAATAAAAGTAAAAGTTTATACTAAAAATGGGGAAATGATTATTGATCCTGAGTATGAGCTTTCGAAAGACTTTAATAACACCAAACAAAATAGACCTGATCCAGAGTATTTGGTACGGTTAGATGGTCTTGTTTTATTGCCCATGGTTGGAGATGTTAAAGTAGATGGACTCACATTGTACGAAGCAAACCTAAAGTTAAAATCCCTATACAATGAGTACTTCATTGACCCATACGTTATTACCTCCTATACTAACAAAAGAGTAACTGTGTTAGGTGCCACTGGCGGACAAATATTGCCACTAACCAATAATAATATAACCATAGCCGAAGTAATTGCCATGGCTGGAGGCATGCAAGATATGGGCAATGCATCAAGTATAAAACTTATCCGGGGAGACGAAACATTTCTTATCGACTTTTCAACCATTGAAGGCTATTATGCTTCGAACCAAATAGTTCAGCCAGGCGATATTGTTTATATAGAACCAATTAAAAGATTTTTTAGAGGGAATGCTGTTGAAATTTCAGTGTTCTTAAGTTTAGTTACTTCCATGACTACCCTTTTAATTTTGGTGTTAAGGTAATGGTGCAATTCAATCAAAATATTGGCAACAATTCTTCTGTTTCAGAAGAAGAAAACCATGATATTGACTGGATAAAGCTAAGACTGATTCTTAGAAAGAGCATACCTTGGTTTATAACCATTTTTGCAGTGTTGATTTTAACGGCTATACTTTATTTAAGGTACACCAAGCCTATGTACCAATCTAATTCTGAAATTAAGCTTGACCAAGAAGACCAATCAAATGTGTTGGGGTTGCCTCAATATGAACAATCTTCGAACATGGGTTTGCTTTCGAGCGAGATGGAGATTATTCAATCAAGGTTGTTTTTTAGTAAAGTTGTTGAAACGGTTAATTTAAATCCTCAATATTTTACTTATGGAAATATTTTAGATGATGAGAAATACTTAAACCCTCCCTTTAAAGTAAGCTATAAAATTCTTAACGCTAGCATTTATAATGTTCCTATAGATGTAGTAGTAGTTGACCAGCAATCATTTCAATTAAATTATACTGTTAGAGAAAAAGAGTATAGTATAAATGGCCAATTTGAAGACTCTATCAAAACCGAGTTAATAAATTTAAAAATTGAATTAAGTAAAAATTGGGCTATTGAAGATGGTGCAAAGTTCTATTTTAGAATAAATAGCCGCGAAGTTTTGATAAACTATATTGAAAATAACTTGATGGTTGAACCACTTAACCTGCAAGCCAATACTTTCAAAATATCATTTACAGATCACAACCTGAACAAAGCTCACGCTCTTGTTAGTGCAATAGACACTCTCTACTATAATTATTCTTTACAAGAAAAAACAAAGGCTAATAGAAACAAAATAGAGTACCTCAACCAGCAATTAGCAGAAACTGAAAAGAAACTGGACAATTTTGAAACCTATTTTGAAGACTTTACTATAGATAATAAAACCGTAGATTTAAATGAAGACGTAAGAAGAACTGTTGATGCTATCAATGGACTAGACTCTCAGAGAATAAAAATTGACAATAAACTTACAGAATTAGAGTTGCTTCAAGCAAAATTATTAAAAACCCCTTACGAAAACCTAACGCCAAAAATAAATGTTTATCCTGCCTATTTAAATAGAGCGTTTGATGAATTTAATTTGCTCAATAACGACCTTCAAAAATTAGGTCTAAGTTATAAAGAAAATACATACACTTTTAAGTCTCGGCAAAAAGAAGTAGAGTTGATGCGTTCTGATATTTTAGCAGGAGTAAACGATTTCAAAGAGGATTTGCAAAAACAAAAAAGCAACCTAGCAACAACTAAACAACAATTAAGAAGGCAATTAATAAGCTTGCCTTCAAAAAACACGGAATACAATAAATCAAAAAGATTTCACTCAGTTTACGAAGAGATGTACCTCTCTTTAATGCAGAGTAAAAACGAATTTGAAATTGCCATTGCAGGATCCATCACAAAAATAAAAATATTATCTCCTGCGAGCCTTTCAAATATGCCCATTTATCCTGTGCCTTTGTTTGCCTATGCTACTGCTGTAATACTATCCATTGTTTTGTCATTTTTATTTGCAGGTGTAACTTATCTTGCCCATAATAAAATTCAGAGCTTGCATGAGATAGAATTCCTTACAACTGCCACTACACTTGGAGCAGTTCCAAAACACAATTTAAATGGGAAGGTTGCAAAAATAATGGTTGATAAACACCCTAAATCAGCGGTTAGCGAAGCGTTAAGGGCAATACGAACAAATATTGAGTTTATGATACCCGATAAAGATTCCAAGGTGTTATCGGTTACTTCAACAATAGGTTCCGAAGGGAAAACATTTATTTCGACCAACTTAGGAGCCCTTCTTGCGATGGCAGGAAAAAAAACAATCATTATAGATCTTGATTTAAGAAAACCTAAAATCCACCTTGCCTTTGAAAAAAGCGAAAACGCTAATGGAGTAAGCTCAATTTTAATAGGTAAAGGAAAAATTGAAGAGTATATTCAAAAATCTTCCATACAAAATTTAGACTTTATTACTGCAGGTGCTATACCTCCTAACCCATCTGAGTTAATTTTGAGAAAAGAGTTTGGAGATATGATTGAAAATCTTAAGTCGAAATACGAAGTGGTTATTTTAGATACCCCTCCGGTAGGACTTGTAACAGATGGGCTTTTGGCAATGCAAAAAGCAGATCTTCCTTTATATGTTATAAAAGCAGATTTCTCAAAACGTTCATTCGTTCAAAATGTGAATCGAGTGATGGCTACTGGACAGTTTAATAATCTCTCGATTATTTTAAATGCTACAACTACAAGTGCTTCAGGCTACGGGTATGGCTACGGCAAAAAGAGTGCCTATTACGAATCTTAAATTTTATGTTTACTAATTGGTTTAAGAGTAAGCAAAGAGCAACAATATCTATAACCACAGATATTCACTCACACCTATTACCAGGCATAGATGATGGTGTAAAAACAATAGAAGAATCTATTGAAGTAATTGAGCATCTATCTAGTCTTGGTTTTAAAAAGTTAATAACCACTCCTCATATTATGAGTGATTATTATAAAAACACCCCGGAAATAATTAGAGCTAAACTAATAGAGGTAAAGCAAGCTGTTTTAAATGCTAATATTCCTATTGAAATTGAAGCTGCTGCCGAATACTACCTCGATGAATACTTTTACAACTTAATAATAGAAGAAAAAGAAATTCTAACTTTTGGGGACAATTATGTATTATTCGAAACTTCTTTTGCAGTGGAACCCCTCATTTTAAAAGAAGTTATATTCAAACTAAATTCAGCTGGTTATAAACCTGTTTACGCTCACCCCGAAAGGTATTTTTACCTCCAAGAAAAAAAAGAATTGCTTAATGACCTTATTGATCAGGGTTTATTATTTCAGTTAAATGCACTTTCTTTAGCGGGCTACTACTCCAAGCAAGTACAAAAAATGGCAGAGGAACTAATAAGACGTAATGCCATTGCTTTCATTGGCTCGGATACGCACAACATGTTGCAAGCCAATTTCTTGCAAGAGGCATACTCAAGCAAATCTGCTCATAAGCTTAATATTTCGACACTCTTAAATCATAGTGTATGATTCTTGTAACAGGCGCAACAGGCATTGTTGGAGCACAATTGATTAGAACATTGGTTGATGACCTACAAGAGGTAAGAGCTGCAAAAAGAAGTAATAGCAATACCTCTTGGACAGACGATATCAACAACAAAGTGGAATGGGTAGAAGCTGATTTGCTAGATTTATATGCTCTTGAAAAAGCCTTTGAGGGCATAACACATGTAGTGCATTGTGCAGCAATAGTGTCTTTTGATAATAGCAACGACCCCTATATGTATAATGTTAATATTGAGGGCACAAAAAACATATTGGCATTATGCCAAGAATTCGATATTCAAAAACTAGTATATATTAGTTCGGTGGCTGCTTTAGGGAGGTCTTTAAAAGCCAAAACCATTTCTGAGGAGACAAAATGGGAGCTTTCTAGTTTGAATACAGCCTATGCAAACTCTAAATATTTGGCAGAACTTGAAGTGTGGAGAGCTCAAGAAGAAGGGTTACCTGCCGTTATTCTTAACCCATCAGTAATTATTGGCCCGGGTAATTGGAATAGTTCCAGCTTAAATTTATTTAAACATGTTAAAAAAGGCAACCCTTTATATCCTGTTGGGAGTATTAATTATGTGGATGTAAGAGATGTTGCACAAATAGCGAAAGAGTTTCTTTTCCTTCCAATCCAAGGAGAACGCTATATTTTAAGTGCAGGGTTAATCTCCTATAAACTTTTTTTTGAACTCATTGCAAAAGGGTTGAATAAAAAAGCTCCATATTTAAAAATAAACCCGGCACTCGCTACTTTTGCCGCTTATATTTTAAGAATTGTTCGTTTTTTAACCGGTAGTAAAACTAGCATCACAAAAGAAGCAGTAAAACTAAGTCAGTTAAGTGTTTTGTTTTCTGCCAAAAAGATTGAAGCAGAACTAAATTATAAATTTAAACCAATTGAAGACTCCATAAGTTGGACTTGTAAACAATTAGAAAACAAACGACTCGATCCTTAATAATATTTGTATATTTAGTTGTTTGAAACGCATTGCCAATGGCAAAGAATTATAAAAAAAAAACAGAGAATAAGATTGTAAAATTGTTCGAAGAACACGTACGAAACAAGACAAACTTCTTGTTTGAAATCGAACAATTTGAAGAAATTATCAACTATTACTCTGTTCATAATGAGCTAAAAAAAGCTTTATCTGCCTGCCAGTCAGCTGAATACCAATTTCCTTATTCTATTGACATTTTAATATTAAAGGCACAAACACTTTCTGGTCTTGATCAAGATGAAGAAGCACTTACTACCCTTGAATTTGCCGAAAATCTACAACCTAATGAGTTCGAAATATTTATGTTACGAGGCTCCATTTATTCTATGATGGGTGAATTTAAACAAGCCATTATGGAGTATGAAAAGGCCATTGATTGTAGCGAGCATAAAGATGAAGTCTATCACCATCTTGGGTTGGTTTACCAAGATATGGAAGACTACGAGAAGGCCATTGATTACCTAAAAAAATCAATATCAATAAATATTAAAAACGAAAATGCTCTTTACGATTTAGCCTATTGCTTGGATATTACAGATAGAAAAGAAGAGAGTATAACTTTCTACAAAAAATTTATTGACGAAGATCCATACTCTTCATTAGCTTGGTACAACCTTGGCATTCTTTATGTAAAACTGGATCAATTAAACGATGCAATTAAAGCCTTTGACTATGCTGTAGTAATTGAAGATGATTTTGCTTCGGCTCATTTTAATTTAGGAAATGCCTACCTGCAAAACGAGCAATATCAAGAAGCACTAAACTCGTTTGTTCGAACTATGGATATCGAAGGCCCTGGGGCTGAACTATATTACTTAATTGCAACGGCTTACCAACATATTGAGGAGTTTGAACTAGGTCTTAAATATCATCAAAAAGCAAGTAAACTAGACTCACTTTACCACGAGCCAATTTTTGGAGCTGGTATTTGCCTTGGCAAACTTGAACGTTGGTACGAAGCCGTACACTTTTTTAATAAAGCACTAAAAATAAATACTGAGAACGCCCTCTACTGGAGATTTATGGCTGAAGCTGATTATAAGGTAGGCAACCTGGTTTCTAGCTTAGATGCCTATGAAGAGTCTGCCATGCTCAACCCAATGGATCATCAAACTTGGATTGATTGGTCTTTTTTAGTGTATGAGCAAGGAGATATTTCTAAAGCTATACGATTAATAGAAAGAGGGTTAGAAGAGTTACCAGAAACAGCAGAATTACATTACCGACTTACCGCTTATTTTTTGGCAAATGGAATGCATAAAGATGGGCTGAAATCTCTTGAAAATGCATTAGTTTTGAACTTTGAAAGGCATACAGAATTGCTTGAATTTTTTAGTGAACTGAAAATGCAAAAAGCATTGTTCAAAATAATTGATAAACATAGAAAAGAGAATCTATAATGAATTACATATTACAGGATATTCCTGAACGTACGCAAAAACCTCGTCAATCAGGATTTACAATGGTAATGGACAAAGGGCTTAGCTGCCGAGAGGTAGAAGATTTTTTAAGCACTTCAATAGAACACACCGATATTGTTAAACTTGGTTGGGGAACTTCTTTTGTTACTCCAAAGCTTAAAGAGAAATTAAAAATTTACAAAGACGCTGGAATGCCTACCTACTTTGGAGGCACCTTATTTGAAGCATTCGTAATAAGAAATCAATTTGACGACTATAGAAAAATACTTGACAAATATGATATGCCATTTGCAGAAGTTTCTGATGGCTCCATTGAGTTAGATCATGATTTAAAATGTGAGTATATCAGAAAGCTCTCGGATCAAGTAACCGTACTTTCTGAAGTTGGCTCTAAGGATGTTGAAAAAATTATTCCTCCTTATAAGTGGATTGATTTAATGCAGGCAGAACTTGATGCAGGAGCTTGGAAAGTAATAGGAGAAGCTCGCGAAGGTGGAAATGTTGGGCTGTTTCGCTCAACTGGTGAAGTAAGGTCTGGTTTGGTAGAAGAAATATTAACCAAAATCCCTTTTGAAAAAATCATTTGGGAAGCCCCAATAAAAGCACAGCAAGTCTGGTTTATAAAGCTTCTTGGCACCAATGTAAACTTAGGAAATATTGCCCCTAATGAAGTAATTCCTTTGGAAACTATTCGAATAGGACTACGGGGAGATACTTTCATGGATTTTCTTCCTGAAGACAAAAAGCAGTAATTTACATGCGATCATTAAAAGATTACCTCCTCTTGATTGCTAAAGGGTTAGCAATGGGAGGAGCTGATGTAGTTCCTGGAGTTTCTGGGGGCACTATCGCTTTTATTTCTGGTATTTACGAAGAGCTAATTGATTCTATAAAAGCAGTTAACATAGATAGCCTAAAGGTGCTGTTTAAAGGGGAACTTAAAGAATTTTGGCAACAAATAAATGGCAACTTTTTAATTGTTCTTTTTGCTGGTATTGCTATTAGTTTAGCATCTCTTGCTAAGTTAATGACCTACTTGATGGAGCATAACCCCATTCAATTATGGTCGTTTTTCCTTGGCTTAATTATGATTTCATCCATTGTTATTTTACGTCAAATTAAAAAATGGTCGTTTGGAGTTGTAATTGCAGGCATTATAGGCATCATATTGTCATACTACCTTACAAGTATGGCTCCATCTCAAACTAGCGATAGTTATTGGATGATTTTTTTAAGTGGAGCAATAGCTATATGTGCCATGATTTTGCCAGGCATTTCTGGCGCATTTATTCTATTAATAATTGGTAAATATCAGTTGGTTGTAGGTGCATTAGGCAACCTAGATTATGGTATAATCGCTGTTTTTATTGCAGGTTGTGGCTTCGGAAT
>VAPK011289029.1_pt1 | contig 10360 bp, 9 predicted proteins | sample 3395031 | NCBI WGS metagenome assembly VAPK01 (sample SAMN08290443, study PRJNA428436) | hydrothermal vent metagenome | isolation source: Deep-sea hydrothermal vent chimney 1 | place: Pacific Ocean: Juan De Fuca Ridge
AGCCATCCGGCTTTCAGCCGGTGGAGTATTCACTCTCTTTAGGCTGTAATTCCTCCCGCATGCTACAACTTAATACCCCGCAGCAAGCTACGGGGTTGCAGTCAATTTTAGTCGTCAATGCAGCCCTGCGGGGTTGGCAGACCGGCGATGCGGGAACCCTGGCGTGAGGGGCCGTCGGGAAACAGGCGATAGAGTGAGTCGCGGTCACTGACATCCGTACCCAGTTCCTCGCCCATGTGTTTTATGAGCATTTTCACCATCGGTGTGATGCCGTACTGGAAATAGAATTTACGCAGATAACGCAGCACGACCCAATGTGCATCCGTTAGCTCAATGCCTTCCTGTTGGGCCATATGTTCAGCCAGTTCTTCATCCCAGTCATCGAGGTTAACCAGGTTACCGCTGTGATAGACCTTGATCTGCCGACCGTTGAAGTCAAAGCTGTTATTGTAATGTTTGGTGTCGGATATTGTTTCGCTCTTTCTGATCTGGGCGCCTGGTTCCAGTTCCGAGTCCAGCATCGGAATCGGGATACCGGCGATCTTGCTGCCCTGATACTGGACGCCGCCGGGGAACAGGGTGTTAACAGCTTCATCCGTGGCGCGTTGCGGATCGAATTTTCTGGCGATTTCACGCTTTAGCAGTTTCGTGACAGGGGCAATGTTGTAGGTGAAATAGTAGTCGCGCATGAGATTGAGGATATCCCAATGAGCATCAGTCAGTTCCAGACCTTCTTCTTTAGCGATGGCTTTAGCCAGCTCGGGGGTCCAGTCCGAGAGGCTAAGCAGACGGCCATCGAAGGTGAGGTTGAAATTATTTCCATTGATGAGGTTACTCATTTTTTTTCTCCATTTTTGTGGGGGGTGCGGCTGTTCCGCAGCGCCGCGTGCTGTGTCAAAAATTATGAGGCTAAATAAAACAGATAGTTCCCTGTTTATGAGACTATCGGTAATCATTATTTTTATCTTTTATGTGTGAATTTTAATGCGGTTATATATTTATCTTATGTCCGAATTTTAAATTTTGCAAACAGATTATTTTGTATTCGGGGAATGTGTCTGTATTTTTGTCTGAGACAATACCGGTTTTCGCTTTTCACTCTTTGCTTTAAGCTATAGCGATGTCGTCTACTGCTTCTATTCATCGGCTGTCCCGTCAACTGGCCAACCAGATTGCTGCCGGCGAGGTGGTCGAGCGTCCGGCTTCCATTCTCAAGGAGTTGCTGGAAAACAGTCTTGATGCCGGTGCCAGGCAGGTTGATATTGAAGTTGAGCAGGGCGGTATCAGACGTATTGTCATTCGTGACGATGGCCACGGTATTGCTGCGGCTGAACTGGCTCTGGCGGTAAGCCGTCATGCCACCAGCAAAATTCATTCGCTGGACGATCTGGAGTCTATCGTCAGTATGGGTTTTCGCGGTGAGGCGCTGGCCAGTATCAGCTCGGTTTCACATCTGCAACTGACTTCCCGGCAGGCGCATAGTGAGCAGGCCTGGCAGTTGCAGATCAGCGATGCGGATTCGCCGGGCGAGCCGATTCCAGCGGCCCATCCGCCGGGAACGACGGTGGAAACCCGCGATCTTTTTTACAATATTCCGGCCAGGCGTAAGTTTCTGCGCAGTGAGCGTACTGAGTACCGGCATCTTGAAGATGTCGTTCGGCGCGTGGCGCTGGCGCGTTTTGATGTGGGGTTTCGTTTTCAGCACAATCAACGCGAGCTGTTTAATTTGCCCGTCGCGGTTGACCAGCCAGCGCAGGAACGTCGTCTTGCCCGTCTTTGCGGCAAGGCGTTTGTGCAGCAGGCACAGCATATCGATGTTGCCAGCAGCGGTTCGCCGCAACTACAGCTGCGTGGCTGGGTGCTGCCGCCGGAGGCTGCACGCAGCCAGGCGGACCTGCAGTATTTTTTTGTCAATGGTCGCATCATTCGTGATCGCCTGGTGAATCATGCCCTGCGTCAGGCTTATACTGATCGTATTTTTCCGGGACGCTGTCCAGCCTGGGTTCTGTACTTACAGTTGGATCCCCGGCAGGTCGATGTGAATGTGCATCCGACCAAGCATGAAGTGCGTTTCCGCGAAGCGCGCCAGGTGCATGATTTTCTCTGTCACAGTCTGAGCCAGGTTTTTACTGTGGCCAGTGCTTCCAGCGCCGCAGAGGCACAGCCCGTTACCTCCCCGGCATGGCTGAAACCTGCCGAGGGTAACGCGCCAGCGGCAACCGAGCCGCCGGCTTATGCCCGGCAAGAGGCGCGTTTATCCCAGGCCAGTTTTCCCCGTTCATCCATGCCGCCGCAGGCATCGCTGGCAAGTTATGAGCGGTTACGCAGGCTGGCGGTTCGTCCGGCCCCGGCTGCGGTGGCAGAAACGCTGCCTGTTGTTACCGCATTCGATAGTAAACCTGGAGGCAGGCAAGCGCTGACCGTTATCGGTGACTGCCTTCTGCTGGAGGGTGAAAACAGGCTGGTTCTGGTAGATATTCCTGCCGCTAGACGCTGGTTGTTAAAGCAGCATTTGCAGCGCTATCTGGATGATGCTGCAGTGAGTCAGCCGCTGCTGTTTCCTTTATCGCTGCAATTGAATGAATTGCAGCGGCGGGGTTTGCAGCAACAGGGATCCCTGCTGACCGAGCTGGGATTTGAATGGACGCAGCCGATGCTGGACAGTCTGCAGTTGCGAGCCGTACCGGCCATACTTCGGCAAACCGATTTCCAGCAACTGTTCCCCGCCCTGTTGACCTCGTTTGCTGCTGATACGGCTGATGGCCTCACTGTTCTGGCCCGTCAGGCCAGTAACAGCATGTTGCCTGTGAGTGATACTGAGGTTGAGGAATGGCTGGTGCAGTTGTGGGCCGACAAGGCTGCGACGAAGGGTATCTGGCGGGAACTGAATGCGGATGAACTGGCTGATCTGATTCATGTGCGCTGAAATGGATTTTCGCGGACAGGTATCAGAACATGATGGATTGCCCGTTGTAGTGCTTATGGGGCCGACAGCCTCAGGCAAGACGGAGCTTGCGATCCAGTTGCAACAGCATTTGCCGTTGGACATCATCAGCGTCGATTCAGTCATGGTCTATCGCGGCATGGACATCGGTTCGGCCAAGCCCGATGCCGAGACCCTGCGACAGGCGCCACATCGGCTGATCGATATTCGCGACCCGGCTGAAGCCTATTCAGCAGCCGAATTCTGTGCCGATGCGCGGCGTGAAATTCAGGCGGTGCATGCACTTGGGCGCATTCCCCTGTTGACCGGCGGCACCATGCTTTATTTCCGGGCGCTGCTATACGGCCTCTCCGAGTTGCCTGCAGCCGATGCCGCAACGCGTAAAAAACTCGAAGCTGAAGCAGCGCAAATTGGCTGGCCGGGGATGCACCGGCGCCTGTCTGACATCGATCCCCTGGCGGCTGAGCGAATTCACCCCAACGATCCCCAGCGTATTCAACGGGCACTGGAAGTTTATGAATTGACCGGTTCGCCTTTGTCGAGCCTGCAGCGGCAGGATAAAAACAGACTAGTGCTGCCCTGGCCGGTGATAAAGCTGGCGGTGGCGCCGATGCAGCGGAGCCTGCTGCACCAGCGTATCGAATTGCGTTTTCGGCAGATGATGGAGCAGGGGCTGCTAGCCGAGGTGGAGGCGTTGATGGCGCGCGGCGATCTGAATTCCTCCATGCCGTCCATCCGTGCAGTGGGCTACCGGCAGATATGGGAATTTTTATCGGGGAGAATGGACTATACTCAGGCTATCGAGAAAGGCATCATTGCCACTCGGCAGTTGGCCAAGCGTCAATTTACCTGGATGCGTTCTGAAATGGATTTACACTGTTTTGACAGCCTTTCTCCTGATCTGGGTAATAAAGTGCTGGATTTTTTGGATATTGCAATCGGGAAACAGTAATGCCGTTGTGGTAAACTGCCGAGTTGGTACCTTTCTACAGGAAAATTTAGATTTTCCTGAAATAACAACATATAGAATAAGGGTTTCGATTCGGCAGTCTGAATGCGAGCCTGACACTATAATAACTTTGCGGAGATAATAATTATGAGCAAAGGGCAATCCCTTCAAGATCCTTTTCTGAACGCGCTCAGAAAAGAGCGTATTCCCGTTTCGATCTTTTTAGTAAACGGAATCAACATGCACGGACAAGTTGAGTCTTTTGAACAGTTAGTCGTGTTGCTGAAAAACACCGTCAGCCAGATGGTCTACAAACATGCAATCTCAACCGTGGTACCGGCACGTAATGTCAAATTGTCAACAGCGGACACCAACGGTCATGGCGGTGGTCACGATAACACCGACAAGGGCAATATCTAAATCCGCATGCCTTTAGCTTGTTTCGGGATGATACTGTTTGTTTGAACGTCCACAAAAAGGTGAGCGGGCCATACTCGTTCATCTCGATCTTTATTCTGATCTGAATCGCGAAGATCTGCGGGAGTTCCGTGAACTGGTGATATCCGCCGGCGCCGAGCCGGTGGTAACGATTACCGGTTCGCGGACGTCTCCTCATTCCCGTTATTTTGTCGGCACCGGCAAGGCTGAGGAAGTGCGGGCCTGTGTGGAGAAAGAACAGGCGGACGTGGTGTTGTTTAACCATGCCCTGAGTCCTGTACAGGAACGCAATCTGGAACAGCTGTTCCAGTGCCGGGTGCTGGATCGCACGGGTCTGATTCTTGATATTTTCGCCCAGCGGGCGCGCACCCATGAAGGCAAATTACAGGTGGAACTGGCCCAGCTTCAGCATCTGTCTACGCGGTTGGTTCGGGGCTGGACCCATCTGGAACGCCAGAAGGGCGGCATCGGCCTGCGTGGACCGGGTGAAACCCAGCTGGAAACGGATCGTCGCCTGCTTGGCGATCGTATTCGCACGCTGAATAAACGTCTGCTCAAGGTTCGACGGCAACGGGAGCAGGGACGCCGCGCACGAAAACGCGCGGAACGGGCTACTGTGTCGCTGGTGGGCTATACCAATGCGGGCAAATCCACCTTGTTTAATGCACTGACCAAGGCCGATGTGATGGTCGCCAATCAGTTGTTCGCAACACTTGATCCCACCCTCAGGCGCCTGGATCTGGCCGGTGGTCAGTCTGTCGTGCTGGCGGATACGGTCGGCTTTATTCGCCATTTGCCGCATGATCTGGTCGAAGCTTTTCGTTCCACCCTGCAGGAAACCCGGGATGCCGATCTGTTGTTGCATGTGGTCGATGCCGCCAGCGATGAACGTACAGAACAACTGGAGCAGGTTAACAAGGTGCTGGAAGACATTGATGCCCAGGACCGACCGCAACTGCTGGTATACAACAAAATCGATCAACTGACGGACGTCGAACCCCGCATTGAACGTGACGGCGAAGGCCGCCCGTTGCGGGTCTGGATCTCGGCTTTGCGCGGACAGGGGCTGGATCTATTAGGTGAGGCTATCGTCGAGGTGCTGGATCGAGGACGAGTTATCCAGCAGCTGCAATTATCGGCGGCGGAAGGCCGTCTGCGTGCGCAGTTGTATGAACGGGGGCAGATTTTGCAGGAATCTGTCGATCAGCAGGGTAACTGGTTACTCAAGGTCGAGTTGCCTGCCAGCGAATGGCAGATTCTGGACCGGCAGGAAAATATCTCAGGACATATAATTGGTATCGATCAAAATCCTCACCTTGCGGTTATGAGCGAAGCCCAATAGAATCCATCTCTTACGTGACAACAGGCGTTTCGACGCAAGTCACCCCAAATGTACAGTATCAACCAAAATCTACGGAGTCATGACATGGCCTGGAACGAACCCGGTGGTTCAGGAAACAAAGATCCCTGGGGGAACCGCAATAATCAGGGTCCCCCCGATCTGGATGAATTTGTCAAGAAGCTGCAGAATAAACTGGCTGGCCTGTTTGGCGGCAAGGGTGGTTCTGGTTCCGGTGGTGGCGGTGCTTCCGGCGGTAACGCCGGTTCGATCAGCCTGGGGGTGATCGCCGTGGTGCTGGCCGGTATCTGGGCTCTGTCAGGCATTTATATTGTCGATCAGGGCAAACAGGGCGTGGTCTTGCAGTTTGGCGCGTTTAGTTCGATTACCGAGCCGGGGCCGCACTGGTATCCGCGTTTCATCGATACCGTCGATGTCGTGGATGTGGAGAATGTTCGCAGTGTCAACCTGGGGCATACTTCGGATGAGGCTTTGATGCTGACCCAGGATGAGAACATCATCGACATCAAGTTCACCGTCCAGTACAAGGTCAAGGATGCGCGCGACTATCTGTTCAGTGTGCGCGATCCTGATTTGACCCTGCGTCAGGTAACGGAAAGCGCGGTACGCGAAATTGTCGGCAAGAATAAACTCGATTATATCATCACCGAAGGTCGGGTTGCGGTATCCGCCGACATCGGCGCACTGATCCAGAAAATACTCGACAGTTATGCCACTGGTATTACCGTGGTCAATTTGAATATGCAGGACGCCCAGCCGCCGGAACAGGTGCAGCAGGCCTTTGATGATGCGATCAAGGCGCGCGAAGACAAGCAGCGTCAGATTAATGAAGCCGAAGCCTATTCCAATGACGTATTGCCTAGAGCGCGCGGTAAGGCTGCTCGTGTAGTACAGGAAGCCAAAGCCTATGAGGCGGAAGTGGTCGCTCGTGCCGAAGGTGAAACCGAGCGTTTCATCAAGGTTCTGGGGCAATATAAAAAGGCGCCAAAGGTGACGCGTGAGCGTTTGTATCTGGATACGATGGAAGAGGTTATGGCCGGTTCCAACAAAGTGATGGTGGATGTGAAGAACAGCAACAACCTGATGTACCTGCCGCTGGATAAAATGATCACGCATAAACCGTCGGTGGTTGAAAGTGATGTTAGCAGCAGTGCGCCGCCGACAACTACGCGCAGAAGGGCACCGTTGTCCTCGGCGCGTGACAACCGTTTCAGTGAACGGCAGCGCAGCCGGGAGGTACGCTAATGAACAGTTCCAGAATTGGCGTTTTGATCGCCGTCGCTATTGTCGTTATTTTGTTTCTGGCATCGGTATTTACGGTGAATGAACGTGAACTGGCGATCAAGTTCAGGTTGGGGGAAATCATCAAAGCTGACTACCAGCCCGGCCTGTATTTTCAGACACCGTTTATCAATAACGTCAAGAAGTTTGATAAGCGTATTCTGACGCTGGATGCGCGGCCCGCCAATTATCTGACCAAGGAGAAGAAAAACGTCAACGTAGACTTCTTCGTCAAATGGCGAATAAACGATGTCAGCACGTATTACACCTCGATGAGCGGTAATGAACGCAAGGCGATGGAGCGCATTTATACCACTATTAATGAAGGTTTGCGTGGCGAGTTCAGTAATCGCAATATCCAGGACGTTATTTCCGGTGAACGTGCGACTATCATGAATAACGTGAATAAACAGGCCAATAAACAATTGAGCAAGTTTGGTATCAAGGTAGTGGATGTGCGGGTCAAGCGTATTGATTTCACGGCGACTATTAGCGAATCGGTGTACCAGCGGATGGAAGCTGAACGTACTCGCGTGGCCAAGGACCTGCGTTCGCGTGGTGCGGAAGCAGCGGAGCGAATTCGTGCCGGTGCGGATCGCCAACGTACTGTTACCCTGGCCAATGCCTACAAAGAAGCTCAGCAGTTGCGCGGTGACGGCGATGCACGGGCATCGGAAATCTACGCCAAAGCGTATAGCAAGGATCCGGAATTCTTTTCTTTCTACCGCAGTCTCAATGCCTATCGTTCATCATTGGGCCGAGGCGGAGATATCATGGTGCTGGAGCCGGATTCCGAATTCTTCAGGTATTTTAAGAATGCCAAGGGCAAGTAGTAAGCTGGAATGTTTGGCTACTTACTGACGGCAGTGGCGTTGGTGCTGGTAATAGAAGGTCTATTGCCGGCACTGAGTCCGCGTAGCTACCGACAGACCATGTTAAATATGAGCAAGATGGATGATCGCGTTCTGCGCAGTATGGGGCTGCTAAGTATGGCGGCCGGTGCATTGTTGTTATATTTCTTCAAAGGCTAAAGCAAGCGTTCCAAATACCAGAATACTTATAAAGCCCCGTCCGCTAATCACGCAAATGAACGTGCCTGAGCGATGCTGAATGGAACGCGAAGCGGTTTTACAGTGCAAAGTAGCGTTATTATTCGCGTTCTTTTGCGGACTTAATTTATGTCAGGTGGACGGGTATTGGGACGCCTATTTTTAGAGCATTACTTATGAAAGACGAACGCTGGCTGTTGCCGGAAGGCATCGAAGAAGTCTTGCCGCGTCAGGCGCGTGCGCTTGAAAGGCTGCGGCGCAGGCTGCTGGATATCTACGATAGCTGGGGCTACGAGCGGGTTATGCCGCCATTCATTGAATATCTGGAATCCCTGCTTACCGGCACCGGCAACGATCTGGATTTGCAGACTTTCAAGCTAACTGATCAACTCAGCGGCCGTATGATGGGCATTCGCGCCGATATGACCCCCCAGGTTTCTCGCATTGCCGCCTGTCACTTGCAACAGGATGCGCCTGTGCGTCTGTGCTATATAGGCAGCGTGATCAAGACCCGCCCCGACAGTTTTGCCAGTTCTCGCAGTCCCTTACAGCTGGGTGCTGAATTATACGGCCATAGCGGAGTGGAAAGTGATATCGAGATTCTCAGTCTAATGATCGAAACTCTGCATCAATCCGGTATTGCCCAGCCCTATATCGATCTGGGTCATGTCGGTATTTACCGTGGCCTGGTGCAGCAGGCTGGATTGAGTCCGACGCAGGAAGCCGTGCTTTTCGATGCCCTGCAGCGTAAGGCCAGGCCCGAAATCGAGGCCTGTCTGGCCGACTGGAAACTGAAAGACAGCCTTGCTGGTATGTTGTTGGCTCTGGCGGATCTGAATGGCGGTGACGAGGTACTCGAACAGGCAACAGTGCAATTAAAAACTGCGGCTGCTCCAGTGCAGACGGCGTTAAAAAATCTTGCCGCGATTGCCGATGGACTCCGACAGCAGCAGCCGCAGTTGAATCTGCATTATGATTTGGCTGAACTGCGCGGTTACCATTATCATACTGGCGTAGTATTTGCCGCCTACGTTGCCGGCCGTGGGCTGGCGATTGCGCAGGGGGGACGGTATGACGATATTGGCGAGGTCTTTGGCAATGCGCGTCCGGCTACCGGCTTCAGCACGGATCTGAAAGTTTTGATTGAAACTGATCCTGAAACTGAGGAATCTCTCAGTTCAATCTTTGCCCCGGCGGATAATGCTATTGAGCTGACGAAACTGATCCGTGAATTGCGGGCCCAGGGGCAGCGCGTGATTCAGGCACTGCCGGGGCAAAAGGGTGGCGCGGTGGAAATGGGCTGTGAGCGCGAGATTGTAAAGGATGACAAAGGCTGGTCTGTTAAGTAGCTTGGGCTGAATAAAATGAAGCCCAACTACACATCGGTTTACAGGACAATTAATTAGCGGGCGTAGGATGGGTTTCGCTTCGCTCTACCCAACGTACCATATGATATCCTGTCTGTTTGTGGTCGGGTAATTTATTAAACTTTTAAATATAAAAATTGAGTTGGATTAAATTATGGGAAAAAACGTCATTATTATCGGCACCCAGTGGGGTGATGAAGGCAAGGGCAAGGTCGTTGACTTGCTCACCGACCGTGCCAGTGCCGTGGTGCGTTTCCAGGGTGGTCACAATGCCGGCCATACTCTGGTCATTGACGGCAAGAAAACGGTGCTGCATCTAATTCCCTCAGGCGTTTTGCGTGAGAAGGTTAAATGCCTGATCGGCAATGGCGTGGTGCTGTCGCCGGAAGCCCTGCTCAAAGAGTTGACCATGCTGGAGCAAAACGGTGTGCCTGCGCGTGAGCGTCTGCGCATCAGTGAAGCCTGCCCGTTAATTCTGTCCTATCACGTTGCCCTGGATCATGCCCGTGAAGTGGCGCGCGGCAAAAAAGCCATCGGCACCACCGGTCGGGGCATCGGCCCGGCCTATGAAGACAAGGTTTCCCGGCGTGGTTTGCGCCTGGGTGATCTGTTTCACCGTGAACGTTTCGCCGCCAAGTTGGGTGAAGTGCTGGATTATCATAATTTCGCCCTGAAGAACTACTTCAAAGCGGATACGGTCGATTTCAACCAGGTGCTGGATGAGAGCATGGCGATGGTGGATGATCTGAAGCCGCTGATTGCCGACATTCCTGATATGTTGCACCAGTACCGCAGCAACGGTGAGAATGTGATGTTCGAAGGCGCCCAGGGTGCGCTGCTGGATATCGATCATGGCACCTACCCCTATGTGACCTCTTCCAATACTACCGCCGGAGGCGCGGCTACCGGCAGCGGCATGGGTCCCGGCTATTTCGACTACATACTGGGCATTACCAAGGCCTACACGACCCG
>VAPK011179439.1_pt1 | contig 10357 bp, 10 predicted proteins | sample 3395031 | NCBI WGS metagenome assembly VAPK01 (sample SAMN08290443, study PRJNA428436) | hydrothermal vent metagenome | isolation source: Deep-sea hydrothermal vent chimney 1 | place: Pacific Ocean: Juan De Fuca Ridge
AATATGCCAGGTTTTTAATCCTAACTGATTTGCCGTTACAATATTCTCCAATGTATCATCAATAAACAAAGTAGATGCAGCTAATAAATCGTTTTCTTGAATAATCTGATCAAAAGGTTCAGTATCTGGTTTTCTCAAATGTATTTGATGAGAATAATAGATCCTTTCAAAGCAATATGCAAACCGCTTGTAAAAATCTGATCCATAGTGATTTTTAACAAAATTAACGTGCATTTCATTGGTATTACTCAATAGAAAAAGACGATATTTTTTGGGAATATTCTCTAAAAATTCAAGACGGTGTAATGGGAAATCTCCCAATATAGAAACCCATGATTTAACAAGTAGTTCATCTGAGAAACCTTTACTTTTTAAAACATCTTTATAATAATTTTTAAATTCATCTGTTGATACCAAACCTTTTTCATACAATTGATTAAAACCTGTCATATTACTGGTAACATCTTTTAAACCTAAATAGTGCAATTCTTCCTGAAACCTTTTATGTTCTAGATCAATAAATACATCCCCCAGATCAAAAATTATATTCTCAATCATATATTTGTATATAATAAAAGTTTATCTGAACCTATTTGCAATTCCCTTGTTTTATTACCATTAAATGATGGAGCTTTTATTCCTTTTTCAAATTTCACATCCCCAATAAAAATTCTTGCTTCATCCCAAGCATCCGCATCTATAAATTTTTGCAGGGTTATTGCTCCACCTTCTATAATTAGAGACTGTATCTCCATTTTATACAAAACATCTAAAACTTGTCTTATTACATCACCTTTGAAATCAATTCTTTCATAAAAAACTTTCTCACCTGTTTTCTTCGTGTCTTTATCAGTAAATAGAACCGTATCTGTTTCCCCATCATAAAAATCATAATGCTTTGGAATTCTCAATTCTTTATCCAAAGCTATTCGAAGAGGTGATCTTCCAAAAAAAGTTCTTGCATTTAATTTCGGATTATCTTGTAAAACAGTATTGGTTCCAACCATAATCGATGCTTCTTCTGTCCGCCATTTATGAACAAGCTGTTGAGAATAATTATTTGAAATCCAGATTGGTTTCTTTTCTGTATCAGATGTAATTTCAGGAAAGATAAAACCATCCTTTGTTTGTGCCCATTTCAATATAATATAAGGTCGCTTTTTTTGATGAAAAGTAAAAAATCTTCTATTCAGATAATTACATTCTTTTTCTAAAACACCTACCGTAACATTACAGCCATTCTTTTTTAAAAAAGCAATACCTTTTCCTTTGACCTTACTGTTTTGATCAATTGCACCAATTACGACATTTGGAATTTTCATTTGTACGATCAAAAGTGAACAAGGAGGCGTCTTTCCGTAATGAGAACATGGTTCTAAATTTACATAAATAGTAGATTTCTTTAAAAGATTTTTATCTTTCACAGCATGGATCGCATTTACCTCTGCATGAGGTTCACCGGCTTTTCTATGCCAGCCTTCTCCAATGATCTTATTATCACAAACCACTACACTACCAACCAGCGGATTAGGATAAGTTGTACCTAAACCATTCTTTGCCAGCTCCAAACAGCGTTGCATGTATATTTTATGAATCTCCAATTGAATGAATTATTATATTTTACGAAAATATAAAAAGATTATCTTTAAATTTGAATTCTTGATATTAATTACCATTCATTTATGAATAACGATATTGTTATTAGAGTTATCCGAAAAGAGGATAATTATTCTCTTTCAAAAATAATTAAAACTACTTTAGAAGAGTTTGATGCTGCTATTGAAGGAACGGCTTATACCGACAAGGAAACAAATGCCATGTTTGAGGCTTACTCCAACGAAAAATCAATTTATTATGTTGCTTTATTCAATGATGAAATTGTTGCCGGATGCGGAATCAATGCTTTGCAAAATACCCAAGAGAATATTTGTGAGCTACAAAAAATGTATATGTCCCCTGAGGCACGTGGAAAAAAAATAGGGAAAAATTTACTTCTTAGTTGCCTTTCATTTGCAAAAAAAGCAGGTTACCATCAATGTTATCTGGAAACTTTTCCTAATATGACATCTGCTATTGATCTATACAAAAAAAACGGATTTCACAATATTGACCGTGCTTTAGGAAACACTTGTCATTATTCGTGTAATGTATGGATGCTAAAAGATCTGTAATGAATATCCTACAACTAAAACGACTGTTCCATTCCGAATTAAAAAATATATTCCCACAAATTGAGATCCAAAGTTTTTTTTATTTGCTATCAGATGCTTTTTTAGGATTAAAAAAAGTAGATATTGCCTTAGAACCTGATTTCAAAATTTCCACCTCAAAAGAAAAAATATTCAATTCCGCTTTAGCGAAACTAAAACAAGAAATACCCATACAATATATAATAGGTGAAACTGAATTTTACGGACTACCTTTTTTTGTAGATAATAATGTTTTAATTCCCAGACCGGAAACAGAAGAGTTAGTTGACTGGATCATTAACGAAATGCAAAGCACAAAGTTTAAAGTAAAAAGTAATTCTACCAACGGCTTGAACATTCTTGATATTGGAACCGGGAGTGGTTGTATTGCAATTTCACTGACCAAAAATATCTCTACGGCTAAAGTTTGGGCACTTGACATATCAGAAAAAGCTTTAGAAATAGCAAATAAAAATGCAAAATTGAATCATGTAAACGTTCAATTTCTAAACAAAAATATTCTTACTATAAAAAATTTACCTGTGAAATTTGATATTATTGTAAGTAACCCGCCTTATGTAAGAGAAATAGAAAAAAGTGAGATTAAAAACAATGTTCTTGAATATGAACCACATTTAGCTTTATTCGTAAAGGACGAAGTTCCTCTTTTATTTTATAATAAAATTGCTGATTTTGCTATGAACAATTTAAATGAAAATGGAACATTGTATTTTGAGATCAATCAATATCTTAGTAAAGAAACTATAGAGCTACTGCAAAAAAAAGGATTTCAAAATATTGAATTAAAAAAAGATATTTTTAATAATGACAGAATGATTAAAGCTGAGATATAAAAAGTATTATTCCTTTCAACTTTTTGAATTACTTTTGTCCTATGCGAATAGATATCATTACCGTTAACCCAGAATTAATTAAAAGTCCGTTTGAGCATTCCATCATCAAAAGAGGAATTAATAAAGGAATCGTCGAAGTGCATTTTCATGATCTGCGAAATTATGCTATTAATAAATATGGTAAAATTGACGATTACCAGTTTGGAGGTGGAGCAGGAATGGTATTGATGATTGAACCCATTGACAAATGTATTTCGGCTTTACTCGAACAACGAAATTATGATGAGGTCATTTATATGACCCCTGATGCCAAAACCTTGAACCAGCAAATGGCCAATAAATTATCCTCTGCAGAAAATATTATCATATTAACAGGTCATTATAAAGGAGTTGATCAAAGAGTTAGAGACAAATTTGTTACCAAAGAAATTTCTATTGGTGACTATGTACTATCGGGTGGCGAATTGGCTGCTGCAATATTATGTGATACTGTTATCCGTTTGATTCCGGGGGTTTTGGGAGATGAAACCTCGGCTTTGACAGATTCTTTTCAGGATAATTTACTCGCACCTCCTGTATATACTCGTCCTTCAGCATATAAAAATATGAAAGTTCCTGAAATACTTTTATCAGGAAATTTTCCTAAAATTGAAGAATGGCGTCATAGCGAAGCTATAAAGAGGACAAAAAATATAAGACCTGACCTTTTAAAAATGGATGATGACTAAAATAAGATCCATTCTTTTTATAATCATACTTCTTTTACATTTAAGTGTAAATGGTCAAAAAGATAGTTTATCAATTAAAAACAGCAAACCACAAAAATCTTTTTTAAAGCAATCTATTCTACCATTATCATTGATTACTACCGGAATAATCATCAATTATTCAAACGGAACTTTTGGTAAAAAAAATATACAGGAAAATATACAAAACGATTTTCCTGATTTTCATACAAATGCAGATAACTATCTCTTATTTGTTCCTGTTGCGATGATGTATACCGCTGATCTTCTTAAAATAGAAAGCAAGAATGATGCATTTACGCAAACTAAATACCTTATGATTGCAGGTTTAGCCAATAGTTTGATTACGGTTGGTGTTAAAAGTATCACAAATGAACAAAGACCAGATGAATCTGATAATGACAGTTTTCCTTCCGGGCATACTTCCAATGCATTTGTGATGGCAACAGTTTTGCACCATGAATTTGTTGATACGAGTCCTTGGCTCGCTTACAGCGGATATTTATTTGCCACAACAACAGGGGTTTTTAGAGTTTTAAATAACAAACATTGGGTTAGCGATGTATTGGTAGGCGCAGGAATCGGAATCATTGTTACCGATTTGGTTTACCGATTTGAACCGTTAAAAAACTGGAATCCATTCAAAAATAAAAAAAACAAAGTTATATTGAGTCCCACTTATACCGATAATAAATTTGGATTCTATGCTAACATTCAGTTTTAAAGCACTTTAACACTACCAAATGAAAGAAAAAATATTTACAACATTAGGTTTTATATTTAAAAGAATTTATTAAATTTGCAAACTCAAAATCAACCTCTGACGAAAATCGTGCATGTTGGTATTTGTTCAACCATTTAAAAGAATATAATGGAAAATTTAGTAAATTTTGTACAAAAAGAATTTGTAGCAAAAAATGACATTCCGGAATTTGCTGCTGGTGATACCATAACAGTTTATTACGAAATTAGAGAAGGTAAAAAAACACGTACCCAGTTTTTTAAAGGAGTTGTGATCCAAAGAAGAGGAAGCGGAAGCTCTGAAACATTTACAATTAGAAAAATGTCTGGCACAATTGGTGTTGAGCGTATTTTCCCAATTAATTTACCTGCTATTCAAAAAATTGAAATCAACAAAAAAGGCAAAGTAAGAAGAGCAAGAATCTTTTATTTTAGAAACCTTACAGGTAAAAAAGCACAAATCAAGGAGAGAAGAGTTTAATCCTTATCTCTTTTACCATAATATAGATCCCGCCTCAATTGAAGCTGGATTTTTTATTAACATTTGTTAATAAGTCCTATTGATATCTTGTTGAAATCAAAATCCACTTTTTTTTTGAAAAATCGAAATATACTTATATATTTGTTGGAGAAATTTAAAGGAAAGTAAATTTTTACATGAAGACGCAGAGATGCAAATCACAAGTGTTGATTGAAAAAAGGAATTTAAATTTAAATTTTGGGATAAGGATTAAACCTTGTTCAGTGATTTACGATCTTGTCAATAAATAACAACAGTATTTAGCATAAATATGAAAGTAATTTAGAGGTTGTTGATTACGAAGATTAAATACATTGAATTAAAATATTATCAAAGCTTAGGTTGAGATAAAATTTTACAAAAGGTTTGAAGTATTTAATTGAGATAATTAGTGATTGTTGCGTAAAAGCAACGAATTATAATTGAGAAATTGATTGTAATTTCACAAAATGTTTCAGGCAAATCTCCATGATAAAGATTCTCTTTATTATGGAGATTGTTTTTTTTTACCACCATTTATTCCACCAATATTTAATATATTTGTTCCACATAAATCAAATTAATAGTAATGCCGTAATTACTTCATAATTCGAATGATTATGGCTTTTGTAAGATATATATTATGAGTAAATCACCTAAAATTATTTACACCAAAACAGATGAAGCACCTGCTTTGGCTACTTATTCATTTCTACCAATTGTGGAAGCTTTTACCAGATCATCTGGTATAGATATTGAAACCAAAGATATTTCACTTGCAAGTAGAATCTTAGCGTTGTTTCCTGAAGAATTAAAAGAAAATCAAAGGGTAACAGATGCTTTGGCTGAACTTGGCGAACTGGTAAAAAAACCAGAAGCAAACATTATCAAATTACCTAATATTTCTGCCTCTGTTCCGCAATTGATTGCTGCAATAAAAGAATTGCAGGCACTGGGCTATGCAATTCCTGATTATTTGGAGAATCCGAAAACGGAAAAAGAAAAAGAAATACAAAAAAAATACAGTACAGTAAAAGGTTCTGCTGTGAATCCTGTTTTAAGAGAAGGAAATTCAGACAGAAGAGCCCCAAAAGCGGTGAAGAATTATGCTAAAAAGAATCCTCATTCCATGGGTGCATGGTCTGCTGATTCTAAAACGCATGTATCCACTATGGATCATGGTGATTTTTTCGCAAACGAAAAATCTGTTACTGTTTCAAAAGCAGGTGATATTAAAATTGAATTTATTGACAACAATGGTAACACATCTGTTTTAAAAGAAAAAACAACATTATTGGCTGGTGAAGTTATTGATGCAACCATCATGAGCAAAAAAGCTCTTCTTACATTTATCCAGGAACAAATTGATGATGCAAAAGATAAAAATGTATTGTTTTCAATACATATGAAAGCTACCATGATGAAAGTTTCCGATCCAATCATTTTTGGACACGCAGTAAATGTGTTCTTTAAAGATGTTTTTGAAAAGTACAGCACAATTATTGAAGAATTGGGAGTGGATGTGAACAATGGATTTGGTGACCTGATCAAAAAAATGCAAAGTCTTCCAGAAGACCAAAGATCTGCCATGGAAGCTGATATCAAAAAATGCTTTGAAAACAATCCTTCTATTGCAATGGTAAATTCTGATAAAGGAATTACCAATCTGCATGTCCCCAGTGATGTAATTATTGACGCTTCTATGCCTGCAATGATTCGTACTTCAGGACAAATGTGGAATGCAGAGGGCAAACAAGAAGATACCAAAGCAGTAATTCCGGATAGTAGTTATGCTGGTATTTATGAAGCTACGATTGATTTTTGCAGAGAGCACGGAGCTTTTGATCCTTCGACCATGGGTACGACTTCTAATGTTGGTTTAATGGCGCAAAAAGCAGAAGAGTATGGATCTCATGATAAAACTTTTGAAATCCAAGGTGATGGTGTTGTAAAGGTTACAGATGATGCTGGAGAAGTGATTTTTGAACATACCGTTGAAAATGGTGATATATGGAGAATGTGTCAGGCAAAAGACGCTCCTATTAAAGACTGGATCAAACTAGCGGTAAACAGAGCCAGAGCTACCGGTTCACCTGCTATTTTCTGGCTGGATAAGAACAGAGCCCATGATGCTCAAATTATTGAAAAGATAAACACTTACCTTCCTGAAAATGATATAGCAGGTCTGGACATCCAGATTATGGCTCCAAAAGATGCAACATTATACACATTAAAAAGGGCAAAGGCAGGTTTAGATACCATTTCTGTAACCGGAAATGTGTTAAGAGACTATTTAACAGATTTATTCCCTATTTTAGAATTGGGAACGAGTGCAAAAATGTTGTCCATTGTTCCTTTAATGAGTGGAGGTGGTCTGTTTGAAACAGGTGCCGGTGGATCTGCACCTAAACATGTACAACAATTTGTTCAGGAAGGGCATTTACGATGGGCTTCTTTAGGAGAGTTTTTGGCATTAGCAGTTTCACTGGAACATCTGGGAACAAATTATAATGTTCCAAGTGCTCTGGTACTGGCTGAAACTTTAGATGAAGCAACAGATAAATTTCTTGACAATAAAAAATCCCCTTCCCGTAAGGTGAATGAATTAGACAATAGAGGAAGTCATTATTATTTGGCAACTTACTGGGCTCAGGCCTTGGCAGCCCAAAATAAAGACAAAGATTTAAAAGAGCTTTTTGCTCCTATTGCAACAAAACTAGAGGCAAACGAAACATTAATTATCAATGAATTGAATGCTGCACAGGGAGCTCCGGTAGATATAGGAGGATATTATCATTTTGACCATAACTTGACACAAAAAGCAATGAGAGCAAGCGAAACATTTAATGCTATTATTGAAGCTGTTTTGTAATTTTTTTAATAACTCAAATATTTAAAAGCGAGAATTAAATTCTCGCTTTTTTTTCGTTTGAATAATCAATTCATATCTTTATAAATAAATTTATTTGTAAAAATCTATGGGAAAAGGACAAAAAAAGCAGAACTTAGAAAATAAAGAACCAAAATCCTTATTAAATACCGGACTAAAATATCTGGCCATTTCTTTACCTCTTCTCTTTATTTCTCCAATTGTTATTACCATAGGTTTTAAAGCAATAAAAAAAAGTGATAATTATATACCTTTTATTATAGGCTGTATTTTAGCTATTTTCACCATACTTTTAGTTGTGCAGACATTTAGAAAAATATTAAAATCACTTTTTAGCAGATAAGTTCTAATATAAACTTCGTCTAAGAAATAAAACAAAGTGAAAAAGTGAAAAATAAATCTTTTTACATACGACTAACCCAATGGGAACATTGGCCTACTCTATTGTTTTACATCCCTTTGGCTCCATTTTTTATATACAGAGCGATCAAAGCAAGACATCCTATTCATTATGTAGCAACCAATCCAAATATTTTATATTCCGGAAACGGGACAGAGTCTAAATTTGAAACGCTTTCTCTGGTACCTGAAAAATACCGACCTAAAGGAGTATTGATATCAAAAAAGAACAAGGGTCAATCTGTAAAAGATCAGATAAACAACTTGCCCTTTGACTATCCTATTATTGCCAAACCTGACATTGGATTTAGAGGTTATCTGGTTAAAAAAATTGAAAATAAAAAAATACTTTTAAATTATTTAAATCAGGTGGATACTGATATCATTTTGCAGGAATTTATTCCTTATCATAATGAACTGGGTATTTTCTACCATAGAATTCCGGGAAATAAAAAGGGGAAAATAACCTCTGTGACTATTAAGAAATTTATTTCAGTTGTTGGAGATGGAAAAAGTACTTTATCTCAATTGATAAAAAATGATAGCAGGGCTTTTCTGTACTATAAAATTTTTAAAAACATCCATAAATCCAACATGGACAAAGTTTATCAAAAAGGTAAAAAAGTTGTCCTTACAGAAATAGGAAACCATTCAAAAGGGACACAATTTTTAAACGGCAATCATCTTATTGACAATAATTTAGAAAATTTTATGGATGATCTATGTGCACAAATTGAAGGTTGGTATTACGGAAGACTGGATATTAAATTCAAAGATTATGAAAGCCTTTTAAAAGAGAAAGATTTTAAAATATTAGAAGTCAACGGAATTATCTCTGAGCCTACTCATATTTATGATCCCACCAGTGAAGGTTCTTCCTTCATAAATTGTGTAAAAACCATCAATGATCACTGGGACATTATGAATAATATTGCCATAAAAAACCATAAAATGAATGGGGTGAAATATCCTGAGCTTTTCCCTTACCTAAAAAATATGTATTGGTTAAGAAGTCATTCCAAAAAATTAAAGGAATTAAACAAGCTAGAATTTTAATCTGCTATTTCACCTCGAGGAGTTGTTGGATTATACCCAAAATCAGCATCCGGCAATTGAATTCCCAGTTGTGAAATAATATATCCTATGCTTGCAAAATGATGAATAGCATGGCTATGCGCCTGAATCAAAGCAGAAGCCAAAGTATAATTAGCTGTAATCATACCCAATCCAAGATCATCTTTCACCTCTACTCTTACATCCAGATCAATGGTTTTTAAAAATTCCAGTTTTTCAATAACTTCTTCAAAATACTGAAGTCCGAATGCAACCTTTTTTTCTGCCAATTCATTTCTTTTTCTTGCTGAAAGATCTACTTTTTTAGATTCCAAACCATCAAAAATACAACCAAACACATCTAAAATATGACGCATATGGATACCAATACTAGAATAATAAGGAGCAATAGAACTATCACTATATTGGGTATCATCAATTGCATTAATTAATTTAACACCCCTTTGTAGATTATAAATAATTGCCTGGATCATTAATTTTTTTACTTTATAGTCGCTAAATTAATAAAATAATTACTTCAAAAATTTAATTAAGGTCATTATTCCTAAAACAAGGAATAACAAACTTAAAATATAATTGATATTTCGTGCAATAAACTGTGCTCTTTTTTCAATAACAGAAGCAAATAGCACGTATACAGAAAACAATGACAATGCCCCAAGAAAGACTCCTGCAACAAAAATACTGATAAATGGCTGACGCATGATTAACAATTCTTTGGCTTCCAAAATAGAACCCAACACCAGATAAAACGGAATTACCAGCATATTCATGGAGGACATCAGCATTCCTTTTAAAATAAAATTACCTTTCTCTACTTTACCCTTTCCTTTGAATTTTTTTCTTGCCTGAAAAAAGAATATAATTGATAAAACGAGCAACACCACAATACCGGCAATGGTTAAATTATCAATCACCTCAGGATATTTTACAAAATATTTTGCAAATGCAAGTGCAATATATGC
>VAPK010032456.1_pt1 | contig 10356 bp, 12 predicted proteins | sample 3395031 | NCBI WGS metagenome assembly VAPK01 (sample SAMN08290443, study PRJNA428436) | hydrothermal vent metagenome | isolation source: Deep-sea hydrothermal vent chimney 1 | place: Pacific Ocean: Juan De Fuca Ridge
CCTTTAGCTGATGCCATAGTACCGCAGAGCGCATACCCGCTAACAGTAATGCTCTGACCTTGTTGGCATTTATGCTATCAGATAAATAACGGCTATCACCGGCAACCATAATTTTGGGTTGTAGCTGACTGATAGTGTCGGCGTAGGTTCCTGCCAGGTTGGCGATCACGTTTTCATGCAACAGTGGGAAATGTTCACGTTGGGCACGCGCTCGTTCTACACCGCTGGCAAGTTGTGACAGCATGGCATCATTTTTCATCAACTTGTTGCACAGGTGCAGCAGGCTAATCAGGTAACGGGCAACATCCATATTCCGTTGTGTGTTTCCGCCCAGTTGTTTAATTAAAGTTTGTAGTCCGCTGTATAGATTCTCAACCCGCCCATATACAGCCAGCGTATTTTCGGGGTCGGTGACGAACAGGGTTTCCAGTGAGGCTTCCATGTCACTCTCACTGAGTTGACCTGTGGTTGCCAGTGAACTGACAAGCGCGGTGGCCTGAAACATACCGGCCAGAGCCAGGGTGCGTTCACTGATGCTACTCATGATGTTTTATCCTGCGGGGTTGTCTGAAAGCTGTTGATGATGCCGCCGCCGATACATTCTTCATCCTGATAGAAAACGATAGATTGTCCCGGAGTTACAGCCCACTGGGGTTGGTCAAAGATTACTGTGCAGTTGTTATTAGCGATGCGGGTAATGGTGCAGGCGGAGTCTGTTTGTCGGTAACGGGTTTTAGCGCTGTATGCGCAAGTGATTGGTGGTGCGATCCCAGCCGTCCAGCTTAAATCAGACGCGGTTAGTTCACGGCTATAAAGCAGGGGGTGATCATGGCGTTCAACTACAATTAGCCGGTTGTTTTTTAAATCCTTGTCGGCCACATACCAGGTTGCACCTTCATGGCCTTTGATGCCGCCGATTCCCAGTCCCTGTCGTTGACCCAGGGTGTAATACATCAGACCATCATGTTTGCCAATAATTTCACCCTCGGTGGTCATTGTCTCACCGGGCTGGGCGGGAAGATAGCGTTGCAGAAAGGCTTTGAAGTCACGTTCGCCGATAAAACAAATGCCGGTGCTGTCTTTTTTATTGAAGGTGACAAGTTGATGTTGTTCTGCCAGTTTGCGTACCGCAGGTTTTTCCAGCTCGCCAATCGGAAACAGACTTTTTGAAAGTTGCTGTTGACCCAGTGTGTAAAGAAAATAACTTTGATCTTTGTTGTGATCAAGGCCTTTGAGTAGCCGGTAACGACCGTCGATGCAGTCGATGCGCGCATAGTGGCCGGTGGCAATATAATCCGCGCCCAGTGACAGGGCGTAGTCTAGAAAAGCCTTGAACTTGATTTCCCGGTTGCAGAGTATGTCCGGGTTGGGTGTGCGTCCGGCGCGATATTCACTGAGAAAATATTCGAATACTCTGTCCCAGTATTGATCGGAAAAATTAACGCCCTGTAATGCTATTCCCAATTTGTCACAGACTGCGCGGGCATCTTGTAAATCATCTTCGGCGCTACAGTGTTCCTCCGTATCATCACCTTCCCAGTTTTTCATGAATACGCCGCGTAGTGTAGAACCCTGCTGTTGCAGCAGCAGGGCGGTGACAGAGGAGTCCACGCCACCCGACATGCCGACAATGATGTGTTTGTTTTTTGTTTCGGTCATTTAATAAAACGGCCAATGATCTTTGCGAACATTTTGTACAGTCCCCAGCCGATCACAATTAAAAGCGGAAAGTAGGGAACAATGGCGTCGAATAAACTCATAAGTCTGTCTGCTTAATGTCTATTTTGCGGTGCCTGGATTGTGCCTGCACCAGCACCCAGGGTGCGATGACCACAGCCCAAAATACGGTCGAGTTGTTCTGCCATTGGCGAGCATCATCGTCATCAGCGCGCTTGAGTTGACCACTACTAAGCCAGTGGTCAATCTCGTCATCATCATCGTGAGTAAATTTCAGGGCGATATCGATCAGATCCAGTTCAGAATTTACTGTAATCACTACGCCGCGCGCAAAATGGCGCTGAAGTTCTGACCATTCTATTTTACCGGTTTCTCGGTTTAGTTTCTGACGCAATTCATGCTCGTTGTTTTGTTCTGGATTCATCGGATGTCTTTTATTAATTTCAGCGGATAGCGTTGTCCTGCGAGGTAATCATCGACACAGTGCAACACCAGTGGGCTACGCAAATTTGTTTGTTGTGCTAGCTGCTCTCGACTGAGCCAGAGACTGCGTATAATACCGTCATCAAGTGCCTGTTGAGACTGGTGTGCAGAAACGCGGCCACTGTAACAATGGCGTAAAAAGGTTTCTCCCGTTTCTGGATGTAGCCAGCGGTAGATGCCGATGAGAGCTTCGGGTAAAAATTGCCATGCGGTTTCTTCCTGGGTTTCACGAATGACGGCTTCGATAAAACTCTCCCCGCTTTCAAGGTGGCCAGCAGGCTGGTTGAGCAGGATTTCTCCGTCAATAGATTCTTCAACCATGAGAAAATGCCCGTCACGTTCAACCAGGGCGGCGACGGTGACGTGGGGATGCCAGCGCTGTTTTTTTGGTTTTAGTTGTCTCATATAAATAGTCGTTAGGGATCGTGAGTTCACGCCATTGACCCGGTTCTAATCCATTCAGTTCCCAGGGACCGATAGCATAGCGGATCAGGCGCAGGGTGGGGTAGCCAACGGCGGCGGTCATGCGTCGAATTTGGCGATTACGACCCTCGCGCAGCGTTATTTGCAACCAGCTAGTGGGAATACTGGCGCGGTAGCGCACGGGGGGCGTGCGTGGCCAGAGTTCGGGATCTGCGATGCCTTTGGCCTTGGCCGGGCGGGTCAGGCCATCTTTAAGCTGAACACCGTTGCACAGTTGCTGGATGGCGGTAGCCGTGGGCTCACCTTCGATCTGTACTAGATAGGTTTTTGCCATTTTCTTTTTTGGATGACTAATTCGATGTTGCAGGGCACCGCTATTGGTGAGCAACAACAGACCCTCGCTGTCCTTATCGAGCCGTCCAGCCGGGTAGATGTCAGGAATAGAGATAAAATCTGCCAGCGTCGGGGTTTCTTTATTTCCCGTTCTTTCGGGGGAAAACTGGCAAAGTACGCCACAGGGTTTGCAAAAAGCGATTAATTGAGCCATCAGCTGGATTATATCAGCAAAAATACGGTGGTTATTGCTATAATTATAGTTACGCTGATGTTGTTGTCGGGGATATTATCCATGCACTTTAAAGGGTGATCATTGTTGGTAAAAAATTTACTAAGCCTGGCAAAGGAAACGAAATTTTTCGTTTCATCTATTACCTTGACGATAATAGATGGCCTCAGAATTTACACCGCGTGCCACGTTTCTATTTTAGTGGCCACTTCTAAATTTACGATAGACTTATATTATTTCAGACATGCCGTTTAATATCCTCGTTCTTGCTAACCCCGCACTTTATACATTAATCACTGTCGATGACAGGCGATAAATAGCCCGATAATGTTTGTAGTACGGCTGACAAAATTCCCTGATAAGAACGATCAAGTTCAGGACAACGTATGACCCCTCGTATAGGCTATATCGATATTGCGAAAGGCATATCAATAATGCTTGTGGCATTGTTCCATAGCGAATTAAAGTATTATGCTCCTGACACTGTAAATGCAATGGGACTTTTTAGAATGCCTCTTTTCTTTTTTCTGTCTGGAGTATTTTTTAGTACCGCAACGGATGCCCGTACATTTTTATGGAAAAAATCAGATGCCTTACTGAAGCCCTATTTTGCTATATTGTTAACAGCATTAACCATCTCTGTTGTTTTCAAAGACGGGCAGTTGGCTGAACAGTTAAAATGGATATTTTACGGTAATAGCGATACTACTACGTGGGTGCCGATGTGGTTTCTGACACATCTTTTTGCGGTGTATTGCTTTACCTATTTGATTTTCAGATTTACCGGGATACAGGAAAAAAATACAGTCTATAAATTTGCTGTGGTGGCCATACTCATTACCCTGGGCTCTCAATGGATCGATGCTTTCTGGTCCGTGGAAATTAATCTGCAAGATAAAGAAATTACATTGCCCGGCCTACCATTTAGTTTGGATATTATTCTGATCAGTTCTTCATTTTTTATTGCGGGAGCCTTTTTAAGAAAGGCGATGATTGATTTCCACCCTAATGGGTATATTCTGCTGGTATCAATTATCGTATTTGTTGCGGTTGTTTTGTTAACCGATGCGCATATGGATCTGAATAAGCGAGTTTACGCTAGCCCGTTTCTGACAACGCTTGGGGCTATGTGTGGAATATATTTTGTTATGTATGGATCATTCCATATTAACAAAATAGCCATTTTGCGAAATGTGTTTCTTGCCATTGGCCAGTCAAGCCTGTTTGTTCTTATTTTCCATTTTCTCATTCAGATCAGAGCGTACAACTATTTAAGTGAATTGGTAACGCCGGAAGCAGAGATTTGGGTTGCACTTTTTGCATTTCTTGTCAGCATTGCCACCCCAGTGTTGATTAAAACCATGGTAAGCAAAAATAAGGTTTTATCCGTTATCTACCTGCCATTGAATAGCTACAAGCTAAAATCAGTGCTGGCAAAAGATGCTGCCAATAAGCAATAATGCGTGGCCTCAGATAGAAGTATTCAAGCTATGAATGCAATAAAAAAATACTGTTTGTATGCCAGTATCATAATGATGCTATCAGCGTGTAGTGTGTCGGCAAATAAACCCGTGCAGGGACAGGTGTGGACGGCTTGCACAGAACCTCGACCGCAAATCTGTACCACGGAGTACATGCCGGTATGTGGCCGGGATCAGGAGGGTGATCTTAAGACCTACGCTACTGGCTGTACAGCCTGTGGAGATAGTACAGTAATGGAATATCAGAAAGAGGAATGTAAATAGCTATCCGGCTAGTGCGGTTTTTACAGCTTCGATTTCAGCATTGGCTTCATCCATATCCACCTCACTAACATCCGTGTCCATGCCCAGTTTTTCAAAGGCTGGCACGCTCTTCCAGTCTACCTGGCCATAGGGACTATCACTGCCAAAGGCATCCTGCAGATTAGCGACAATAACTAGATCAACATAGTCTGCGGAGCCATCGTGCGAGCGGCCAAGATCTTCATGTTCGGCGGCCACCTTGACCAGCTCATCGGTGAAGTTCCATTTCTTCAAAATAGCTTCGCCGATTTTTACATGGGCATTGGCGATAATACGATCCAGTGCTAATTCGTCATCGAGAAGATCGGGATAGTCTTCTGCGCGACTCAGAATAGGCAAGGTGCCAATATCATGCACCAGTCCGGCAAGTAGAGCCTGATCGGTCTGCAGGCTGGGATGAGGCATGGACAGGGCGCTGGCAATGGCGGCAATCTGGGTGCTGTTTTCCCAGACTGCACGTAGACGTGTATCTGTTGTGTCAGAGGTGGCCTGGAACATCTGCTCCATGGCAATACTGGTAACAAGATTGCGTACCATGTTGCTGCCCATGCGCGTCACGGCGGCTTCCACCGTTTCTATCTGGCGGTTGGCGCGGAGTAATGGGCTGTTGGAAATCTGAATTAGTCTGGCGGAGAGGGCGGTGTCACTGGTGATGACTTTGGCGACATCCAGCATCGAGGAATTATCATCCTCCAGCGTATCGCGTACTTTCAGAGCCACTTCGGGCAAGGTGGGTAGAACTAGTTTGTCATTTTCGAGATCGTCAAAAAGACCGGCTAAGAAAGTTGATTCCAGTGAAGACACAGCATGCCCCTTTGAGATTGTTGGCCTGTAAATCAATATCGGCAGCCACTACTGGATCTTTAAAGCAATTGGGGATGCTCAGGCCTTGTTATCGACGGGATAAGGATCGGCTAATAGTTGCAGGGGAGAGCCGTTTACCGAACCCAGATGAATCGTTTCTTTTTCTGCTGCGGCAATTTGAATCACCGCCAGTAGATCGATACCGCCTTCGGGTGCGAGTTGCGCCTGCACCAGTTTGCCACAGGCCTGCGTATCTTCTTTACCCGCAGGAAACAGATTTTCCCCGGCTTCGGGCAGAACCTCGGACTCGATATGTGCCAGATACATGCGTCGCTTGAGTTTGCCCAGATAATGCATGCGCGCGACTACTTCCTGACCGGGATAACAGCCCTTGGTAAAGCTGACGCCGCCGATGGTGGCATAGTTCACCATCTGCGGCACGAAGGCCTCAGCGGTGCTGGCAATGATATTCGGAATACCGGCCTGAATTTCCAGCCAGTTCCAGACGCGACAACCGACAGGTGTGGCCTCAGCCTGCAAAGCCTGCCAAAGTGTAACGACTGCGGTGGCCTGTCCATGAATCTGAAAACGGGGTGTGTCACCCGCGAGACGAATGATCAGCAGTCCGTTTTCCTGCACCAGTTGATCCGTCTTTTCTGGCAGCTGATTGAACTGTTTTGCCAGTATTACCGGGGCATCGTTACCGGCAAGGCCGATACTGACCCAGTTATCACTGACATCATCCAATATGACCTTGCTGCGCAGCACATACATGCGCAGGCGTTTGAGTGTGGCCTGTAGTAGATCGGCAGATAGCTGCAGGAAGTAATCGTCAGCAAGCTGAAACACCCGCAGGCTGGCTAACATACGCCCCTTTGGGCTGCACCAGGCACTGAGCTGGCTATGCTTGGGCGTGATGTCCTTAATGTCGTTGCTGAACAGGTTTTGCAGGAAATCAGCACTATCTTCACCGCTCACTTTAATGAGTCCCTGTGCAGATAAATCTGCGAGGACAGTAGCGGTGACAGCGGCCTTGCGTTCCTGCTCAGGCTGGCCAAAGGAAAGCACTTGATCGTTTTCAATCACGGCTTTGTTACTAGATAGAAAGTCTTGCCAGTCACTGTTCATAAAATCACCAAAATAAAAGTTTATGCCTGTTATTTGTCGGAGTTGGAATCTTAATCTATTATTATCTAAACATCAGGATGCGTAAATTAATCAGCAGCTTGTATTTCATCGGATACAAATTGCTTTAATAACAGAATACGGATTAAGCCGAGCCACTAATGCTAACAAAAACCCGCCGTCCCAAGTACCTTAATCTGATCAAAATACGCCTGCCGATCACCGGCATCGCCTCTATTTTCCACCGAATTTCAGGGGTATTGATGTTCATCAGTATTCCTTTTCTCATTTATGCGTTGTCTTTGTCTTTGCGCAGCCCTGAATCCTTTGAACAGATGCGCGGCTTTTTCGACAACCTGTTCGTACGTGGCTTTGCTTTAATCCTGGTGTATTCACTGGCGCATCATTTTTTTGCCGGTATTCGCTTTTTGCTGCTGGATCTGGATATAGGGCTTGAATTGAAAACGGCAAGAGCCAGCGCGCTGGCCGCGATACTGGCCGGATTAGTGACATTTATTGCCGTTGTCATTGGGGCGCTGCTATGAGTATTCACGCACAGGGTATGCGCGCCTGGTTATTACAGCGCCTCAGTGGTGCTTATGTCGGGCTTTATCTGGTGGTCGCCTTGCTGGTGCTGGGGTGTGGTTCGACACTTGATTATGATCGTTGGCACGGGCTGTTAAGCCAACCGGCAATATCCATTGCCACCATGGTTTTTTTCTATTCTATTCTCATCCATGCCTGGGTGGGTATTCGTGATGTGTTGCTTGATTATGTGCAAATATCGGCGCTGCGCTTCAGTATTTTAATGGTATTGGCATTAGGACTAATAACAATGGGGATCTGGGTGAGTATGATTTTGTTTTCGGTAGTTAAGCTATGAGTAGCGCATTTACGATTAAGGATCTTCCACGTCGTCAGTTTGACAGTCTGGTTATCGGCGCAGGCGGTGGCGGCTTACGTGCCGCGTTACAACTGGCGCAGGCCGATGCCAAGGTCGCGGTGGTCTCCAAAGTTTTCCCCACCCGTTCGCATACGGTGGCGGCACAGGGTGGCATCAATGCCGCACTGGCCAATGTGTTGCCGGATAACTGGCACTGGCATATGTATGACACCATCAAGGGCAGTGATTACCTTGGTGATCAGGATGCGATTGAATATATGTGCCGGGCGGCAGCCAAGCTGGTGATCGAGTTGGAACACGCCGGTGTGCCTTTTAGTCGTCTCGACAATGGCAAAATTTATCAACGTCCCTTCGGTGGCCAGAGTCAGAACTTCGGGGGCGAACAGGCGGCACGTACCTGTGCCGCGGCGGATCGCACCGGCCATGTGATTTTGCATACGCTGTATCAGCAGAACATTCGTGCCAAGACCCATTTCTTCGATGAATACTTTGCCATTGATCTGATTCGTGACGACAACGGATTTATCCTCGGGGCGCTGGTGCTGGAAATTGAAACCGGCGAACCACTACTGATTGAAGCCAAGACCACTTTGCTGGCTACCGGCGGGGCGGGGCAGTTGTTCCGCACTAACACCAATGCGCATATCAATACCGGTGACGGACTAGCAATGGCCTTACGCGCGGGTATTCCCTTGCAGGACATGGAGTTCTTCCAGTTTCATCCCACCGGCATTGCCGGGCGCGGTATGTTGATTACCGAAGGCGCGCGTGGTGAAGGTGGCTACCTTGTTAATAAAGACGGCGAACGTTTCATGGAACGCTATGCACCGCACGCTAAAGATCTGGCCAGCCGCGATGTAGTCAGTCGCGCAATCTTTACCGAAGTCAAAGAAGGTCGAGGCTGTGGGCCGAATGCCGATCATGTGATGTTGAAACTGGATCACCTGGGCAAAGAAGTACTGGAAAAACGCCTGCCGGGTATTTGTGAAACCAGCCGCACCTTTTTACATATCGAACCTTCCGAAGAACCTATTCCTGTTTATCCCACCGCGCATTACACCATGGGCGGGATTCCCACCAACCGTCATGGTCAGGTGGTCGTACCGGTGGAGCAGGGCGAGGAATGTATTCCCGGGTTATATGCGGCGGGTGAGTGCGCCTGCGTCTCCGTGCATGGTGCCAATCGTTTAGGGGGCAACTCGCTACTCGACATCGTGGTCTTTGGCCGTGCCGCCGGTAACGACATTATCAAGTTCCTTAAAGAAAACCGCTATCACCGCAAGATTGACGAGGCCAGTGTACAGGCTGCACTGGATCACCTTCATCGTTGGGATGAAAAAGGCGAGGGTGAATCCATCGCAGAAATACGTGCCGATCTACAGGCGGTGATGGAAGAATACTGCGGTGTTTTCCGTACCGAAGAAATTTTGCAACAGGGCGTAGACAAAGTGCTGGAGATTGAGCAGCGCATGAAAAATGTGCGCTTACGGGATCACAGTAAAATATTTAACACTGCGCGAATTGAAGCGTTGGAAGTGGAAAACCTGCTCGATATTGCCGTGGCCACCGTTATCTCGGCGCTGGCGCGACAGGAAAGTCGCGGTGCGCACTCAAGAATTGATTACCCTGACCGAAATGATCAACAGTGGCTTAAACACAGCCTGTTTTTCAAGCAAGGTCGGCGACTGGATTATAAGCCCGTGACGTTACAACCTCTATCGGTGGAAACCTTCCCACCCAAGCCAAGGGTATATTGATGAAATTTTTAATTTATCGTTACGATCCAGAGTCCGACAAAAAACCGTTCATGCAGGCTTTTGAACTGGGTGACGATGATGTTGAACCCGGGATGATGTTGCGCGATGCGCTGCTGAAAATTAAATCGAAAGATGAAACCCTGGCCTTCCGGCATTCCTGTGGTGAAGGTGTGTGTGGTTCGGATGCAATCAATATCAATGGTTCTAACGGACTCGGTTGTCTCACCGCCCTGTCTTCTCTAAAAGAACCCATCGAAGTACGACCGGTTCCGGGTATGCCGATCATTCGTGATCTGGTGGTCGATATGAGCCAGTTCTTTAAACATTATCGCGGGGTTAAGCCCTGGTTGATCGTACATGACAGCGAACCAGAAGTAGAGTATCTGCAATCACCCGAAGATCGTGACAAGCTGGATGGCCTGTATGAATGTATTCTTTGTGGTTGCTGTTCGACCTCCTGTCCCTCTTTCTGGTGGAACCCGGACAAGTTCCGGGGACCAGCGGCACTGTTACAATCCTATCGTTTTCTGGCCGACAGCCGCGATCAGGCTACCGAAGAACGGCTTGAAGATCTGGACGGGCCGTATCGCATGTTTCGTTGCCACACGATTATGAATTGTGTCAATGTATGCCCCAAAAATTTGAACCCTACTGCGGCCATTAACAACATCAAGAAATTGATGGTCAAGGATATGGTTTAATGGCAACCACCACTGCTACGTTCAAACCGGCACAAACAGAATTAAACCCCGAACAGGAACTGGCGCGACTGCGTTGGCAGTGTCGGCGCGGCATGCTGGAGCTGGATATGTTTCTGGAACCCTTTCTGGATAA
>VAPK010832892.1_pt1 | contig 10356 bp, 8 predicted proteins | sample 3395031 | NCBI WGS metagenome assembly VAPK01 (sample SAMN08290443, study PRJNA428436) | hydrothermal vent metagenome | isolation source: Deep-sea hydrothermal vent chimney 1 | place: Pacific Ocean: Juan De Fuca Ridge
AAATTCCTTTTAGCTGGGCGCCTGCATCAATGCCATTAACAACAACAATAGCCGCGAGACCGCCAAATATACCGGGAATTCCGTGCAGATTTGAAACTCCGCAAGTATCAACAATTTTATGAAATTTTTCCTGTTTTTCTTGAAATATAGCAAACCCGACAGTTGAAATAGCACCGGCAATAAGCCCAATAATCATTGCTTCAAAATGAGTGGCATAATCACACGTTGCACCAATTGCAACCCCACCGGCAAGTGCTGCATTAGCAATGTCTGCTGCATTAATTTTTCCTCTAATTGATACTGATGCTATATATGCAGCTATAGTTGATCCACATAAAGCAAGAACCACATTTACAACAGTTAAAGGAATAGCTTCAACAGGAACTAATGCGGCACAAAAGCTTGGCCAGAAAACCCATAACACCATACTACCCAATAATGAATATCTATCAGATGTGTCATCTTCCAAAATAGGAGTTTCTCTTTGTATTTTAGTAGTTAATGAAATTGCCGCCGCTACTCCAAAAATTGCCCCAAACGCATGGATTACAATAGACCCGCCGGTATCAGCAACTTTGCCCACAAAATTGAAATAGTCGCCTACAACTACCAATTCATTAAAAATATATGCCGGAATAAAAAGCAAACCCAATATCATATATTGATACATTTTTATTCTACCGAGAATAGCTCCCGCAGCAATTAGCAAACTTGCAGCGCCAAATTCAGCAAGTATAAATTGCTCTATTTCTCCTCTGCCGGCAAAAACACCGAGATTTTTAATAGCGAGATATGATGGAATAGCCACACTAACCAAAAGAAATGTTGCGGTTAATGCCGAGCGTCCGTACTTTTTAATAAAAACCATTAAAAAGCCGAAACCAATTAACAACATAGCCATAATGTGTATTGAACGAGTATATTGTTGAACTTCTAATATAGATGATATTTCGGTTTTTTGAATTCCTTGAGCGAATACATTAACTGCTGAACCGAAAAGAAAAACGGTTAATGCTGCGAGTTTTGTGATTTGATTTTTCATATATCTTTAGTTTGGTTAATAAATGATAGAATTAATATTCTGTATATATCCAAATGATTTATCTATTTATGTTATTTTTTGCAATTTGATAATTGACTTATAACCTTATGATGTAGGCATTCCGTAAGATAAGAAAAAACCGTTTTAATAAAACACATCAATCAGAACCATAATTAAATTCATACAATTTATTTAGTCAATAAAAATAGGTTACAGTTTTACTTCTGTATTTGTATTTGCTGATTTATATAAAGCTTCCAATAATTTCATTCTGTGCAATGCACTATCAATCGAAGATGTAATTCCCAAATTTCCGGTTACAGTTCCGACAAAATGCTTTAATTCATTTTCGTAGGATTTTTTGTATAAATTTTTACTACCCGCTGTCGAACTAAACGGTGAGTAGTCAATCTTTGTTCCGTTTAATAATTTGTAAGCTCTGAGTGGATTTAAATGTGCGGTACCCTGTGTACCAAAAATATCAAGCCCGAGATTATCTTTTTCTGAGAGCAAAGACCAGCTAACTTCAAAGTTAATTAATTTGTCATTCTTTAAACGAACTAAACCAACAGATGAATCTTCAACGGTTTTTGTACGGTGTTTGAAATTTTTTACCGAAACGCTGGATACATCCGGATAATTAAGCAGCCAAATTGATAAATCCAAAAGTAAAATTCCCAAATCCATTAATACACCGCCACCGGCTTGACCTTTTTTCATAAACCATTTTTCGCTACTGCTTTGTTTACGAAGCCAGCTTGCCCGAATATAGAATACTTCACCAATTTCATTATAATTAAGTAAACTTTTCAACAACATTGCATCAGGACGGTAGCGCATGTTCATCCCAACCATAACGGTTTTGCCTGATTTTATTGATGCCTTTTTAATATCCTCAGCCTCACTCAAAGAAGTAGCAACAGGCTTTTCAATTAAAACGTGCTTACCTGCTCTCAAAACATCAATTGCAATATCACGATGAGTTCCGGTTGGTGTGGCAATAATGACAGCTTCACAGTCGTCATTTTCAAGCAGATTTTTGTAATCGGTATATCTATTCTTGATTGCAAACTTATCGGCAACACTATTTAACCTTGATTTACTAACTTCAGCAACAGCAGAAATTTCAGCGTTATTCATTTTTTTTAATATTGGTAAATGAACAAGCTGTGCAATTCCGCCAAGACCAATAACGGCTATTTTTGTCTTTTTCATCAATTTATTTTTTCCCTACCAATTATGAGTCCACTCCGAAAAGTTAAAACCAATTTGGAATTGTATGTCTTTAACTCGCTTTCCCCACGTTGAAACTTAATGCTGTCAACTTAAGTGAAATAATGTGGCTATCACAGATCCGTATCGGAAAGCCAAATTGTATTTTTGTTCTTTTAAACCGTCTCTTAAAAGAGACGGTAATTTCCGTTGTATTTATACAACGGTTTAAATGTTTAACTAATATTTTGGCTTTCCGATACGGATCTGTGATAGCCACATATAATAACTTTATAATATTATTTGCTTTTTCTTAAATTGACAACATTGCCGCTGAAACGTGGAGTTAATCAAAATATTACTTTTCGGAGTAGCCTCAATTATAATATATTTTATTTTTCAGTATGAAAAATTTTCTTATCTATTTTTCTATCAAAGTAAAAAATAATGAATTTTCTCTTATTTCAAATTTCTAAATTCTAATCCGGCGGTTGCCGGACTAGTTTCAAAGCATCAAACCGTTGCTCCATGGCTAACTCTACTGTTCTCCACAAATTTTTTCACGCGTTTCACAATTCCTTCCGGATCAATTTCAAGCATTCTGTAAAGTTGTGCTTGTGTTCCGTGAGTAACAAAATTATCAGGTAATCCAATTCTCAAAAATTCATTTTTGTAATTTTTATCCGTAAAATATTCTGCTACAGCACTGCCGAAACCACCAACAATAGAGTTTTCTTCCAGTGTTATTATTTTATCAAATTTTGAAGCAATATCATCAAGCATTTTCGCATCAAGCGGTTTAACAAATCGCATATTAATAACTTTGCAGCTAATTCCCAACGATGATAATTCTTCAGCAGCAATCGCTGCAAAGTTTGTCATAGAACCGATTGCAATCATAGCCACTTGATCACCTTCTTTAATAACTTCTGCCTTCCCAATTTCAATTTCAGAAAAACCTTCGGAAAGCTGAACCCCAAGTGCAGAACCGCGTGGATAACGAAAAGCAATGGGACCATCTTTGTACTGCACTGCAGTGTAAAGCATATTTCTTAATTCAGCTTCATCTTTAGGAGCCATAACTACCATATTCGGAATCATCCGTAAATATGTTAAATCAAAAACACCGTGATGAGTTGGTCCGTCGGCACCTACAAGTCCAGCCCTATCAAGAGCAAAAACAACATGCAATTTTTGTAATGCAACATCATGTATAATCTGATCAAATCCGCGTTGAAGAAAACTTGAGTAAATTGAAACCACCGGAATTATTCCCTGTGTAGCAAGTCCCGCAGAAAACGTAACACCGTGCTCTTCGGCAATACCAACGTCAAAATACTTTTCGGGCATTTCTTTCTGCAAAAATTTAAGTCCGGTTCCATCAGGCATCGCGGCAGTTATTCCAACAACTTTATCGTTTCCCTCTGCAATTTCAACTAATGCTTTACCAAAAATTGCAGTGTAGGAAGGAACACCGGACTTTGATAAAGCTTTCCCGGTAAGTTTATCGAATGGCGTAGCACCGTGCATTTTAGAAGCGTCTCCTTCTGCAGGAGCATATCCTTTTCCCTTCTTAGTATTAACATGAACTAAAATAGGCCCGTTTAATTCTTTCACCTGTTCAAAAACCTTTACAAGCTGCCCGACATTATGACCGTTGAAAGGTCCAAAATAACGAAAGCCGACAGCTTCAAACAACATTCCCGGTGTAATAATTCCCTTTATTCCGGATTCCAAATGGGCGGCTACTTTTCTCAATCTATCACCAAAATCATCCAATTTTCCGGTTAAATCCCAAATAGCACCTTTAAATTTATTATATTCAGGGTGTGAAGTCAGTCCGCTGAAATATTTTGAAAACTGCCAAACATTCGGTGCAATTGACATATTATTGTCGTTTAGTACAACAATCAAATTCCCCTTCTGCATGCCGGTATTGTTCAATGCTTCATAAGCCATTCCGCCTGTCATAGCACCGTCACCGATAACTGCAACAACTTTATCATTATGTTTTAAAAGCTCGGATGCTTTAGCAACACCAAGAGCTGCGGAAATTGAAGTGGAGGCATGTCCGGCTCCAAAAACATCGTATTCGCTTTCAGTTCGTTTTAAAAATCCGCTAATTCCCTTAAATTGTCGAATCGTTGAAAGTTTATCTCTTCTTCCGGTAATAATTTTATGGGGATATGCTTGGTGTCCCACGTCCCAAATAATTTTATCTTCCGGCGTATTAAAAACTTTGTGCAAGGCAAGAGTTAGCTCCACTGTTCCTAAACCACCGCCAAAATGACCACCGATTTGTGAAATTACATCAATTAAATATTCTCTAATTTCAGAAGCAAGAATCTTTAAATTTTTAATATCGAAATCCCTAATGTCTTTCGGATCATTAACATTAAAAAGTAATTTGTATTTATTTTTTTTTACCATTTTACTTTCCTTTACTCTTCAAAATCAAGTTCATCTTGAAATTCATTTTCTAATTTTTGCTGTAATTCTTTTACTTTAACTTCTGCATTTTTTAAAGTCTCATAACATAATTTGGACAGGTTAATTCCCTCTTCATACAATTCTATTGATTCACTTATTCCAATATCCTCGCCTTCCAATTTGCTCGAAATCTCTTCTAACCTCTTCAAATTATCCTCAAATGATTTTTCTTTTTTCTTTGCCATTTACTCTATCTCAATTTCCTTATCAAAAAACTGTATGTTAAATTTTTCATTTTTTATTAATCTTTTTGCTCTGCCAACATAATTTTTATTTTGCTTCACAATTGCAAATCCCTTTTTCAATACTTTTTGAACATCTGCATTATCTATTGTTTTTGACAATAAGGATAAATGATTACCCACATTGGCAATTCGATTATTCATCAAATTTGAAATTTTATAATTCAAATGGTCTAAGAATTGATATTTTGTTTTTATAACACTTTCCGGTATTCTAAAACCATAAGAATTTATCAGTCCGTTTACTTCTGAATTTTTTGCAATCAAAGTATCTAAGATAATATTTTTTGTTCTATTATTAAATGACTTTAAATACGAAATAATTTCGGCACTGTCAGGAGTAGCAAGCTCCATTGCAGCCGTTGGAGTTGCTGCCCGAACGTCTGCTACAAAATCTGCAATTGTAAAATCAATTTCATGACCAACACCGCTGATAATCGGTATCTCCGAATCGAAAACAGCACGAGCAACTTCTTCTTCGTTAAAAGCCCATAAATCTTCAAGCGAACCTCCGCCTCGCCCAATAATAATCACATCCAAATCTTTATAATTATTCAGTCGTTTAATGTTAGATGCAATTTCCTCTGCCGCTCCTACACCTTGAACTTTGGTAGGGATAAAAATTAGTTCAACAAGAGGATAACGCCTTTGAGCAGTTGAAAACATATCCTCTATTGCAGCACTTTTTCCGCCGGTAATTATTCCTATCTTTCGGGGAAATTGAGGAATGGGCTTTTTGTACTTCTCGTCGAATAAACCTTCGTCAGCAAGTTGAGCTTTTAATTTTTCAAATGCAGCCTGCAATTCACCTTCGCCTGCGGGTTTCATTGAACGAACATCCAATTGATAATTTCCGCGAGGAGGATAAACCGTTATTCTGCCGGATGCAACTATTTTCATTCCGTTTTGCGGAGTGAAAAATACTCTGCTGTTATTTCCCTTCCACATTGCACAATTCAGCGCCGCATCCGAATCTTTCAGCGAAAAATACCAGTGTCCCGAATAATGATCTTTAAAATTTGAGATTTCCCCAATCACACTAACGGAATAAAAATCCTCTTCAAGAAGTTGTTTTATTTCTCCGGTAATTTCACTTATTGTATAAATACTATTCATCAGCTTCTTTCCTGAATATCAAGCAATATTGATGATGCCTGTTTCCAACCCACGCGTGATTAATGCCCAAAGCTATCAGCCGCTTATCATTCTGCAGCCATATTTTTTCATCTTTCATCACCCAACTTTTATTTCCTCTTTTCGTTAAAGATATCGCCGTATCAAATGCAAGCGGATAAACCCGCCCTTTGTAAAAAACATTATTTGTAATTACGGTCAAATATCCTTTGTTTTTTGTAATGTCATAAACTGCATCAAACACCTTTGCCTGCTCTTCAACAAACTTTTCATAATCATCAATATTTCCCAAATCATTTTTTTGAGAAGAATATTTTGTGTCAAGTCCCTGTTCCGCTCTGTTTTTTTGACGCATCGAATTCTGCTTTAATTGATTCCAATAAGGCGGTGATGTTATTACATAATCGAATAACCGGTCTGCCAACTTCGCTTTGTCCAGCAGCTTTTTTGTTTGTAGTGAATTTCCGAGCAGAGGAATAATTTCAGATTCATTTTCGCATTCTTTAATTCTTTTTTTTGCAATATTAAAATATTTCCTCAGCAACTCCACACCAACTGCGTTACGATTTGTATTTCCGGCAGCTATTAAAGTACTGCCTGTCCCAAGGAAAGGATCAAAAACCCATTCGTTTTCTTTTGTGAAAAATTGAATAAATTCTTCGATTAAACTTTCCGGATATTTGGCGGGATGAAGTATTTCATCTTTTATGCGCCTTTTCGGACTGTGAATAAACCACGATTTTGTGAACTTAATCCATTCCTTTCCGGTTAAGTTGTTGAGCTTATTTTTTTTGTTTAAATGTCCTCTTTCACCAAGATCGATATATTTTTTTTCTTTTTCCAAAATAACAATAATTTATTAAATTTATGATAATTAATATTTTAAGCCGTAAAATACCGTAAACTGATTTTTGCGAATGCAATATTTTATTTTTAGTTCTGAAATCAAAATGATTTCTTTTTCTCCAAGTTCTTGTTTTGTACAAATTTTAAAAACAATTTTCCAATATCTCTTAATTTAACGGAGTTGTATATGCTCTAATCCTTTTTTTAATTCGCAACATTCTATAAATTAATTGAGAAAAAATGTGCATAAAGTCCAAAAGATATTTCCTGAAAATCAGTGGTGGAATTTACAAAAGAAAAAGAATAACCGTAGCGTGTATAAACCGTAAAAATATTTGCCAGTTTAAAAAGCCCGAAAGTAACTTCAGCTGTAATTCCGTTGCTGCCGTTAAAGTTTGTGAAAACATCCGCTCCCGGAGAAATAAATTCCAAAAAATTTGTTTCAAATATTTTCTTATATCCGACCACAAAATAATTTTTAGCATAACTTCCAAAATGATGCGAGTATCCCGCGCTCACATATCCCGACGGATAATTAAAACCGTTTGAATAAAATGAAAGTATCGGTAATTCTAACGACAGCGATAAATTGCTCTCACCATTCTTAAAAACAACTCCCGGCGAAGGCAATAAGAACAAAATTCCGCCAACACACATTTTAAACAAACCAGGCGTTGCTGCAACTAATTCTGCAGAGTTGTACGGTAATTCAAACTCAAAAATTTCACTATATTTTTTCACTCCGTTTGGATATTGCAATGTAATTTGAAACGGCACATCCAAAGAATCAAATTGCAGTTTTGAAATCCCAATTTCTATTTTATGGTTTACATCAAAAGTCTTTGAAATATCGTATTTATATTTTCCATCAATTAGAATGAATGATTTCACACTGTCATCTGTAAAAAAATACAGTTTAAAATTGTGCGGTATTTTTTCAGTTACGTAGGAATCAACAATATAAACTTGTGCGGTTTTCTCACTTGATGTTTGCCCGGAAACGACAGTAATGTTAATTCCTAACAATACAAATAAGTAAATAATGTAATTTTTCATTGAGTAATAATTGATAAGTAATATTTATGTTTTATTTGTTGAAATAATAGCATTTTCTTAGTTGTAATGTTTGTTTCAAATAATTTTTTTAAAAGTCATGATTCAAAGTCTTCTTTTAATTATAAAGGGACTGAAATATTACAATAATCAGTCCCTCTAAAAAATGAAAATATTAAATATCGAATTTAATACCTTGAGCTAACGGTAATGTTTTACCGTAATTGATTGTATTTGTTTGGCGTCTCATATAAGCTTTCCACGCATCAGAACCTGATTCGCGTCCGCCGCCTGTTTCCTTTTCGCCGCCGAATGCTCCGCCTATTTCCGCACCGGAAGTTCCGATATTTACATTTGCAATTCCGCAATCCGAGCCGGCTGCCGAAAGGAACTGTTCCGCTTCAAGTAAGTCTTGTGTAAACACTGCGGATGATAACCCTTGCACAACACCGTTATGTAATTCAATTGCATTTTCAACATCGCCGGAATATTTTATCAAATATAATATTGGAGCAAATGTTTCTTCTTGAACAATTTTGTATGAATTATCGGCTTCAACAATTGCCGGCATTACGTAGCAACCGGATTCGTATCCCTCACCTTCAAGAACATCACCGCCGCAGATAATTTTTCCGCCTTCTTCTTCAACTACTTTTAAGGCGTGTTTAAATTCATCCACCGAACCTTTATCAATCAGCGGACCTACGTGATTGCTTTCATCCAACGGATTTCCGATTTTCAATCCGCCATACGCTTTTACAATTATTTCTTTAACACTATCATAAATGGAATCGTGAATAATTAATCTGCGTGTGGACGTACATCTCTGACCGGCTGTTCCTACAGCACCAAACACAATTGCAGGTAATGCCATTTTCAAATCGGCATTTGGTGTTAAAATAATTGCGTTATTGCCGCCAAGCTCAAGAATTGATTTCCCGAATCTTTTTGCAATTACCTGTGCTCCGTGCCTTCCAACTTCAACTGAGCCTGTTATGGAGATAAGCGGAACTCTTTTATCATTTAACATTTTTTCACCAACTGAAGAACCGCGACCAATAACAAGATTAAAAAGACCTTCCGGTAAATCATTATTTTTAATAACATTCGCAAGAACATTTTGAACTGCTATTGCGCTCAACGGTACTTTCGACGAAGGCTTCCACAAATTTGTATCACCGCAAACCGCTGCAATCATTGCATTCCAAGCCCATACTGCAACCGGAAAGTTAAATGCACTGATTGTGCCAACCACACCGAGAGGATGATATTGATCATACATTCTGTGATGTTCCCTTTCCGAAACCATTGTAGAGCCGTAAAGCTGCCGCGACTGCCCGACTGCGAAATCACAAATGTCAATCATTTCCTGAACTTCACCTTTTCCCTCTTGAAGTGATTTACCCATTTCGTAAGAAACGAGTGTTCCGAGAGCATCTTTGTATTTGCGTAATTCCAAACCGATTTGACGAACAATTTCACCTCGTTTTGGTGCAGGGATCAATCTCCATTTTTTAAATGCCTCTTCTCCCTTTGCGACAATTTTATCGTAATCTTCTTTTGATGCAAGATAAACTGACGCAATGTGTTTTCCGTCAACCGGAGAAACAACATCAAGCTCACCTTGATCTGTTGTTGTTATCCATTCAATTCCGGTAGAAGCTCCGTAATTTTTTTCTTTAATTCCCAACTCTTTTAAGAAATCCATATCATTCTCCTTTGTTATTATATAAATTTATTTTATTTTTAATTACTTTACTTTTTAATATCATTCATTAATGATTTCAATGATATTCCTTCCATCTTCCTTTCAATGTCGATTTGAATATCGTCAAACAATTTTAAAAAATAGGAATTATATAATTTTGTTTCCCCTTTAATTTCACCCTTATTTGTATTTACATCCAAATGGAAAGCTTTTCTGTCTTCAATTGCACAGTAAATCTGCTGTAAGTTTACTTCAGCAGGCTTTTTGGCTAAATAAAATCCACCCGACATTCCTTTGGTACTTTTAACAATTCCACCCTGCGATAGCAAAGAAAATAATTTCCTTAATTTAGATGCGTTAACACCAACTCGCTTTGATATTTGTTGGCTATTCTTTGGATGGGGATATTCTTCCGCAAGGTAGCAAAGTGCTTTTACTGAATTTGATAATTTTGTGGATGCCGACATATTTTTTCTTAATTGTTATACTAAGTGTAACAGTTATGGAATTAAATGTCAAGAAAAAATATCAGCGATTCAGAGTCAAAATTTCTGTAACACAGATTAATAATCTGTGTTACAGAAATATGGCAAATTTAATCGGAAAAATATTTTTTTATATACTCTTAA
>VAPK010115230.1_pt1 | contig 10354 bp, 9 predicted proteins | sample 3395031 | NCBI WGS metagenome assembly VAPK01 (sample SAMN08290443, study PRJNA428436) | hydrothermal vent metagenome | isolation source: Deep-sea hydrothermal vent chimney 1 | place: Pacific Ocean: Juan De Fuca Ridge
CATAACACTCGCCTGGTTGTGCATTTGGTAAAACCATCGCTTCTACTGCATTTGCAGTTAAGTTAGATGTTGCTGCTATTAGTGAAGCTGCAACTATAGTTGATATTTTGTAAACTTTCATATCATTCTCCTTAAATTATTTTAATTGACTTGCAAATTATACAGATAAACAATTCGATTATCAATAAAATATTAATATACTTACTTTATTTAAAGTATATTTAATTTTACATGGAAAAACTGTAATATATTAAAATATATCAATATTATTGTAATTACATGTGTAACATAAGTGCAAAACAGACCAAAAAGTTAATGCAATAATATCATTTTAAACAAAGTTAAATTTTAGTAACATCGGTTATAAAATTATATAAGGATAAAATAGGTATGGCAATTACTGTATATTATGATAAAGATTGTGATTTAAATATTATTAAGAGTAAAAAAGTTGCGATGATTGGCTTTGGAAGTCAAGGTCACGCTCATGCAGAAAACTTAAGAGATAGCGGAGTAGAAGTTGTAGTTGGATTAAAAGAGGGTGGAAGCTCTTGGGGGAAGGCAGCTGCTAAGGGATTTGCTGTTATGAGTGTGGCTGAGGCTACAAAAAGTGCTGATGTTATTATGATTTTACTTCCCGATGAGATTCAATCTTCAATTTTTAAAAATGAGATTGAGCCTAATTTGTCAAAAGGTGATACTATCGCTTTTGGTCATGGGTTTAATATCCACTATGGTCAGATAGTTCCGCCAGAGGGAATTGATTGTATAATGGTTGCACCAAAAGCGCCAGGTCATACTGTTAGAAGTGAGTTTGTAAAAGGTGGAGGAATACCAGATTTGATAGCTATTTCTCAAGATGAGAGTGGAGATGCGTTAGAGCTTGCTAAAAGTTATGCAAGTGGAGTTGGAGGGGGAAGAACTGGAATTATCCATACAACTTTCAAAGATGAGACTGAGACTGATCTCTTTGGTGAACAAGCTGTACTTTGTGGTGGAGCAACTGCTCTTGTTCAAGCTGGCTTTGAGACTTTAACTGAAGCTGGGTATGCACCTGAATTAGCATACTTTGAGTGTTTGCATGAGTTAAAGTTGATTGTTGATTTGATGTATGAGGGTGGAATTGCAGATATGAGATACTCTATCTCAAATACGGCGGAGTATGGAGATTATGTTAGTGGTCCTAGAGTTATTAATGATGAGAGTAAAAAAGCGATGAAACAGATTCTTAAAGAGATTCAAAATGGTGTATTTGCTAAAGACTTTGTGTTAGAGGGACAGAGTGGTTATCCTAGAATGAATGCTGAGAGAAATAATGCAAAAGCATCTTTAATTGAGCAGACAGGAAACAATCTAAGAGAGATGATGCCTTGGATTGCAAAAAATAAAATAATAGACCAAGATAAGAATTAAAGAAGGCTATAAAATGGGTGAAGTGATTACGATAACTTCTGGCAAAGGTGGTGTTGGGAAGTCAACTCTTTCAGCAAATCTTGCAGTGGGGTTGGCCGAACTTGGAAAAAAAGTTGTGGCGATTGATTTTGATATAGGGCTTAGAAACCTTGATATGATTTTGGGGTTAGAAAATAGAATAGTTTATGATGTTGTTGATGTTATGGAAGGTAGATGTAACCTTTCACAGGCTCTTATAAATGATAAAAGATCAAAAAATCTCTATTTTCTACCAGCTTCTCAAACAAATAATAAAGATATTCTTGATAAAGAGAAAGTTAGAACTCTATTAGAGAATTTGAAAAAAGATTTTGATATTATAGTTTTAGATTCTCCTGCTGGAATTGAGAGTGGTTTTGAACACTCCATATTTTTAGCCGATCGTGCTCTTGTTGTCTCTACTCCAGATGTTAGTGCTGTTAGAGATGCTGATAGAGTTATTGGAATTATAGATGCAAAGAGTCAAAAAGCTAAAGATGGCGGAGAGGTTTTAAAACATGTAGTCATAAATAGATTAAAACCTGAATTAGTTGAGAGTGGCAGTATGCTTAGTGTTGAAGATGTTTTAAATATTTTAGCTCTTCCTTTGATTGGTGTTATTCCTGATGATGAGAAGATTATAACTTCTACAAATGAGGGTGAACCTATCTATTATGATAAAAACTCTCAAGCTGCTGAAGCATATAGGCGAATAGCTAGACGAGTACTTGGTGAAGAGGTTGAGTTTTTGGAGTTAAAAAGTAAAAAAGGTTTTTTTGGTAGGTTGTTTGGATGACTTTATTTGAGAGATTTTTTGGAGCAAAAAAGGCTTCTGCTAATGTTGCTAAAGATAGGTTGACGCTTATGTTGGCTCATGAAAGAGCTGATTGTGCTGTGCCATACATGGATGATTTAAAAAGAGACCTTTTAGAGGTTATACAAAAATATACAAAAACTGGAAATGTAAATATAAAAACAGAACAAAATCAAAATATCGATATGCTTGAAATTGAAATTCAATTAGGCAGTTAATGGGTAAATACCTGTTTTTAAAGATTGTAGCTGTTACTCTTTTTACTCTTAGCATCTCACTTGTGGGTTTTTATCTTTTTATGAAACCAGTGGGTGAACTTGAACAAAATACTACAATTTTGGCTGAAAAACCTTTAGAAAAAACTATAAAACAGATAACATATGATGAAAATGAAACTAATGAAAGTAATAGAAAAAGTGTTAGTGAAGAGATAGAGGATTATATAAAAGAGTTTAAATCTCCAGAGGTTAATATTTCGATACAAGCATATAAGATAGAAGAAGATAAAAACATATCTACACCAAAACAGATAGAAAAACTTATTAAAAAAAAGATAGAGATAAAAGTTCAAAAAAAGGTAAAAAAACTACCAAAATTAGCAATAATCATGGATGATATCGGCTTTTTTGAGCAAGCATTAAAGCTAAAGGAGATTCCCTTTCCAATAACCCCATCTATATTTCCATCAAATGTTAATTATCCAAATACTCCTAAGATTGCAAAAATATTCAAATATCACATGGTACATTTTCCGATGGAGGCTTATAAGTATAAAAATATCAAAGAGGAGGCTATCCTTGTTTCTGATACTTTAGAGTTTGTAGATAAAAAAGTGCAAAAAATGAAGAAAAACTTTCCAGATGCAATCGCAATAAATAACCATACAGGAAGTAAGTTTACTTGCGATTTAGATGCAATGGATATGTTTTTTTCTGTTTTAACTAAATATGATATAGAGTTTATTGATTCTAAAACAACAAGTGATACGAAATGTTTAGAGGCAGGAGAACTATATGATAGAAGAGTTTTACAAAGAGATATTTTTTTAGATAATGTAGATGATTATGAGTATATAAGGATTCAGATTAAAAAAGCTGTAGATATTGCAAAAAGAGATGGAGAAGCTATAGCGATTTGTCATCCAAAAGATGTGACATTTGAAGTGTTAAAAAATAGTGCAGATCTGTTTAAAGATGTAGAGTTAGTTTATATAAATGAGTTTATGTGATAAAAGAGATAGAGACTAATTTAAAACAGTTTAAACATTTAAAAAAACCACCTAGTTTACTTTATGCTTTAGGTGATATCTCTTTGCTAAAGACAAATATGGTTTCCATTGTAGGTACTAGAAAACCTATCTCTTATACAAAAGAGCAGGTACTTCGCCTCTCAAAATTGTTTTCGTCTATTGGATATAGTGTTGTGAGTGGGGCTGCTATGGGAGTAGATGCTCTGTCTCATAAGGGAGCATTTCCAAATACGATTGCCGTTATGGCAAACTCATTAGATATAATTTATCCAAAAGTGAATCAAAATCTAATAACTGATATTTATAAAAATGGGTTGGCTTTGAGTGAGTATCCAAATACAACAAAAGCTACAAGATATAGTTTTGTTGTAAGAAATCGTATAGTTGTAGCTTTGGGTGAGGTTTTGATAATTGCAGAGGCTGATTTAAATAGTGGTACGATGAGAAGTGCTGAGATTGCCAAAGAGCTTGGAAAAAAAATCTATGTTTTATCTCATAGAGTTGGTCAGAGTCTTGGAACACAAAAGCTTTTAGAAGATGGAGATGCAGAGCTTATAACTGATATAGATAAGTTTGTTGGGTTTTTTGGTAAGGTTAAAGTAGATGAAAGTGAGCTTAGTTTTTTTAAAAATACTCCAACAGTTGATGAAGCATTAAGAGAGTACGGAGATAAGTTATATGAGTTTGAGCTAGAGGGAAAAGTAGAGATAAAAAATCTGAAAGTCTATCTTTGTTAAAAATCGCATCTTTAGATATTGGGCTTAAGAGAATAGGTTGTGCGATTTGTCTTGAAAAAGATATCGTTTTTCCCCAAGATGCAATAATTCGTAAAAACAGAAAACAAGCTGCAAAAGATGTGGATAGTTTTTTAAGTGAGTTTGATATAGATATTTTGATTGTTGGAGTTCCAAAAGGTGGGAGTAGCAGTGATGAGATGAAGAGGAGAGTTGAACATTTTGTTTCACTTATAAACTTTGATGGAGAACTCTTTTATCAAGATGAGTATGGAAGCTCAAATGAGGCAAAAGAGATAAGTAGAGGCATTACAAAACACAAAAGAGATGGGAAAATCGACTCACTTGCTGCAAAGATAATACTTGAGAGATGGCTAGAGTTTAATAAAAGATTTATTTAAAATTAAAACTATTATGTTATCATAAGTAAAAGTACAAGGTATTAAAATATAATGAAAAATATACTTCTGATTATGCTTCTTATTTTTACCTCTTTGGGTGCTGATATCGCAATTATAAAAAGTTTAAAAGGCACTGTAGAGATAAAACGGATGTATGATATATTGCCAGTAAAAGTTGGTGATTTATTAAATGAAGGAGATATTATCATAACTAAAGAGTCTAGCAGTGTTGGGATTATTTTTGATGATGGTACAAGATTATCTCTTGGTGCAAAGAGTTATTTAGCTATAGAGAGATATGTGTTTGATCCACAAAATAGTAAATTTGCATTTGATTTAAATATGACTAAAGGCAAAGCTATATTTGAATCAGGTAAGTTTGGAACCCTAGCTCCTAAAAAAGTCAAATTTAAAGTTCCAGATGGAATTATAGGCATAAGAGGTACAAAGTTTTATGTTGATGTTAGGTAGATAGTGTTAGATTTTATAATTGTAATTTCAGTTGTATTGATTTTAGCGGGTTTACAAGCTCCAAAGACTACACAGAGTAAAGCTTCTATAGTTTTGGGTGATAAAAGTGGTGCAAACAATGCCATAGTTATCTCTTCAAAAGAGTCTGAACTTTTGGTAGATGAGCCATTTTCGATGGTTAAATTAAAAGCAGATGGAGGTATTTCAAAACCTGTTAAAATATCTGCTAAAGATTTACAAGAACAGTTTTCAGATGCCCTAGAAGCAGAACCAAAAAAGCCATACTCAATTAACTTATATTTTGAAAATAAGACAAAGCTAACAACTTCATCAATAAAAAGTATACAAAATATAATGAAAGTTCTTAGAGAAAAAGAGCCTTATAGTATCGTTATTGGTGGATATACAGATAGTAAAGGGAGTAAAGAAAAAAATATACTTATCTCTAAAAATAGAGCAGAGTTTATAAAAGATATACTTCTTGAAAATGGTGTTAAATCTTCTAGTATCAAAGTTTTTGCTTATGGAGAGAGTGGACAACTTTTCTCTACTAAAGATGGTGTAAGAGAGGTTAAAAACAGAAGAGTAGAAGTAATTGTAAAGTGAATTTTAATTTTCCAAAGTTTTTTATTTTACTTTTATTGACAGCTATGTTTTATCTATGGACATATAAAAGTAGTTATATAGAGCTTATTGATTATAAAATATATGATATTTTTTCAGTTAAGTTGATAGACTCTAATTTTGCTAAAGAGACTATAACTCCATCTGTTGTGATTGTAGATATTGATCAAAAAAGTGTTGATAAACTTGGTCAGTGGCCTTGGCCTAGAATTATAGATGCACAGCTTATTAGAAAGATTAATGAGGCTAAGCCATCTAGTATTGGATTGGATATAATTTTTAATAAAGCAGATAAAAGTTCTATAGTTTCAATTGAAGAGTTTTATAAGCAGTATTTAGGACTTGAAGTTAAAATAACAGGCTTACAAAAAGAATTTTTTGATAATGATCAAATTTTAGCAAGTTCACTTAGTAATACAAAAGCTATTTTAGCTGTATATCTTCGAGAGAGTTTAAATGAGAGTGAACAGTGTAACTTTGTCTCTCCAAATAGCATCTTTATAAAAGATGCAAAAACATCTTATGAAGCAGCATCTATGCTCTGTAATGTAGATAAACTTCACAATGCGGTCTCCTCTTTTGGATTTGTAAATACCAAAGTAGATAAAGATGGAATTTTTCGTCGTACTCCACTGTTTATAAGATATAAAGACTCTATTATACCAGCATTTTCTTTGGCAAATTTACTAGAATTAGATAAAGATATAAAATTTCTTTCACCAAATAAAATTACACTTTTAGGAGAGACATTTTATACAAATGATGAGTCACAAGTGCTTTTACAATTTTATGATAAAAGCTGGTATAAATATATCTCAGCAAAAGATATATTAGAAGGAAATGTTCCAAATAGTGAGTTAGCTGGTAAAATTGTTTTGATTGGCTCTTCTCTTATAGGTCAACAAGACCGACATATAGTTTCAACTAGACAGGTTCTTAATGGTGTTGATATTCACGCTACTGTAATTGAAAATATTTTAAATGAACATTTAAGATGGCAACCTTTGATGTTTAAAACTATAAACACACTACTTGGATTTGTAATCTCAGTTTTTATGCTAGTTATGATTTGGAAAAAAGCATACAATACATTTGCTTTAGTTTCTGTGGCAATCTTTCTTGCTTCATTTTTGTTATCTATTATCTATTTTAAACAAGGTATATATTTGAGTATTGGTTATCTTTGGTTTCCTTTAGTTTTGTACTATTTTCTTCTTGGATTTATAATGCTATATATTAGTGATATTGAGAAAAAAGAGTTTTTCAAAGAGCTCTCTCGCTCTCATGCCGCAGCTCTTGATAGTATGGTTATGGTGGCTGAGACAAAAGATTTTGAGACAGGAGCACATCTTATTCGTACTAAAAAGTATATAAAATTATTGGCTTTGCATCTAAAAACTAATGGAATATATAGTGATATTTTAACTGATGATTATATCGATATTATATATCGTGCATCTCCTCTTCATGATATCGGTAAAGTAGGAATTCCAGATGCAATACTTCAAAAACCTGGAAAATTAGATTTTAGTGAGTATAAAATCATGCAAAATCATCCATATTTGGGTATGAAAATTATATCAAATGCGATTAAAGCTTATAATAATAATGATTTTTTAACAGCCGCTTATAATATAGCATATTATCATCATGAGAAGTGGGATGGGAGTGGTTATCCACAAAAATTAAAAGGTGAAGATATACCTCTTGAGGCTAGACTTATGGCACTTGTAGATGTGTATGATGCACTTATATCTAAGCGTTGTTATAAAGAGCCATATAGTTTTTCAAAATCTGAAGAGATTATTATAAAAGCAAAAGCAGAACATTTTGATCCAAAGATAGTAGATGCATTTATAGAGTTAAAAGATGAGTTTAGAGAGATAGCTAAAGAGTTTAAGTAGTTATAAAAGAGGCACAAAATCTTAAAAAAGCTATACTTGTATGTAAAAATTGATGTATATGTTAAGCGTATTTGTATATTGTTCCAATTCTCTTAAATAACTTTTTAGCAAAATATAATAAAAATATGCCATGATAGAAGTAAAATATGATTATTAAAAACAATAATACTTTACTTCTATCTCTGTAAAGGCTATAATATTATCTAAAAACAGTTATTTTTGTTTTTAGATAAGGTTTTATTTTGAAAAAATTATCTTTCATGCTAGTTTTTATTATATTCATCTCACAAACTCTTTTTGCAAATATGTACCACCTAAAAGTTTTAAGCGATAAAGTTCCAGATTTATCAAACATCGAAACTTTTGGCTCAAACATTGGAGATAATTGGGAGAGCAATAATGAAAAAGCTATAATTTTAAGTTATTGGATTGATAAGCTTACAACATATGCTTCACCTTTGTACTACTCAAGACAGTGGAATGACCCTATCGCTTTTATAAACAACAATGAGTTTGGGATGTGTAGTGATTTGACTCTTTTGATGAATGCGATGGGGGAGGGTGCTTTTGGGTTTACAGGTCGTCGTCATGAGCTCTCACTTTTAAATGTTCCCATCGAACATACTGTGCCTGAGATAGAGTATGATGGAGCTTTGCATTTTTTTGACCCATCTTTTGGGTTTGCTTATGGGCATTATGATGATGGGGTTGTGACATCTTTGAAAGATTATGCCTTAAATCCCTACTACTCAAGAAACAATACTCCATCAGCTTTAACAAGAGATAGTGATGGGGACTCTTTTATCAAAGCTTGGCTTAGTATTGATCTGTTTGGTTGGTCGATTGATAGGTTTCGACACGATGAGTATTCACCAGAGCTTACTTGGCAAGAGAAGAGGACCGAGGGTTATTATGGTGTTCATAGATTTGATATTAGTATAGAAGATTATGAGTATTATACTAGATATTGGAGTCATCTTGATGGGTTGGCAGGTTTTAAATCAAGTGACTTTTTTTGGCCAAATTATAACTACAATGATGTAAATGATTATAGCTTAAATGACAATGACAAATATAAAGCTCACCATAGAGGCAATGGGCTTTGGGTGTATGAGCCTGATTTGAGGGATGCACTTTCTTATGAGTCTGGTGAAAAAATTAGTTTTGCAGATGGTATGATGTATCCTACACAATTAGATGTAGAAGGCTCAGTTGTTTTTAAAATTGATACGGCAAATTTTGTAACGGGTGTTTTAATTGAGGCGGATATAAAGCGAGAAAATCCTGAAGATAGTGTCATCATAGAGGCTAGTGGAAGTGGTGGAAATTTTTGGTTTAGTGTATGGGAAAACAGAGCTTTAGGAGATATAAAAATAAAAGAGAATATCTCAGATATGATAAGAGGAACTCTAAAGAGCCAAGATTTACGACATGTTAATGATTTTTTAGTCCGTGTAAGATTAAATACAAAATCAAACCTAACATCAGCTACTTTAAAATCTATGAAAATATCAACTGTAACAATGCTTGGAAAATCCTCACTCCCAAAACTAAAATTAGGAGAAAATGAAATAACAGTAGCAAAAGCAAATGACCACTCTTTGTATCAGACAAAAACATTTAATCCTGTTTTAACAAGATTAGAAAATGGTATAAATGATGAGATTTATTGGAGTGATACTGAGGCTTGGAAGCTCTATTCGAGGGATCATAAAAACTTAGAAGCTTATGAAAATTATGGAAATTTATATACTGTTTTGGAGAAAAATCATTGGGAAAAGGGTTTTGTTACTTATGAGTTAGATGCACCGAGAGATATCAAAAAAGCGAGGCTTGGGGGTTTATTTATAGTAAAAGATAACTCAAAAGATATGTTTAAAATTAAATATCGAGTACACAATGGTAGTTGGAGTGAGTGGAAGGAAGTTGCAACTTATGATTTTTCTACAAGAAATAATAGAGATAAAAGAGAGAACCAATCTCACTTAGAAGCTTGGGATATTGAAGAGGAAAATGTTAGAAAAGTACAATTTAAGATAGAAGTTTTTCATTATGCTCATATTGAGGCACTTCATATGGAGATTGATTATGAGGCTAAGATAACACCTGCAAAACCTCTGTATATAACATATAGTTGGAGTGAGTATTATGAGAATGAAGATGGGCATTTACCTCAAAATGAAGATGCAGGGATAACTAGGACATTTTCTGAAAAAGTTGGTGAATTGCCATATAAATTTTCTATAAACATAGGTGGAGATATACAGCCTCGTATGAATTTTATAAGTATGCATCTTGAAGGAAGCAGAGACCCTGAAAATTATGCTCCTATTGGTTATTCTGATGGTATTGATAAAGAAAATAGAGATTTTATACCTATGATAAATTATGATATAGGAGATATTATCTCAATTAATAAGCCAATTTCACTAAGTCACTCTCCTTGGCATGGTTCAAAAAATCAGTTAGTTGATGGGCGAATTATCGCAGGTTCTAAAAGCCAGAGAGGAAATGAGGGCGGTGGAAAAGTTGAGGTACAAAATGATGAGGATGATATTGTAAAGTTTAGTAAAGGAGTTGGAACAGTTGAAATTGTGATAGATTTAGGTGAAGTTAAAAGTGTTGGTGGTGTTAGAGTTGACTCTTATAAAGATAATTGGGGTGCATATTTTCCTGAATCTATCATCGTTGAAACGGCACTTAGTGATGATTTTATCTATAGAGCA
>VAPK010475495.1_pt1 | contig 10347 bp, 9 predicted proteins | sample 3395031 | NCBI WGS metagenome assembly VAPK01 (sample SAMN08290443, study PRJNA428436) | hydrothermal vent metagenome | isolation source: Deep-sea hydrothermal vent chimney 1 | place: Pacific Ocean: Juan De Fuca Ridge
TAAGCCGCTTCCGGTGGGTCGACCACCATCTCATTGAAAGCATGTTAAAGAACTTTACTATATCCTCTTTCTTCGAGGCACACTGTGCTGTTTGTGGGCAGTTCTTATTATGTTCGTTAAGGCACATGCTTTACAAAGTTAAAGGGAGATAGTTTACACTTTTTAGGTTGTAATTTGCTTTAAAAAACAAATTACTATGCCTTGGAAAGAACAACTATGGGACCCTCACTGGTACATTCTTAACGCAAGTAAGTGTGATGGCTGACTTGTGCCACTTATGAAGTCGCTTAGCATAAATTGATCCAAGTCTGCTTCCCCACTGTCTTTCTTGAAGACTTGAACCAGATTAGGTTTTGGTTTTCGAACCTTGCAAGTTAGAAAATATTTGAAATATAGAAAGAGCCGGAAGTCAGAAGACCGAAGTTTTCTTCCGGCTTCCAGCTTCCGACTTTAGGCACTTTATGAACTTTAGGCATTTTATGAACTCTGTTTAAAACTTGAGCCGTTATAAATAACTATTTTTCCACAATTTCAGTGGTTAATTCATAAACAGGCAATCGAATAGTTCTTAAATTTGCAGTCTTAAAATCACTCAGAAAACAGCGTTTATCATTGATTAAAATTACAGCTTAAAACCAATTTTAATGACACAAAATAATTTCTTAAGACGTCACAACGGGCCACAGTGCGACGACATCAAAAGCATGCTTGATGAAATGGGGCTTCATTCTGTTGACCAGTTAATTGACGAGACCATTCCTACTAAGATCCGAATGAAAGATGACCTGGATGTTCCGGAAGGAATGACAGAATTCGAATATCTCAATCACATTCGTGGGCTTGCCGCAAAAAACAAAATTTTTAAGACCTATATCGGATTAGGATATTACAACACTTTTGTGCCTCCGGTAATTATGAGGAATGTTTTTGAAAACCCGGGTTGGTACACATCTTACACTCCTTATCAGGCTGAAATTTCCCAGGGCAGGCTTGAAGCTTTACTGAACTTTCAGACCATGATCGCAAGTCTTACGGGACTCCTTTTGGCGAATGCATCATTGTTGGATGAAGGCACTGCTGCTGCAGAAGCGATGCTGATGTTTTATCATGCAAGGTCCAGGGCGCAGGTGAAAGCCGGGACCAATGTTTTTCTGGTTTCTGAAGATGTATTTTCCCAAACACTTGAAGTTTTAAAATCGAGAGCTCATTCTTTGGAGATTGAACTTGTCATTACAAATGAAGCTCGTTTCGAACTGACGGATAAAGTTTTCGGGTGCATGGTTCAATACCCTGATCAAAAAGGTCAAATCAATAATTTTTCAAGTCTTGCAAAAAAATTAAACGAAAAAAATATTCCGCTGGCAGTTGCTGCCGATTTGTTAAGCCTTACTTTGCTCACCCCTCCGGGAGAATGGGGCGCCAGTGTGGTATTTGGTTCATCACAACGTTTTGGCGTTCCCATGGGCTTCGGCGGACCTCATGCTGCTTATTTTGCTACAACTGAAGATTATAAACGTCAATTACCCGGAAGAATTATCGGGATTTCAAAAGATGTCAACGGAAAAGAAGTATTGCGCATGGCATTGCAAACCCGTGAGCAACACATCAAAAGGGAAAAAGCAACTTCCAATATTTGCACCGCCCAAGCTTTACTGGCTATTATGGCCGGTTTTTACGGCGTTTATCATGGCAAAAAAGGACTGATTGAAATTGCAGAAAACATCCACTCATTGGCAGTGGATCTCACATCGAATCTTGATTCCCTGGGCTACAAAAATCTAAATTCAGAATTTTTTGATACACTTTATTTGCAACTCCCTGGAGATGTCAGTGCAAATCTGATTCGCAGCAAAGCACTTGAAAAAGGCATCAATTTCAGATACATTAATGAAAATCACATAGGCATTAGTTTGGATGAAACCACAAACCGGAAAGATGTCGAAGAAATCATTGCATTATTTACAGAAGCCTGCCAAACAGAAAAACCAGTCGTTAAATTTAACGATATGGAAGCCAATGCCAAAGTAGCTATTCCTGAGCCCCTGCAAAGAACCAGTGATTTTATGGAACATCCTGTTTTCAGTAAATACGTTTCTGAAACACAGATGATGCGCTACATGAAGCATCTGGAAAACAAAGATCTGGCACTGAACCGGACGATGATTCCTTTAGGTTCATGCACCATGAAACTCAATGCAGTCGCAGAAATGGTGCCTGTCAGCTGGCCGGAATTTACTGATATTCATCCTTTTGTCCCTCAAGATCAGGTTAAAGGCTACAGCGAAGTGATCGGCGAGATGAAGAACATTCTTTGCACAATTACCGGTTTTGAAGACATGTCATTCATGCCTAATTCCGGAGCTGCGGGAGAATACACAGGGCTTGCTGTCATCAGGGCCTATCTTGACAGTTTAGATCAAAAATATCGCAATGTTTGCCTGATACCAGCATCTGCGCACGGAACAAATCCCGCCAGCGCTACTATGGCAGGTTTTCAGATCGTAGTCGTGAAAACGGATGAAAACGGGAATATTGATATTGATGATCTGAAACAAAAGACAGAGACTTACAAAGAAAACCTGGGCGCTTTAATGATTACCTATCCTTCTACGCATGGCGTGTTTGAAGAAGGAATTATGGATATTATGGATATTATTCACAGCCATGGCGGACAAGTTTATATGGATGGTGCCAATATGAATGCACAAGTTGGCTATACCAGCCCGGGACTTATTGGTGCCGACGTTTGTCATTTGAACCTGCACAAGACCTTTGGCATTCCACACGGTGGTGGTGGTCCGGGAATGGGCCCAATTGGCGTTGCAAAACATCTGAAACCTTTCCTGCCCAATCACGTCTTTGTTGAAACCGGTGGCGAACAAGGCATTCACGCCGTCGCTTCTGCTCCATACGGGAGTGCCCTTGTTTTAGTTATCTCCTACGGTTATTTAAAAATGTTGGGGAAAACCGGCCTGAAAGAAACTACCAAAATGGCTATTTTCAATGCCAACTACCTGAAAGAAAAACTAAAAGACTCCTACCCTATTCTTTACACAGGGAAAAATGGACGGGTCGCTCATGAAATGATTCTTGACTGCAACCCATTCAGCCATTCTGCTGGCATCGAAGTAATTGACATTGCCAAGCGTTTGATGGATTATGGATTTCATGCTCCGACAGTAGCATTCCCGGTGCACGGAACCCTGATGGTAGAACCTACTGAGAGCGAGCCCAAAGAATCGCTGGATCGTTTTGTGGAAGCCATGACGGCTATTCGTGAAGAGATAAGAGAAATTGAAGCGCAAAAGGTTGACCCCAAAAACAATGTGGTTTGCAATGCACCGCACACACTTGAAATGGTAACTACGACAAAGTATGATTTTCCTTACAGCCGGGAAAAAGCAGCTTTTCCACTGGAGTGGGTACGCGAAGCGAAATATTTCACTCCGGTAGCAAAAGTTGACGATGCTTACGGTGACCGGAATCTTTGCACCTGCCTTCCTTTAAGTGAATACGAAAATCCCATTGCGGATATCAATAATATGAATTCGTGATTTTGCGATATATAATAGTACACTGATTTGTTATGATTATTATGATTTACACCGATTTTTGATCATTATCAATTAGCGTTCTGTCGTTCTTTAATGACAAAAACTACTATAAAGACAGGCGTCATGGCGATGAAACTTGGGAGGATTTGCGGGCAAGCGTGAAGAAGCCATCTCATTTTATACCAGAAAGTAATTGTGAGATTGCTTCGTCGCCTCACCCACAGGCTATTGAATGTCCCTCGTAATGACGGATAGTTTTATTAATGATTTATCAGTATTTATTTTGGCAAAAAACCTAAACGAAACGTATTTTTGTAAAAAACATCATTATGGACAATATTACAGGAATCGCAGGCAACAAAGGCAAAGGGGTGAGTTCAGATGCTGAAGTTGAATTTCAAGTAACTTCAAACGGTGGAATTGATATTCAAATCGAAAGCAAAGTAAAAGCACTTTATGGGGCTCGCATTCAAAAACTTACGGAAGACATTCTGATTTTTTTTCAAATCAAAAATGTCATTGTCAAAATTACCGATGCAGGAGCATTGGATTTTGTTCTGGCAGCGCGTCTGGAAGCTGCCATTAAAAAAGCATTCCCTGAAAAAAAGGAAGAATTTCTGCTTCCCATGCTGGATGAGAATCTTGGCGAAAGCCAAAAAGAAGCATTCCGGTTTTCCAGGCTTTATTTGCCTGGGAACACTCCCAAACTGATGATCAATGCCGGAATTCATTATCCCAATGGATTAATCCTTGATCTGGAAGATGCTGTGGCACCGGACAAGAAATTCGAAGCCCGTTTCCTGGTCAGGAATGCATTGAGAAATCTTCGTTTTTACGGCGCTGAACGAATGGTGCGTATTAACCAGGGAGGAAGGGGATTAGAAGACTTGGAATACGCAATCCCACATCATGTTAACTTAATCCTTGTCCCAAAATGTGAAAGTGCTGAAGAACTAAAAATTGTTGACAGAAAGATTCAGTCGCTGAGAATATCATATCAAATCGATCATCCGGTTTGGCTCATGCCCATCATAGAAAGTGCAAAAGGCGTATTGAATGCGTATGAGATTGCTTCGGTCAGTGAAAATGTAGTAGCAATTGCCATCGGTCTGGAAGATTACACAGCCGATTTGGGAACCCGCCGCTCCAATGAAGGAAGCGAATCGTTTTTTGCCCGCTCCATGGTGGTAAATACTGCCCGCGCTGCCGGTATCCAGCCCATAGATTCAGTATTTTCCGATGTTTCGGATATGGATGCCCTGGCGGAAAATGTAAAACGGTCCAAAGCGTTAGGTTTTGATGGAATGGGATGTATTCACCCCAGACAAATAAAAGTCATTCATGATAACTTTACTCCTGAAGTAGCCGAAATAGAAAAAGCCAAAAAGATCTATCTCGCTTTCAAGGAAGCAGAATCTAAAGGTCTGGGTGTGGTTTCGCTCGGCTCAAAAATGATTGATCCACCCGTGGTGAAAAGGGCATCCAAAACTATTGAGCTTGCCATAAGCATGGGAAAGCTGGAAAAAAACTGGGAATCAGTAGAAACGATTTCCTAAAAAACAGTTTGATACCATAAATACCTTAGTTCAGTTTAAACCTCGAGAAATGAAAAAATACAACAACCTGGTAAAAAATGCTGTGGGGCGCATCGTCCCAACCCAAATTAACGGAGAAGAGCACATCCCGTTTATGGGGGTTGGAAAATACAAACCCAATGGCCGTAAATATGGTCCACTAATTGCCTCCTGCATTGATTATCCTGAAGACGGCAACAAGCTGGTTGACAACCTGAAAGAAGCACTCATAAAAGCCGGCTTAAAAGATGGCATGACGATTTCCACCCACCATCATTTCAGAGATGGTGATCTGATCGCAAACCAGGTTTTCGACATAGCTCATGAATTAGAAGTAAAAAATCTCAGGTGGTTTCCGTCAGCAAGTTTCCCCTGCCACGCCCATCTTATTCCCTATCTCGAAGACGGTACCATTAACCGCATAGAAGGAAGCATGAACGGGGCTCTGGGAAAATTCTGCTCGGAGGGGAAAATGGATGGGATCGGCATTTTACGGTCGCATGGCGGACGTTATCAGGCAGTTCAGGATGGTGAAGTGCAAATTGACATTGCTGTCATCGCTTCACCCACTGCAGATGCTTTCGGAAATGCCAACGGCGTAAATGGCAATGCTGCCTGCGGACTGCTCGGCTTTGCTTTGACAGATTCTCAATATGCTGATAAGGTGATTGTCGTTACTGATAATTTGGTTCCATTTCCGGCAATTCCCTGGCAAATTCAGGGAAATTACGTGGATTATGTGGTCAAGGTAGATCAGGTTGGAGTTCCTGAAAAAATTATTTCAGGAACTACCCAAATCACCAAAAGTCCTGATAGATTGCTCATTGCAGAACTTACTGCCCGCTTTTGTGAAAGTACAGGTTTGATCCATGACGGATTTTCGTATCAGGCGGGAGCCGGTGGAACGTCTTTATCCATTGGCAACTATTTTGGAGAAATCCTTAGGAAAAACAATTGGAAAGCTCGGTTTATCAGAGCCGGAAGCAACAAATATCCTGTAGAAATGCTACAGGAAGGATTGGTTGAATATATTCTCGATGGACAAACTTTCGATCTGGATGGTATAAAGTCGATGCGTGAAAATCCGAACCATGTATGGACTTCACCTTTTACTTCATACAATTACCACGGGAAAGGCAATTTTGCATCCATGGTGGATGTGGTGGTTCTCGGAGCTACAGAAGTAGATGTCCATTTCAATGCCAATGTAGTAACTCACTCCGACGGTTACCTGCTCCACGGAATTGGCGGCTGGCAGAATACCCTTTTCGGAAAAACCACCATTCTGCCTATTCCTTTGTTCCGTGACCGGATTCCTATTATTCGCGATGAAGTCACAACGCTTTGTGCGCCCGGCGAAATGATCGATGTGATTGTTTCCGAAAGAGGCATTGCCATCAATCCTTTAAGAAAAGATCTGATAGAAAAAGTGAAAGGCTCAGGTTTACCCGTTAAAACAATTGAAGAACTCAAAACTGAAGCAGAAGCCATTTGCGGAGTACCTGAAAAACCCAAATTAAGCGATGAAATTGTGGCGGTCATTAAATGGGTTGACGGAACCATCATTGATTCAGTGCATAAAGTTTTGTCCTAATTCCAAAGGAATTGAATTTTACATTTTATCAAAAAACAAAGCAGATATGGAAAATAACGCACAGAACGGCACTTTAAGAGAAAATATTCAAATCGGATTTACGGTTGAAATCGTACAAAAGCAAGACCAGCGGACCGGCCTTCTGACTGAGGGCGTTGTAAAGCGCATTCTAACCAAATCGCCCAAACATACACGGGGCATTAAAGTGATGCTGGAAACGGGAGAGGTGGGACGTGTTCAGAAAGTACTGTCGCGTTAAAGTTGTTTCAAGTTAAAAAATGACTATTTATAGAATTTAAAAAAGGATTTCCTTTGATCCCCTCCTCGGAACGTGTCTCATCTCTGATGCATAGGCGTCAATCTAATTGAAATTAGTTTTTTTAATCAAGGCCCTCACGCCGGTTAAAGACAAACGTTTTGGAAAATTAATTTATTCCATACCGTCTCAGGGTTAAACGTTTATAAGGAGATTTGCGATATATAAACCCAAACATTTTGCCCGCATCATATTCCAGCTATAGTTTGCAATTTCCAATTAAACAGCCATTTAGCCAAAGGCTGTCATTGATAAGGAGGTACGAGTAAGAAATCTCCAGAGTGAGAACCTGCTACCCGGGGGATTTCTCCTCACTCCATTCCTCCGTTCGTCGAAATAACAACCTGTATCTTTGTTTTTTCCATTCTTTCCGATTTCCCTGACAACGATTTGAATTTTGCTTCAGATGACAAAAATCAGCCCATAAGTACCATTTGACATCTTTGTTTTATGGATGATATAAATTCCCGGGATGGCTTACGGTCGAACTTTTCGAATTGAAAATCAATTCTTTATAAACCGTCTGTTTCACGTTGCTTTTCCAGTAACCGGTAACCATGGCCAGGCCTGTAATAATTACAAAAAGGGCAACCAGAATTTCCGCATATCGCTTCACGGAAACGGTTTTCTTCATTTTCCGTGTCAGGCTGAACTCCAATGTATTTTCTTCGGGGCAAACCGCCAGGCATTCCCCACAGGCCATGCACTCATCCGAACTTATCCGCAGCTTGTTATGAATTTGTATATGTGCAGGACAAGCTTTTGTGCATTGCTGGCAGCTGGTACAAGTATCGGAATTGCGCGTTACTTTTAACGGGCTGAACATACTTAGAAATCCCAGAAACGCACCATAAGGACAAAGGTAGCGGCACCAGAAATTTTTGATGAAGATGGACAGGACAACCAATGAAAAAATTACAATCAGCGAAAGCAGGGAGAGGTGCCAGAAAAACATCAACATCTCAACATCAGCAATTTTGTTATAGTTGCCGTTGAGAAAAGTCTGTATTTCCACTGTCGACATGGAAATGATCACCCACAGGAAAAATAGGAGCACCAAATATTTCAGAGACCGCAATGGATAATCGAGCCATTTGGGTAAAATAAAATTCCTGCCAACTATTTTCATTCCCATTTTACCAAGGTATTCCGACAAAAATCCCACCGGACAAATCCAGCCGCAGAAACCTTTTTTCATAAAAATTGCAAACAGGATAAAAATCACCATCAGCACCATTCCCGCCGGATGAACTTTATTAAAATCTCCGGTGAGCAGAAAATACTTTATTCCCATCAAAGAACTAATGGGCAAAAAGCCTTCCACGCCTGGCGGGCGATGAAAAAAGGGTGTTTGCCCTCCCGTTTGGTAATACCTGACAAAGCCGTAGAATTGAAATCCAATCCATAAAATCAGAATCATGAAAACGGATTGAACCAGTAATCTTATATGTTGATCTTTCTTAAACCAATTCTTCATTTTTGAAAATATTGAGACAGGCATTCTTCCTTTAGAAAATCATCACTTTAAACTTTAGCCACTGTCTTTTCTTGTTCACAAATAAATATCCCTAAGCTCTTTTAATAAATCATGATATTCTTCGTGCTTTCCCAATCCAATTTTCCTCACCTCCAATTCATCGAATTCATCAAATATTTTTGATTGTTCCGGTTCCGTCAGAACCTGATCAGCCATCATAAACAGAATATTGTTTTCTTTTTCAATATGATCTCTTAACAGATTAGCATAATTTGTTGAACCTGAAATAATATTCTTCACTGAATCCTTATTCCCATTTTCATATTCGAGAAGTGCTTCAGACATTTCTTTAATGAAACCCCTACCCTGTTCGTGCTCATAAAGCATAGCCCCAATAGGCCCTCCGGCATTCGGAATACCATGATCAACCATTGCAGGGAAAAGAATTTCTTCTTCTTTGCCATGATGACACTTGTCGGCAAATACTTTCAGGAAATCTACAATCTTTTTATAATGACTGATGTTCAGTTCTTTGCCATTACCCAGATCAGCAGCAATTTTTTCCATGATGGAAAGCATCAACTTTATACCTTCATGTTCATCTTTTAATTGTTGTGTTGCCTTCATTGTATCTATTTTTGAATTTTTTGTTTATGATTATAAAATTTTAGTTTTCCCAACAGGCTTAGGTGTTTTAACCACCAGAACCCTTAGTATTTCTGAGCTTTCATTATACCAGCAATGAGGGATTCCTGCCGGACTGTTGACATAAGTATCTTTGCCGACCTCTTTTTTCTCATCGCCAATTTCTACAATGCCGATTCCTTCAAGGACATAAAAAAATACATCAACCGGTGTAATATGCTTTTTCAACCTTTCACCTGGTTTTAATGTAATATGAACAGCCTGAACATGCTCATTTTCATGAAATTTTTTTGTTTCGATCCCGTGTGCATTGGGACCAGCCTGGACATCTTTTATCTCTATTGCATTCATATTAAACGGTTTAAAAATTATGTTATTATTTGCTTTCAGAATTCAATTAATCCTTCGCGGAATTTTGAATCAGAGTCTTTAATGTTTGGAAGATGACCTTTCCCCTTTTCGACAAATCAAAACTGAAACCTGAAAGGCCCCATTGATTCACGTTCAACCGGATGCTTCCCATGATGATAAAGGCAATCTGATCGTTGGTAACATCGCTTCTGATTGCCCCATCTTTTTGCCCTTCTTCAATGATCTTTGCAAAAGTTGAACGGGAGCCTTCCATAATATTAAAAAGCTTGTCATACAGCATTTTATCATTTTTATACAAACCATCCGACAAGATAACCACAGCATAAGAAGGCGTATCCGCGAAGAGTTTCAACTGGCTCTCAATGAGCTTTTCTATTTTTGCAAAAGGTTCGGCATTTAAATCTCTGACTTCTTCGAAATGCGAGGCCATGATTGATTCAAGATAATCCAAAAGCGCGCTAATCACATCCGTTTTGCTTTTAAAATGCCTGTACAGGGCTGACTCCACCACACCGATTTTAGCAGAAAGGTTTTTGATGGTAAGCGCCTGAATGCCGCCTTCACCAATTAACTTTATCGCTGCCTGAATGATTTCAGATTGTCTTTTGCTTAAATCCATTTTTTAAAATGTGAGTGAATATTCGCTCACAAAAATAGATAAAATTTTAATTGTACAAATGAGTTCGGTCTAAAAAAGGAAACTTAAAAGATACTGAAGTTGTTTAAAGTTAACTATCAAGAATTCAATTAACAACAGATTGTTGAAAAGAAAGAATGTTACTAAGCAAAAGTATAATAAAAAAGAGATTTGTCCA
>VAPK010594230.1_pt1 | contig 10347 bp, 9 predicted proteins | sample 3395031 | NCBI WGS metagenome assembly VAPK01 (sample SAMN08290443, study PRJNA428436) | hydrothermal vent metagenome | isolation source: Deep-sea hydrothermal vent chimney 1 | place: Pacific Ocean: Juan De Fuca Ridge
TATTCTTAATAACCTATAAAACAGCAAAAAACAGGGGGGATGTGCTTATTTAAGACCATAATTTTATGGGAAATCCCTTCCATCTGGCTGGAAGAGGGCGTTCAAAAACAAAAATATAACTATGAAACTAATCCGCAGAAAAATAATAGGGACTATCACCCCCAATGAGAAAAAAGCTAGCTTACTAGAGCGCGTCTTTGCTATGCGCGGCATCAACGATCAAGCCGAATTAGTGTTTGAGCTAAAAAACCTGCATCCCATTTCATCCTTAAAAGGCATAAACACTGCCACCGATTTACTCGTTGATGCCATCAAGCAAAAACAACGCTTGCTGATCATTGGTGATTTTGATGCTGATGGTGCAACATCCACCGCTGTTGCAGTGCGCGCGCTTAAAATGATGGGGCCTGAGAACGTCGATTATCTTGTGCCTAATCGTTTTGAATTTGGCTATGGCTTAACACCTGAAATTGTGCTCGAAGCCCAAAAGTTTTCACCTGATGTCATTATTACGGTAGACAATGGTATCTCAAGCATCAAAGGGGTCGAACAAACCAAGGTACTTGGCTATAAAGTCATTATTACGGACCATCATTTACCCGTAAAAAAACTGCCCGATGCGGATGCAATTATCAACCCAAATCAACACGGCGATGAATTCCCCTCAAAAAATCTTGCAGGTGTGGGTGTGATTTTTTATCTGATGCTCTCGCTTAAAAGTAGCTTGCATCAACAAAATTACTTTGTGGATAATAAACTCCCACAACCGAACCTGACCGAGTTGCTTGATTTAGTTGCACTAGGCACCGTTGCTGATGTTGTGCCACTCGATCAAAATAACCGCATATTAGTCGAACAAGGTTTGCGCCGTATGCGCGGTGGTAAAGCTTGTGAGGGCATTCAAGCACTGTTTCGTATCGGTAAACGTAATATTCGCAATGCTGTTAGCACAGATCTTGGTTTCGCTTGTGGTCCACGGTTAAATGCCGCAGGACGAATGGATGATATGTCGCTGGGTATAGAATGTTTGCTGAGCAACGACTCACAACAAGCGATGGATTTAGCTTCAGCACTTGATGATCTAAATATTGAGCGGCGCGCCAAAGAAGACAGCATGAAAGCAGAAGCGCTCGTATTACTTGAGCAACTAGATGATGAAAAACTTAGCGGTGAACTCCCCCCAGTAATTTGTCTATACAAAAAGACATGGCATCAAGGCGTGATTGGCATACTCGCTGCGCGTGTGCGTGAACGATATAATCGCCCGACAATTATTTTTGCCCTAGCAGATACTTTTTCAAACACAGATAATGACTCTGCAGCACAAGAAATCAAAGGCTCGGCACGCTCAATTTCTACCATCCATATCCGTGATGTTTTTGATGAGGTCGCCACAAAACATCCTCATATACTCAATAAATTTGGCGGGCATGCAATGGCAGCAGGGTTAAGCTTAGAAACGTCCAAACTCGATGAATTTACACAAGCCATTTGTGATGTCGTACAAAGCCATGCTAACGAAGAAACCTTTCAAGAAATTCACTACAGCGATGGAGAGTTACAAGCTAATGATTTTGAATTACATTCGGCAGATGAGTTGCGTTATGCCGCGCCATGGGGACAGCACTTTCCTGCCCCCGTGTTTGATAATCGCTTTACAATCGTCAATAAACGTCTGCTCAAAGAAAAGCACTACAAGTTAGTATTACGCCCAAACAATGTCAAAAATAATATAGCCCGCACCGTAGATGCCATCGCCTTTAATATTGATAAAGAAAACTGGCCAGAAGAGGGCGGCGAAGTGCATCTGTTGTATCGTCTAGAAGTGAATGAATTTCGTAATGCTTGCTCGTTGCAACTCATGGTTGAGAAACTGTTGGTTTAAGTTATTCCCCCTTCATCGTAAGTTGGCACTGAGCTTGCGAAGCCCAACAAATATGCTACGTTGGGCTTCGTTCCTCAGCACTAACCTACTAATTTCTTGCTAAAAAGTATTCTGAAAATAATAAGCACAACTTATCACGTGGCTTTTCAGGCTAATACTACCTTTCATCCCCATCCCCGTCGTTTAAAAGAAAATCTTAGACCATTATTTCCCTACCCGCTACAAAAACCAATACATAAAATAATCGGTAGAGAAAATGAGTGTTCCAAAATATATAGATCGATATGATCTTGATTCAACTGCGCCAAGTACACTAGCTGGACCCGTTACTGCGTATGTCTTATTCAAACGTCTTATTGACCTATCGCTTATCGTTTTATTATCTCCCGTTATTGTTCCTTTAATGTTAGTGACAGTCATCATCATTAAGCTCGAATCAAAAGGTTCTGTATTGTTTTGGCAAAAACGTGTGGGCGTTCATGGTGAAGTTTTCAATATGGTTAAATTCCGTAGTATGACAACAGATTCAGAAAAGGACGGCTCACAGTTTGCCCAAAATGGTGATAAACGTGTCACCCGTTTCGGTCGTTTCATACGAAAAATGCGTATTGATGAGCTACCACAACTCTGGAATATCATCCAAGGCGATATGAGCCTAATCGGCCCAAGACCGGAGCAAGTATCCTTCGTTCAAGAATTCGAAAAAGCCATCCCACGCTACGCCAGCAGACACGTAGTACGCCCTGGAATCACAGGCCTAGCCCAAGTAGAGCAAGGCTATGTAGACGATGAAGATGGTACACGTACAAAACTCATCTATGATTTACACTATATAGATAATATCTCTTTTAAAATGGATATGGAAATTGTTGGTAAGACGATTTACACCATTGCAACGGGATTTGGGGCTAGATAAAGTAAATTGTAAAAATATGTTGAAATAGTATTCAGGTATTTTGAGTGTTTACAAGCATACTCAGTCAATAATATTGACGAGTGTTCCGATTTGTATACGGTCGAATAAGTCAATGACATCTTGATTGCCCATTCGAATACAGCCGTGCGATACAGCCTGTCCTAGTCGACCTTCTTCATCCGTTCCATGAATATAAATATAACGATTATGTGAATCTACATTGCCACCTTTGTTGATGCCCGTTTCCAAACCGCTTAACCACAGAATACGTGTCGTGATATTGTCGGCATCAGTTTTTTCATCGGGGCTGGTTAGTATTTTTGCACATTTATGAGTGCTTTTACGTGCTTTGAAAATAGTCGCAAGAGGGGCATTATCACCAATTTTTTCTGAAATACAATGCATGCCAAGTGGTGTTTTATAACTGCCGCTATGGTTGCCTGTACCTGCCTTGGCGCTTGAGATGATATAGGTTTTGGAGATGGTATCGTTTTCTATCAGATAAAGCGCTTGCTTACTGATAGAAATTGATATTTTCATGTTGTTACTCAAGAGTAGATATCAGTCACTATCAGACATATCAATGGCCACTCTGTCTTCATCTTGGTGTTTTTTGGCATCGTTGCGTTTTGATTCTAACTCTGTGAAGTAGTTTTCTGATTCACCCGTAATGTATTCACCTGTAAAGACAGAGCAATCGAAGTTTTTAAGATCAGGGTTACCTGTGGTGATTGCATCAATCAAATCATCAAGATTTTGGTAGATTAATTTATCCGCGCCAATGGCTTCTGCAACTTCCGCCTCGGTCTTGCCGTGGGCGATTAACTCTGTCGCCGCCGGCATATCGATACCGTAAATATTGGGGTAGCGAATGGCAGGTGATGCAGAGGCGAAGTAAACATTCTTAGCGCCAGAATCACGTGCCATTTGCACGATTTCGCGAGAGGTCGTACCACGCACGATGGAATCATCAACCAACATCACATTCTTGCCTTTAAACTCAATATCAAGCGGATTAAGTTTACGGCGTACTGATTTTTTACGTTCTTGCTGCCCCGGCATAATAAAGGTACGACCGATATAGCGATTTTTGATGTAGCCTTCGCGATAGGGTACGCCTAATGTAATGGCAAGCTCTAAAGCAGAAGTTCGGCTGGTGTCAGGAATAGGGATGACGACGTCGATGTCGTGTTTTCCCCACTCGCATTTAATGCGTTCTGCAAGGTTGTGCCCCATACGCATACGCGCTTTGTGAACAAAAACATTATCAATGACAGAGTCAGGGCGTGCAAAATAAACGTATTCAAATATACAACTGTTGTAACGTGCTTTGTCAGAACATTGCTGGGTGTGTACTTCACCTTCTTTAGTGATGAAAATAGCTTCACCTGGTTTAATATCACGAACTATTTCATAACCTTGAGTAACAAGTGCAACACTCTCAGAAGCTATCATGTGATCCGTGCCGTTTTCAGTTTCACGTTTACCGTAAACTAAGGGGCGAATACCATTAGGATCACGAAAGCCAACAATACCGTCACGGGTAATCATCGCAATAACGGCATAAGCGCCTTGGCAGCGATTATGTACTCCAGAAACAGCGGTAAATATTTCTTCTGGATGCACACGATAAGTTGCACATTTTTGTAATTCTTGGGCAAAAATATTGAGTAAAATTTCAGAGTCAGAATCGGTATTAATATGACGGCGATCTTGTTTGTATAACTCTTTTTTCAGACCAGATGCATTGGTTAAATTGCCATTATGAGCCAGTGAAATTCCGTAAGGGGAGTTTACATAAAATGGCTGAGCTTCAGATGCTGATGATGAGCCTGCGGTAGGGTAGCGCAGATGTCCAATTCCCATATTGCCTTGCAAGCCTTGCATGTTTTTTTCGTGAAAAACTTCGTTTACAAGTCCATTTTTACGGCGTATGTAAAGGCGCTTTCCGTCACTCGTTACCATGCCTGCGGCATCTTGCCCGCGGTGCTGGAGGACGAGTAGCCCATCATAAATTTCTTGATTTACGGGGGTGTTACTGAGAATGCCAATTATTCCACACATGGGGTTTCACCAAGTTTAAAAAGTTGAGAAAGCTTTAATTTAAAGTTCTAGCTAAAATTATCTAGTTAGCTGAAGGGGTTGGTTCAGCAGTATTTGGTTCTGTTGGGCTTGTTGGAGTGACGATAGCATCACTTGTAGCGGGGGTATTTTTGCTACCTAATGCATCATCAATATACTTATTTAAATCTTCAGGGATATTTTCTTTTATCCAAGTCGCAGCTTCTTGAAACTTAGGGATGAACTTAGATTTATTCCAAGAATCTTGGTCAGGTAATTCGGTAAGCCCCAATAACATGGTAAGCAGAGTAATGGCGAATGAACCTAAGACAATGCCTAATCCTGTGCCTAAAATTCTATCAAAAACACCAAATCCAACGGCGTTAATGAGTTTATGGAGTATCGCATTTATAATTGCACCAGTAATTAAAATACCGATGAAAATAAGCAAAGCAGCAAGCCCCGTTTGTGCAAAATCGCTACCTAGTTTTATAGGTAGTACTGCAGCAAGCTGGTCTTTGTATTTTAGTGCAAGGAGAATTGCAGCAGCCCAAGTTGCAATGAATACGGTCATCCAAACAAAGCCACGCATAAAGCCTATCAACGCTGTAATCAAAATGATAACAACAATGGCTATATCAAAAATATTCACATCCATCTAACAATAATCCTTCGGGGGTAAGGTAAAACTTGCTTTAAATATCAAGAATAACCTAGTTTGAAATAACCAAGCTATTTTGCACAAAGAAATTCTTTCGGTAGCGTCGCTTCATGCCTTCTTGTGCTTTTATGGCTGCAGATCTATCGCCGTGACCACCGACTCGAACACGGTATAAAATTTTATCTTCACGAGTCGCTTGCGTAACAAATACCTTGTAGCCTTCACCTTTCATGGTTTTTGCCAATTTGTTAGCACGTGTTTGACTAGAGGTTGCTAATAACTGAATCGAATATTTGCCAAGGGGGGTAGCTGAAATATTTGTACTAGTCGGTGCTTTTGCTTGTTTAGGTGCTGATTTTTGAACAGGCTTTACCGTTTTAGCTGGCTTCTTAGGCTTCTTCTTTTCTACAATTTGTGGTTTAAATTCTTTTTTAGCCGATGCTACTACTGTGCTCTTCGCAGTGTCAGCTGCTTGTTCGTTTTTTGGCGCTTCTGTTGGAGAAAGCGTGCTTGTGTTGGTGTTATCAACAATCTCTTTTTGCTCATTTTGTTGAGGAGGTCTAATGGCAAAACCAGGCTTCATGCCTTGAATAGCAGCAGAAGTTGAGTCCATTGCTGTTGTAGCAGTATCGCTTACGGCATCTGTTGCATCGTTCACTGCGCCAGTTGCTGAAGCAATAATGGCAGAACCAGAGCTTGTTACCGCGTCTGTCGCACCGTCAATCTTTGTTTTTGCACTATCCAATAGTGTTGGTATTTCAGTATTGTTGTTAGAGTTGCTGTCAGCTGACCCTGCCAGGCTTCCTGTTAAGCTAGGGATATTCATTTCAGGCGCACCTGGGAGTTTCATCTCAACAACATCTTGTCTCTTGTCACTCTTGTCTTTTAGTAAGTAGCCAAGTAGTAGTGCTGCAATTACTGCTAGAACTATTGCCCCAATGCCACGTTTTACCATTGCGTTATCCATGATTTTCCCCGCTCCTTTATGTGCTTGCTGTTTGTTACGTTGCTGCTACGTCTGATTTGAATCATGCCCTGAACCAGAAATCTGACCCCATGCATTTACAACCTCGGATACTACCAGAAAAGAGCCGAAAGCGACTACTCTATCTTTTAAATTATGACTAGTTTTAATAGATTTTATCGCTTCTAAAAAGCTCTGATGACTTATGACTCGTTTATTAGGGTTTTGTTCGATAATTAATTCGACTAATAGTTTATTAAGCTCTGAGAGTTTTGTACTTCGCGATCCTTCAAGCTCTACGATATGCCATTCATCAATCTGATGATCCATAATGGAGATAACTTGCCGAATATCTTTATCTTTTAACATGGAAAAGAGGGCAATGTTTTTTCCCGTAATGGGATTGTGCCGTAAGTGCTTTGCAAGTTCTTTCGCGGCATGAGGATTGTGTGCTACATCAACTAACCATTCTGGATTGCTGCTTATTTTTTGTAAACGGCCTAATAAAGAAACGCTTTTAAGTCCTTGCTTTATCGATTTTTGTTCTACTGGTAGAGAGATATGTATAGCCTTTAGCCCAGCGATAACAGTGGCTGCATTGTTGAGTTGGAACTCTCCTGATAGTGCAGGGATAGGTAGCGAATATTCTTCATTAAAACCTTTCCATGACCAAGATTTACTGTCGTTCTTTGAATATGAAAAATCAGTATTGATTTGATAAAGCCTAGCGCCAATTCGTTTTGCTTCTTTAGCAATATTGTTTGGTGGGTTTATGTCGCCACAAATAGCAGGAATATTTTTTCGCATGATACCTGCTTTTTCAATCGCAATGGTTTCACGGTCATCACCCAACCAATCTACGTGATCAATTCCAATATTGGTGATGATGGCTAATGAGGTATCCCAAAGGTTTGATGCATCTAAACGACCACCCAAACCCACTTCAAGAATTGCCACATCCACTTTTTGTTTTGTGAAAATAAGCATGGCCGCAAGTGTGCCAAATTCAAAATAGGTGAGGCTAATGGGGTCAATGGCGTCACGTGCTTTGTCGATTTCTTCAAATGCCTCTATAATTAAATCATCACTGGCATTGGCGCAATCGAGTTTGATGCGTTCGTTATAATCAATGAGATGGGGGGAAGTGTAACTGCCTATTTTGTAGCCATTTTTTTTAAAAATGGACTCGAACAAAGCAACGGTTGAGCCTTTTCCGTTTGTGCCAGCAACGGTGATGATGGGGAAAGCAGGGGAGAGTAAATCAAGTTTTTTAGCAACCTCACGAATTCGAGCTAAGCCAAGATCAATTTCAGATAGGTGAAGTGTTTCTTGCCAGCTTAACCATTCTGCTAAAGTTTTTTTCATAACAATTACCTGAGTTCAGGTATTAAGTATCGCTACTAGCTAGCTTCTTTTTTGTTGTTTGTTTTATTATCCGCAGTTTTTTTATCTGCATCATCTGTTTCAGCGGCCGTGATTGGTTCTGGCTGAACAATTGCATCAATTTCTGCCATGTTTCCTGGGCGAGGTTTGTGCATGAACAGACAAAGCATATCAGCAATTTCAGAACGTAATTGATGACGAGGAATAATACGGTCAATCGCACCTTTTTCGATTAGAAACTCACTGCGTTGAAATCCCTCTGGCAACGTTTCGCCAACCGTTTGTTCAATCACACGAGGTCCTGCAAAACCAATTAAGGCTTTAGGCTCGGCAATAATGGTATCACCTAACATTGCAAAACTTGCAGATACACCGCCCATAGTCGGGTCGGTAAGTACTGAAATGAAGGGTAAACCTGCATCAGATAATTTGGTTAAAGCAGCACTGGTTTTTGCCATTTGCATCAGCGAAAAAAGTGCTTCCTGCATACGCGCGCCACCACTGGCAGAAAATACTACAAACGGAATCTTTTCACGAATACAAACATCAACACCTTGCACAAAACGCTCACCAACGACTGAGCCCATCGAACCACCCATAAAGCCAAAATCGAACGCAGCTGCTACTAAAGGCACGCCGTGAACTTGACCTTTTGTAACTAATAATGCATCTTTCTCATCACGGCTTGCTTGTGCGGTAGTGATACGATCTTTATATTTTTTATCGTCTTTGAAACCAAGAATATCAATCGGAGTAATATTTTCTGCAATATTTTCGCGGTTTTCTTTATCGAGGAATAAGTTGAGACGAGTTCGTCCGCCTAACCGCTCGTGGTGATCACATTTCGGGCAAACTTCTAAGTTACGTTCAAGGTCAGCACGGTATAAAACAGCGCTACAAGACGGACATTTATGCCAAAGCCCTTCGGGAATTGAACGCTTTTTTGAAGTTGTACCTTCGGTACGAATGCGTGATGGGATTAGTTTTTCAAACCAGCTCATAGTTTTTTTCCGTACTTTCGTTTATATCTGTTCTGTTTACTAGCCCTTCTCACAGAGAGAGGCAAAATCTATTGTAGGTTGGCGCTGAACTTGTGAAGCCCAACAAGCTGTGCCACGTTGGGCTTCGTTCCTCAGCGCCAACCTACTGCGAAGCGCTTCATTAAGCTTTATCCATAGTAGTACGCATTGAAACCAACAGCGCACCTATTTGATCCATGATTGTATCAGCATCATCAATATTGTTTTCAATAATTTTCACAACTGCGCTACCAACGATAGAACCATCAGAAACCTTCGACACTGCCGATGCGGTATCCGCATCTTTAATACCAAAGCCAACAGCCACTGTCATATTGGAAATGGATTTGATGGTTGCAACACGTTCCGCAACTTCATCAACATTCAGCGCGTTAGAACCCGTCACACCTTTTAGTGAAACATAATAAAGAAAGCCACTGCCTGCGTCAGATATTTTCTTAATACGTTCATCCGTTGTGGTGGGTGATAATAAAAAAATAGGGTCAATATTGTGCGATTTTAAAATAGGCACGATATCCGTTGCTTCTTCTGGTGGTAAATCAACAGTCAGTAAACCATCCACGCCTGCGCTTGAGGCTGCTTGTGCAAATTCTTCATATCCCATTGTTTCTACTGGATTTAAGTAGCCCATTAATACGACGGGCGTGGTGTCATCGGTTTTACGGAATTCAGCCATCATCTCGATGGTATCGCGCAAGCTGGTGTGATGCACTAAGGCACGTTCGCACGCTAACTGTACGGTTGGTCCATCTGCCATCGGGTCTGAAAAGGGAATGCCTAATTCGATAATATCAGCACCCGATTCAACCATGCGGTGCATTAATGGCACAGTGATTGAAGGATTTGAATCGCCTGCGGTAATGTAAGGCATTAGAGCTTTTTTGCCCGATGCGTTTAGCTTTTCAAAACATGATGCTAAGCGGTTGTTAGTAGTGGTGCTCATAATTTGATTCCTTCTAAAGCAGCCACTGTATTAATGTCTTTATCGCCACGACCTGAAAGATTCACAATAATATTTTTGTCACTAGACATCGTAGGTGCAAGCTTCATCGCATACGCCAGCGCATGACTACTTTCTAAAGCAGGGATAATGCCTTCAATACGTGTCAGCGCATGAAATGCCTCCATCGCCTCATCATCGGTAATCGCAACATAGCTCGCACGACCTGTATCTTTCAAAAAACAATGCTCTGGTCCAACGCCCGGATAATCCAAGCCTGCCGAAATCGAATGCGGCTCGGTGACTTGTCCATCTTCATCTGCCAGTAAATACATACGATTACCATGCAGTACACCTGGTTTTGCCATGTTCAAAGGTGCAGCGTGTTTATCAGTATCTAAACCAAGCCCTGCAGGTTCAACACCAATCATTTCAACACCAAGGTCTGGCAAAAATTCGTGGAATAAACCAATCGCGTTTGAACCACCGCCAACACA
>VAPK010455635.1_pt1 | contig 10344 bp, 10 predicted proteins | sample 3395031 | NCBI WGS metagenome assembly VAPK01 (sample SAMN08290443, study PRJNA428436) | hydrothermal vent metagenome | isolation source: Deep-sea hydrothermal vent chimney 1 | place: Pacific Ocean: Juan De Fuca Ridge
TATCTTTTTTGTAGAGGTGGTAAAATTCATCCAGATTATGCTGGTGGGAAGGTGTTTTGATCACTTTTGCGCCGATCTGTTTTGCATAGATATCGTACATCGCAAATGTGGTTCTGGCAGTGAGGACTTTTTTGTGTTTGTTGGCTTTTGCATTGATGGCAAAGGAGATTACCTGATCACTTCCCGCACCTAAAATAATATTGGAATTATCGACACCAAACTTTTCAGAGAGGGCGGTTTTAAGTTCTATCATACTGTCATCGGGATACATATGGACGTAAGGTGCATTTTCTCTGATTGCTTCAACTACCTTTTTACTGGTACCGAAAGGATTTTCATTGGATGCCAGTTTGACAATCTCTTCAGGCGCTATGCCGTACTCTCTCATGACAAGTTCTATAGGCTTGCCGCCTTCATAAACCTTGATAGATTCAAGTTGTCTGTTAAAGCGCATCTTTTTCTCCTGATACATAGCTGCCGAGCCATTTGATTTCGCCGGGTGATTTTTCTATCACCTCCTGTATGTTCTGGTCATCGATATGTCCTTTAAAGTCGATAAAAAACATCGATTTGAAGTGTTCCTCTTTGAGAGGACGGGACTCGATTTTGGTCAGGTTGATACCATGATCCTGGAAGTTTTTCAAAAAGTTTACCAGGCTTCCCGGACTGTTGTCTGTTTTGGCAATGATAGATGTCTTGTCATTGCTGCTGCGCTGGTTTTTGAAATCACTTAAAATCAAAAAGCGTGTCTGGTTGGCAAGATTGTCTTCTATCTTTTCAAAATGGATAGGAAGTTTATATAGCTTTGCCGCGATAGCCGAACAGATTGCCGCAGACTCTTTATCTTCTTTTGCTTTTTGTGCTGCGGCGGAAGTAGAGTAGGTCGGGATAAACTCTACATCCATCAAAAAGTGCTCTTCAAGAAAGTTTTTGCACTGGTTGTATCCCTGAGGGTGTGAATAAATACGTTTGATATCTTTTAAATCTTCTGCCAGTGTGGCAAAAGAGTGGTGAATATCCACATAGAGTTCTGCAACGATTTTGGAGTCATATTTGTTCAGACAGTCGATAGTCGTTCCCACGGCACCTTCAGTGTTGTTTTCAATCGGTACTACGCCGTATTTTGCTTCTTTGTTCTGGAGGACTTTGAAAACAGCTTCTATGGAGTTTAGCGGTAGATAGTAGCTCAGTGCTCCAAAACGGCTCTCTGCCGCCTGGTGAGAATAACTTCCCTCCGGTCCGAGATAGGCAATTTTTTCCGGCAGTTCCAGGTTACGGCTGACGGCAAAAATCTCCATATAGATCGCTTCGATAGCTTCGGGTGTCAGGTCTCCGTCATTTTTGCTGTTGAGGCGTTCGAGTATCTCTCTTTCACGTTCGGGACGGTAGATACTTGAGCCGTCATTTTGTTTGAGTCTTCCCACCTCTTTGACAAACTGCATACGTTTGTTGAGCAGTTTTAACAGTTCGTCATCGATCTGATCTATTCCTTTTCGTAATTCTTCCAATGTCATCATGAATCCTTTAGATAATCCTTTTCCAGTGCAATCATATCTTCAAATGTTTCACGTCGTCGGATAAGTCTGTCATTGTCATTTTCGATTGCCACTTCGGCAACACGTCCTCTGGTATTGTAGTTGGAACTCATTGTTGCACAGTATGCTCCGGCACTGTGAATTACCAGAAGGTCGTTATGCCGGGTGAGCGGCAGATTGATGTTTTTGGCAAAAAAGTCTCCGCTTTCACAAACGGGTCCAACCACATCACAGTCACTGCTCTCTTCCTCTTCCCCTTTGCCGATAATTTCGATTTTGTGGTAGGCATTGTAAAGGGAAGGGCGTATCAGATCGTTCATGCCGCCGTCAACGATTACAAAACGTTTCTCCCCGTTGGTTTTTTCATAAAGTACACGCGTAAGAAAATAACCGCTGTTGGCACTTAAAAAACGTCCCGGTTCACACATAATAGTAACATCGAGTCCGGTCAGTGTGGAAAAGATCGCCTGTGCATAGTCGTAAGGCTCAATCAGCTTTTCATCGTCATACTGAATACCAAGACCGCCTCCTATGTCAAAAAACTTGATGTCGATATCGAGTACTTTCAGGCTGCGTACCAGATCTGCTACGATAGCGCTTGCCTCTTTGATTGGTTCAAGCTCTGTCAACTGTGAACCGATGTGAAAGTGGATACCCACAGGATCGAGAAAATCGGAGTTTTTGGAAAGGATATACATCCTTTTTGCCGTGTCGATATCTACACCGAATTTGTTTTCATGAAGTCCTGTTGAGATGTATGGATGGGTTTTTGGATCGATATTCGGATTGACACGGATGCTGATTCTCGCTTTTTTGTTCAACTCTGCCGCCTGTATCTCTACCCGGTTGAGTTCTGCTTCACTCTCGACATTGATCATCAGAATATCTTTTTCGAGTGCCTCTTTGATCTCTTCGTCTCTTTTTCCCACACCGCTGAAGATGATTTTGTAGTTGGGAACACCGGCATAGAGTGCACGGTTGACTTCACCGATGGAGACACAGTCACATCCGGCACCCAGTTTTGAGAAGTGTTTGATGACAGAGAGATTGGAGTTGGCTTTGACAGCGTAGCAGATGAGTGATTTTTTGGCACGAAATGCCTCTTTTAGTTTACCGTATTGTTCTGTGAGATAATCAAAATCGTACAGATATAACGGCGTGTCGTATTTGTCTGCAAGTGCTTGAAAATTGATCATGAAGTACCTTGTTTTTGGCGTATTTTATCCAAAAACATTTAAGATAGCCCGCGGCTTGCAGAGTAGCAGATTTATCTATATTTTCTATAAATATAAAAAGAGGCTATGCTAAGCAGGATGACAGGAAAAACAATGCCTGCTTCCGGAGAGAGTGCACCGTTGGCAGCGATTTTGGCAAGTGTGAAAAATATGCCCCATATCACTAATGTACCGAATATTACCAGTGTGGTAAAGAGTGAGAGGTTTGCACCTCTGTGCTGTATGGGGAAGAGAAAGAAAAGTCCGAAAACAACAATCGGTGCCAAAAGGGGGAAAATAGTCATTGTATAAAGATTTGCCCGGATTTTGTCTGTTTTAAGTCCCTGTTGGTTTAGTAGTCTCAGTGCAGAAAATGAGTCTTGAATGGTTAGTTTTGGACTGGTCTGAAATAGTGTATCTATAATACGCGGTGTAAAGCCGTAAAGTACACCTTTAGACTTATATTTTTTGATCTCTAGTTTGCTTTCTATTGGATGAAGGGGGTCTATTTTAGGAATTTCATAGAGGGTGATTTCTTTAAGTTCCCAGTGATCTTTGACAAATTTTCCATATTTTGCGCCAATTACTTCAATCAGATGGGTTCCGTCTGTTTTGAAAATTTTCATATTTGTACCGGTTTTTTTGTGAGGATGAAGTTTTTCGATATAGGCGTAATCATTGCCTGATTTAATAAAGATAGATGAAGTGATGGAGCTGATTGTTCCTCTTTTACGGATATTGTACGCTGTTTCATGTGTTTGGGTAAAGTAGGGAAGGGTATTGAGTACGATATAAAAGAGGGTAATACCTGTTGCAATATAGATAAATGGTTTTGAAACTCTGGTTTTACTTACGCCAAGTGAATAGAGGGTGAGAAGTTCATTGCTTTTGATAATTTGCAACATTGCCATCAGCAGGGCAAAAATAAGTGTCAATGGTATGGTAAAGTTGATAAATTCGAGAAATTTATTGACAGTATAGAGAATCTGCAAGTTTGCCGAGTCAGGCAGCTTTTTCAGATTTTTGAGCATATCGAAACCGACAAAAAAAAGTTCAAAAGCAACAAAGAGCAGTATGATCTTTTTAAAATAGAGTCTGGCTAGAAACTTTTGGTAGAGTAGCAGATTATTGAGTTTCATGTGCAGTAGTTCATTTTTGCAGGATATTTGTTTTGTATGGTTTTAATATCTGTTTTTGTAAGTTCCTGTGCAATTTCCGCTGCTTTTGTAACAACTTTTTCCACGCAGGGAATCTCTTCTTTTGCAAAATCACTCAGGACATGTTTGATTACATCTTTGCCATGGGGTGGTCGTGAAATACCGATACGTATACGGTCATATTCATTGCCGACAAGCGCATCTATTGATTTGAGTCCGTTATGTCCGCCGCTGCTGCCGCCATGTTTGACTTTGATTCTGCCAAGTTCGATATCAAGTTCATCATGAAGTACGATAATCCGGGATGTTTTATAGTAACGTGATACAGCCAGTACGCTTTCTCCGGAGAGGTTCATAAAAGTAAGCGGCTTTAAAAGAAGCAAAGAACCGGATTTGTAAAGTGCACCTTTAAAAGTCGCTTTGGTAATATTTTGGGGAGAAAGGTCATCAATGAGTTTATCGATGACCATAAAACCGACGTTATGCCGGTTATTTTTATATTTGTCGGTGGGGTTTCCTAGTCCGACTATCAGTGTCATATGCTGTAATTATTTCGCTTTGATAACACCAACAACAGAAACTCTGTCAGCTTCCATGATTTTCACATTCTCAGGTACTTGAATGTCTCTTACAAGTACAGAGTCACCTACGTCAAGATCTGTTACATCAAGTTCAAATGCATTTGGAAGATCTTTTCCTGCACATTTTACCAGCAATCTCTTTTTAGAGTAGATCAATACACCTTTGTTTTTAAGACCTTTTGGTGTTCCTACCGCTTTTACCGGTACAAGATATTTAGATACAACGTCATCTTGAACGATACGAAGGTCTACATGAAGCAGCTGCATTGTTACAGGATCTTTTTGATACTCCTGGATTACAACTTTAAGCTCCTGATCTCCAACTTTTACAGGGAATGCAAGTGTCTCTTTTGCTCTTACAGCTTTGATAAATTCGTTTGATTTAAATGCTGCATTGATATTTTCGATCCCTTTCGCGTAAATGTTGGCGATTAGATAACCATCTCGTCTCAAAGCTTTAGTCGCTTTTTTACCGATACTATCTCTAACGATACCTTCTAACATTATAGTGTCCTTTGTTTGAAATTAAGGGGGCGATTATAGGAAAAATCAGCTGAGAAAAGGCTTTAATTACGCCGGTTCTTCAACTTTAAGATCGATCATAGCACTATCAAGCCCCTCTTCATAATGATTTTTATGATTGAAATTGTCAAGTTTCATTTTAAGATCGCTTCTGTTGGAAGCATTGACCAGTGCTTCTTCTTCATCGATAATATCTCTGGAGTAGAGATCCAGTAGTGCCTGATCAAAAGTCTGCATTCCGTAGATATCTTTACCCTCGGCAATAGCATCGGTGATTTCACTGTCTCTGCCATCTGCAATGAGTGATTCTATACGGGCATTTCTAAAGAGTATTTCAATGGCAGCAGCACGTTTGCCATCTTTGGTTTTAACCAGCCGTTGTGATAAAACACCCTGCAGGGTCGCTGCAAGTGACATACGGATTTTATTTTGCTCATTTCCAGGGAACATACCGATAATCCTGTTGATCGTATCTTTTGCGTCAACTGTATGGAGTGTAGAAAGTACAAGGTGACCTGTTTCTGCCGCATGCATCGCTGTTTCGATTGTTTCCATATCACGCATCTCACCAACCAGAATAATATCGGGATCTTCACGCAGCGCTGCACGCAATGCCGTTGAAAAGTTGAGTGCATCCTGTCCGATAGCGCGTTGATTTACCAGAGATTTTTTGTCCTGATAGACAAACTCAATAGGATCTTCAATGGTGATAATATGTTTGCGGTGGGTAGTATTAACTTCGTCTATAATCGATGCAAGGGTTGTTGATTTACCGCTTCCTGTAGGTCCTGTAACCAGTACCAGCCCACGTTTAAGATTAATAAGATTACGAATACTTGGGGGAAGTTTTAACTCTTTCATTGAAGGAATTTTAACGGGAATTACACGAAAAACAGCAGAGACACCCTCTGTCTGAAAAAACATATTGCCACGAAAACGGTACTGGTCGTTGAGTTTAAAATTGAAATCGACATTTTTTTGGTCTACCAGTTCCGCAAAACGGCTTCTTAGAACCTCTTTTGCCAGTTGAATGCCGTCACTGTGCGTAAGCACTTCATTTGAAAGGGGCATCATTTCACCGTTAATACGACCTCTGTAGACAGAACCGCTTTTGAGATGGAGGTCACTGCCTCCATGTTTGATTAATCCGCTGAGATAAAACTTCAGTTTTTCCAGCATTTTAAAATCAAGTTTTTCAACATCTACATGTTTTTCCTGACGTAAATCTCTGCTTGTTACCATAGGGTACTATCCTTTTTCCAGTTCTTCCAAAATCTCTTTAAATGCAATTTTAAAAGCGTCTAATCCCTCTTCCAGAAGGGTGTTGTATATTGCTTTAATATCGATATTTTTTTCTTCTAATAGAAGAAAAAAGTTTTCTATGATCTCTTCTTCTATCGGTTTTTTTGTCTGTTTGATACCTGTTTGGACAAAAGCATCGATTGTCTCCAGCGGTGCAGTGTTGACAGAGTTCTCATATAGCAACTCAGTAACATAATACGCTTTTGGCAAATCGTTACCTTTGACACCGGTACTTGCAAAGAGCGCTCTTACATTGGGAAGCGCCCATTTTTGAATGTTATAGTAGATTTTGGTCGCATTATAGATACCCAATAGTGCTGTCGGTATCTCTTTTTCGAGAAAGAGGGCATCCATTTTGCGATCAAATCTACTGACAAATATACTGATGACAGCTTTTGGCAGTGGTTTTTCCGGATTGGTGTCACTAAAAATAGTACTTCCTTTTGCAAATGCTTCCATACAACTGTTTGCCTGATCCGGTGAGAAGATCAGTGTTGCATTGACATTGATGCCTTTACTCAGGAGTACCTGCATTGCTTCATAACCAGCATCAGTTGCCGGCACTTTAATCATAACATTGGGACGATTGATAGAAGTAAAGAGTCTTACTCCTTCTTCGATTGTCCCGATTGTATCATTGCAAAGTGCGGGATCAACTTCAATGCTGATAAAACCGTCATCACCTTTTTCATAAAGGTTCAATAGTAAATCGGCAGAAATCTGAATATCTTTTATAGCTAGTGTTTCATATATTTTTTTTGGATCTTCTCCTTTTAACTTTTCGATATCTTCTTTATATGCAGCAGATGAGAGAAAAGCACTTTTAAAAATAGCAGGGTTGCTTGTGGCACCGTTGACAATATGCTTTTCAAGAAGTTTTACAAAACCGCTTTGTAAGAATTCTCTTTCAACAAAATCACACCAGAGTGAAAATTTCCCTTCTTCTATATACATTTATATTTCTCCTAGCAGTTTGGTTAAATCTTTGGTATCGATGATGATATTTGCCTCTTTTTTGAGGATATCTTTTGCGCAAAATGCCACTTTTTTTGCTGCATGAGCAAACATAGAGCGGTCGTTGGCACCGTCTCCAACGGCAATAGTATCTGATTCGGTGATACCAAGAAGTGCCTGTACACGCTGGAGCATATCTCCTTTGGAGTGATCAAACATCATTTCCCCGCCGACCAGACCGCTTAAAAGACCATCTTTGACATGCAGTGTATTGGAAAAGTCTGCATCAAATCCGAGAATATCTTTTGCATGAGATGTCGCATTACGAAATCCGCCGCTAAATACAACAACTGTGTATCCTCTTTTTTTCAGCTCTGCGATAGTCTCTTTTGCACCTGGCATAAAAGGGAGATTGTGACATATGTCATTTACTTTCTCCTCCTCCAAACCTCTGAGAAGGGTCACTCTGGTAGTCAGACTCTCAAAAAAGTCCAGTTCACCCTGCATTGTACGCTCAGTAATCTCCGCAATTTTTTCACCTAGTCCCAGCGGTTTTGCCAGAAAATCTATTGTCTCTCCGTCCATCAGTGTGGAGTCAAAATCAAATACACATAATTTCATGCACATATACCTTTAAAGTTTTTGGATATAATATCAAATTAAATACTAAATTAAAGAAGAAACGATCCCTATGTTTGAAACCTTTATCGATAAATTGCAAAATGATTCCTTTTTGACACTTGAGACAACACCTAAGCACTCTGCTGCATTTCAACCTGTGATTGATCGTATCAAAGAGTTGGGATTACAGAAAAAAGTGGATGGTTTCAGTGTGACTGATTCACCGTTGGCAAAGATGAAATATAGCGCTATGTTTGCCGCTTTGAAGATCCAGGAGAGTTTTAAAAAGCCTGCTTTGGCGACAGTGACAATGCGTGACAGAAACAAAATTGCTTTGCAGTCCGGTTTACTTGGTGCCAATGAATTTGATATCCGGGCTATTTTGGCATTGACGGGTGATCCCGCCTCGATGAGTGACCAGCCTGCTGCGAAAGGCGTTTTTGAAGGTAACTCAACATTGCTGCTGGATATTATCAAATGTTTTAATGGAGGGATTGATTATGCCGGGAAACCTCTGGAGGTACGACCTAAGCCGATTTATCCGTTTGCCGTTTCCAATGCATTTGCCAAAAATCCGAAAAATCTTCAGAAGAAAATGCGTCTGAAACTTGAACATGATGCTCTGGCGATTATTACACAACCTGTATATAGTGCGGAAAATGCAAAATTGTTGCTGGAACTTTTTGAAAAAGCGAAAGTAGAAGTGGGTGATAAAGCAAAAGATGCACAGTTGATTTTAGGTTTTTTCCCGATAACAAAACTGCGTACGGCACAGTTTTTAACAGCGCATGTTCCCGGTGTAGAAGTACCGAAGTTTTGGCATGAAAAATTATTTGAAGCTAAAAATAAAGATGATGAGACACAGGAAAAAACAGGACTTGAACTGAGTCAGCAGGTTTTTGAAGAGATATTTCACATACATCCGAAGATGCATGTGATGGCTGCCAATAATTTTGCACTGGCAAAGGAGATTATTTCACTGGTGCGTTAAAAATCTCTTTTTAAAAGGGATGCTACTTTCAGGATGGTGATGATCGTCTTCTCTTTTTTACCGATACCGTAAATCATTCCCTGATCTTTATGCAGTGTTTCGGGAGTTGGATCTATAGATGATTTTTTGAGTCTGATCGCTTCTGTCAGTTTATCGATCACAAATCCTGCTATATTATCTCCATCGCGCATTACAATATAACGTGTTGCATCATCCGGTTCTTTTTTAGGAAGATTGAATTTCATACGAAGATCAATCAGTGGAATGACATTTCCTCTGAGATTAAATGCTCCCAATACATATGCCGGAGTACTTGGAATACGTGTATATTCGATTGGTTTGATAATCTCCTGGATATCCAGGATGGGTATAGCATACTCTTCATCACCAACGATGAATCCGACAAGTTGTATCTCCTCTTCGTCTTTGTTGTTTTGGACATTGCCCAGGAGTTGATGTTTTTGTTCCTGTTGTTGTTTTAAGACATTGCTTAACTGTGCATCCATTATGCGACCTCCATTACCGGTAGTTTAATATTTTTTCTGAGTGTTTCCATCAAATATTCAGCAGAATATGGTTTGGTGATATACTCTGTCATACCTGATTCGATACCTCTGAGTCTATCTGCTTTTGAGACTCTGGATGTAACTGCCAGAAGCGGCAAGTGTTTATATCGTGAGTATTTGCGGATTTCAGATGCCAGAGTATATCCATCCATCTGCGGCATTTCAATATCTATCAAAACAGCATCAAAGCTTGTATCACCGGTTTTGATCAAATTTAAGGCTTCCAAACCGTTGGTTGCTTCTGTTAGGTTTAATCCCAGAGGTGCCAGCGATTTTTTCATAATTGTACGATCTGTTTTACTGTCGTCTACAATCAGAATATTGTAATCTTCAGGTTTTGTTTTTTGTACTGTTTCAGCAGCAGCTTGCTTTGTAAGATCGATATTGATCCCTTTTGCAAGTTTCATCATGGCAGCAACATCGGTAATTAGTGTTACACCACCGTCGCCCCTGATAGTTGCCCCGGCGATTCCTTCAATCCCCTGTAAATAGTCTCCCATGGATTTTATTACAATCTCTTCCTGCCCGACCAGACCATCAACGATGATTCCAAGTTTGGTTTCAGCCAGACCGATAATAACGACATAGACATGTTCTCCACTGTCAAATACCTGCTCAACTCCGAACATATCGGAAAGTCTTACAAGTGAAAGTATCTCATTTCTCAACCGCAGTACATTTTTGCCTTCGATTGTATAGATCTCATCCATAGAGATACGTACCGTTTCCAAAACAGAGGCAAGAGGAATAGCAAAAAACTCTTCCTGTACAGAGACAAGCAATGATTGCATAATTGCCAGGGTCAATGGAATTTTCAGTTTGAATACAGAACCTTTGCCAAGTTCACTGTCGATATCGATGATACCATTTAGTTTTTCGATATTTGTTTTTACCACATCCA
>VAPK010843029.1_pt1 | contig 10342 bp, 12 predicted proteins | sample 3395031 | NCBI WGS metagenome assembly VAPK01 (sample SAMN08290443, study PRJNA428436) | hydrothermal vent metagenome | isolation source: Deep-sea hydrothermal vent chimney 1 | place: Pacific Ocean: Juan De Fuca Ridge
ATATACTTTTTCACTATCTAATTTACTAACTAACTCACTATATCTTTTTGATACTTTCTTTGACATTTATCTCTCCGCATTTTTGCTTCCACATTTAACCCTGTGGTACAGGTGTTTATACAATATTTTAAGCAGAAAAACTGCTAGACTATCTTAATCTACTATTTCAATACCCATGCTTCTAGCACTTCCTGCAATAATATTTGCAGCCATTTCAGGATTGTTTGTATTTAAATCTACGATTTTTTTCTCAACAACTTCCATAAGCTGAGCACGAGTAAGTTTTCCTACTTTATTTTTAAGTGGGTTATCTGTACCTTTTTTAAGCCCTGCAGCTTTTAAAAGAAGATCACTTGCTGGTGGTTGTTTTGTAATAAAAGTAAAACTTCTATCAGCATATACTGTGATAACAACAGGAATATTATATCCCATCATTGACTTTGATTTTTCATTAAAAGCTTTACAAAACTCCATAATGTTTACACCTTGTTGACCAAGAGCAGGTCCAACTGGTGGAGATGGATTTGCTTGACCAGCAGGGATTTGAAGTTTAATTTGTCCCGTTACTTTTTTTGCCATTTTCTATTTCCTCTTACTATTAAATTTATATTATTTTTTCTACTTGTGAATAAAGTATTTCAACAGGTGTACTACGCCCAAAAATTGAAACATTTAGTTTCAAAGTTCCGTGTACCATGTCATACTCTTCAACAACACCTGTAAAGTTTGCAAAAGGACCTTCAATAACACGGACGCTTTCGTTTACTTCAAATGAAATTTTTGGTTTCGGTGGTGCTTTTTTCTCTACTTTTTCGATGATAAGATTGATATCTTTTTCACTTAAAGGTGTAGGCTTTTTAGCTTCACCGATAAAACGACCAACTTTTGGTAAAGATTGGATTCTGTGCCATGCCTCCATATCAAGATCAATGTTTGCAAAAACATATCCAGGATAAAGACTTCTCTCAGTAATCTTTTTCTCACCTTTTTTAACTTCTATAACATCTTCAGTTGGAACAAGGATATCTCCTAATTTCTCAGGAATTCCCATCTGTTCAAAAATCATTTCCATCGCACGTTTTACACTCATTTCGCTTCCGCCATGAGTTTGAATCGCATACCATTTATGACTCATAAGTTCTCCTTAAAGTATAGATGATAATGAAAACGACATAATCGCATCAATTAGTGCTAAAAACAGCGAAACTACTGTTACAACTATAAAAACAGATACAAAAGCATTTCTTATCTGCTCTTTTGTTGGGAAAATGACTTTCATCAATTCCGCTCTTGAGTGACCAATATAATCTAATAATTTTTGCATCTATCTTCCTAATATTTGTGGCAGGGCAAGAGGGACTCGAACCCACAACAATCGGATTTGGAATCCGGCGCTCTACCATTGGAGCTATTGCCCTAAAAAATCACAGTTTTAAATAAAAACTATGATTTAAGTTTTACTTCTTTATGAAGCGTTCTTTTCTTAAGTCTTGGAGAGTATTTCATAAGCTCTAGTTTCTCAGTTACTGTTCTACTATTTTTTGTAGTTGTGTAGTTAATATCACCACTCTCACTACATTTTAACCCAACTTTTACAGTCATGGATAATCCTTTATATCATATATATCTAAGGGTATAAAACCCTTAGAATGTATCTAACTTATGCTTCGATACTAGCAACAACACCAGCACCAACAGTTCTACCACCCTCACGGATTGCAAAACGAGTACCGTCTTCCATTGCGATTGGAGCGATTAGCTCAACTGTAATTTTAACATTGTCACCTGGCATTACCATCTCAGTTCCCTCAGGAAGTGTGATAGAACCAGTAACATCTGTTGTTCTTACATAAAACTGTGGTCTATAGTTGTTAAAGAAAGGAGTATGACGACCACCCTCTTCTTTACTTAGTACATATATCTCAGCAGTAAATTTTGTATGTGGAGTAATTGAACCTTTTTTACAAAGAACCATACCTCTTTCGATATCTTCTTTTTTAGTTCCTCTTAGAAGGATACCACAGTTATCACCTGCTTCACCCATCTCCATCTCTTTTCTAAACATCTCAACACCTGTTACAGTTGTTGTTTGAGTGTCTTTGATACCAACAATTTCGATCTCTTCGCCTACTTTAACTGTTCCTCTTTCGATTCTACCAGTTGCAACTGTACCACGACCTGAGATTGAGAAAACATCCTCAACAGGCATTAGGAAATCTTTATCTGTTTCTCTTTCAGGAGTAGGAATATACTCATCTACTGCAGCCATAAGCTCAAGAATTTTCTCTCCCCACTCACCAACTTTACCTTCTTTTGCTTCTTCAAGTGCTTTAAGTGCTGAACCAGCAACTACAGGAGTGTCATCACCTGGGAATTCGTACTCATCAAGAAGTTCTCTGATTTCCATTTCAACTAATTCAAGAAGCTCTTCATCGTCAACCATATCTTGTTTGTTCATGAAAACAACGATATATGGAACACCTACCTGGCGAGAAAGAAGGATATGCTCTCTAGTTTGAGGCATTGGTCCATCTGCTGCAGATACAACGAGGATAGCACCATCCATTTGAGCCGCACCAGTAATCATGTTTTTAACATAGTCGGCGTGACCTGGACAGTCAACGTGTGCATAGTGTCTGTTTTCTGTCTCATACTCAATATGAGAAGTAGCAATCGTAATACCTCTCTCTTTTTCTTCAGGAGCGTTATCGATACCATCGTAATCTTTAAGCTCTGCAAGACCTTTTGTAGCTAGTACTGCTGAGATAGCAGCTGTTAGTGTTGTTTTACCATGATCGACGTGACCGATAGTACCTATATTTACGTGCGGCTTACTTCTTTCGAACTTTTCTTTTGCCATTGTATCCTCCGTTTTAAATTTTAAATTAACGTTTTTTTATTCTGTTAAAGTTTTGGCCAAAACTTTCCTGGAGCTCATAGTGGGACTTGAACCCACGACCTCTTCCTTACCAAGGAAGTGCTCTACCCCTGAGCCATATGAGCAAACAATTTACCCATGCTCTTAACCCAAACAATGATCCAGTAAAAATGATTTATAAACTTAGAAAGCAGGTTTGTATAACTTTGTAAAAACGCTAGAAATACGAAATCAGCTCCCAGTTTAAATGGAGCGGGAAACCGGACTCGAACCGGCGACCCTCAGCTTGGAAGGCTGACGCTCTAGCCAACTGAGCTATTCCCGCGTTTAGTGGTGGTGAGAGGAGGATTCGAACCTCCGAAGGTAAAAACCAGCAGATTTACAGTCTGCCCTCGTTGGCCACTTGAGTATCTCACCGTGATATTCCACTTTGATCATTTCTGGTCAAACACTGTTTTTCACAAATGGAGCTGGCAAAGGGACTTGAACCCCCGACCGCCTGATTACAAATCAGGTGCTCTACCAACTGAGCTACGCCAGCATCTGTTTGTGAGCCGAGATTATACAAGATATTTTTTGAAATGTCAAGAGTTTTTTGAAGAAATTTACATTTTTTTTCAAATTGAATATTTTTTAGGAAATCTTCTTTTATTCTCTTATACAAAACTAAATTTATAACATTATCTTTTATTGACATATTTATCGTTATAATCTCTATTATATCAAACCATATCAATAACAGGAGATTTTATTGAAGATTCTATTTTCCCCCAGTGAAGCAAAAACATCTACAGGGGATTTATCACCTATTGATTCTACTTCTTTTATTTTTCCAGAACTTTATGCAAAAAGAGAGTATGTTTTATCTACTTACATAAACTTTTTACATAATGCAGACAAAAAAACTTTGGAAAAACTTTTTGGTTTAAAAAAAGAGAAGGAAATTCTATCATTACAAAAAATTGATCTTTTTAAAGAACCTACATTGAAAGCTATTAAGCGATATACCGGTGTCGCTTACGAATATTTGCAATATACAACACTCACACAAAAGGAGCAAAACTTTCTGGACGAAAATCTTTTAATCTTTTCCAATCTCTTTGGACCACTTCTGGCAAAAGATACCATCCCTTACTACAAACTCAAACAGGGTGAGAGACTGGGAGATTTTGCCATAGAAAAATATTATGCAGAACATTTTACCCCTGCTTTGGATCAATTTCTGGAAGATGAATTTATCGTCGATCTGCGTGCAGGATTTTATTTGAAGTTTTATAAACTCAAACAGCCTTACATTACAATGAAGTTTACCAAAAACGGTAAAGTCATCAGCCACTGGGCAAAAGCCTACCGTGGTATGGTTGTCAAAGCCCTTGCCCAGCACCAGCCTCAAAACGAAAAAATGTTCAGTGAAATCGTTTTTGAAAATCTTTCTGTCATTGAGATTCAAAAAACAAAAATCAAAACCGAATATATCTTTGAGATAACTTCATGAAAGAGATTGTTCTTGTTGGAATTAATTCAAGATATACGCATACCTCTTTAGGACTGCGTTACCTCTATGCCAACCTTCATCAACTCCAGTCCAGAGCAGTCATTCAGGAGTATGTCATTAAAAGTGATCCATCGACCATTGCAGAAAAAATTCTCTCATTAAATCCAAAGATTATCGCCATAGGTGTCTATATCTGGAATGCCTCAGATGTACACGATCTGGTAGAAATTCTGCACAAAATTGCACCAGATACAAAGATCGTACTGGGTGGTCCGGAAGTAAGTCATAAACCTTTTCGTATCAACTGGCAACATGCAGACTATATTATTCAGGGGGAAGGAGAAGTAAGTTTTTACCAGCTTTGTCAAAATATACTCAAAGGAAATCCCCCTGAAGAGAAAATTATTCCGTCTATTATGCCCTCACTTAAAGAGATCAACCTTCCCTATCAATATTATAATGATCATGATATAGGCTTTCGCTATATTTATGTCGAAGCGTCAAGGGGCTGTCCTTTTGAGTGTGAATTTTGTCTCTCTGCTATCGATGAACGTGTCAGGGGCTTTGATATGGATAAACTTTTAGCAGAATTTGAAAAACTCTGGCAAAAAGGAGCAAGAAACTTCAAATTTATCGACCGTACTTTCAATCTCAATATCAAACTTGCCAATCAACTTTTGGATTTTTTTCTTGCCAAAAAAGAGCACTATACGCTGCACTTTGAAGTCATACCGGATAACTTCCCCGAACGCCTTAAAGAGCGTATCAAACAGTTTCCAAAAGGCTCCCTCCAGCTTGAGATCGGTATCCAGACACTGAACGAAGAGATACTGGCAAATATCAACAGACGGATGGATCTGGACAAAGTCAAAGAAAATATTACCTTTTTAGAAAAAGAAACCAACGCCCATTTGCATCTGGATCTGATCATCGGACTGCCGGGTGAAAGTGTTGAAAGTTTTGCAAATAACCTGAACAAACTTAAAACCATGACAGATTCTGAAATCCAGATTGGAATTCTCAAAAAACTCTCCGGTACTACCCTGGATCGCCATGATAGCAAATATCACATGATCTACTCCGACAAGCCACCTTATGAAATCTTGCAAAATGATTTCATATCTTTTGCCAAACTGCAAAAACTCAAACGTTTTTCACGCTTCTGGGATCTAACATACAATAGCGGAAATTTTTACCAGACAATCAATTTCTTATGGAAAGAGCAAAGTGTATATGACGGCTTTTATGCATTCAGCGAATGGATATATACCCAGACAGAATCCACCTGGCAAATTTCCCTCATGAGGTTAAGTGAACTGCTATTTCGCTACCTTACCGAAGAGTTAGGTTTTGATAAAACCAAAATCGCCGATAGTATGATCGAAGATATCATCAAAATTGAAGGACGAAAAATCCCAGGTATCCTCCAGCAACACGCATCACATATCCCAAATCTCAAACGTATGTATATGCAAAAACACCAAAAACGCCAGATTTTGAGGGCATCTTCATGAAGTTTACATTTTTAGGCACCAGCGCAGGCAAACCGACACGTGAAAGAAATGTCTCCGCTTTGGCACTGGAGTTTGATCAGGATAATAAATGGTATCTTTTTGATTGCGGTGAAGCGACACAACATCAACTCCAGAAATCACCCCTGAGTATAGGCAAACTCCATACGATTTTCATTACACATCTGCATGGAGACCATATCTTTGGACTACCCGGACTACTCGCTTCCAAAAAAATGGATGAAGCATTAAAGCCTATTACTATTTATGGTCCCAAAGGTATCAAAAAATTCATAGAGTGTGCCATAGAAATATCCCAAATGCACCTGGGGTTTGATTTGGATATTATCGAGTTTGAAGCAAACAGCACTTTCACTTTTGATAAATTTACGATTAAAACACTTCCACTTATACACTCTATAGAAAGTTTTGCCTTTTACATTAAAGAAAATGACATTTCAAACAAACTTGATGAAGCGAAACTCAGAAGTATCGGTCTAAAACCTTCTCCCGTCTATGGAGAAATCAAAAAAGGTAGAAAAATCCTTCATGAAGGCAAAGAACTTGATCCCGGCGAGTTTATGCTTTCTCCCATTCCCGGACGCAAAGTAATCATCGCCGGAGACAATCAAAAGCCGGAAATATTAAACGGATATCTTGACCGTCTCGATCTGTTGATTCATGAAGCCACCTATACACAGGAAGTCTATGACAATCTCGCGAAAAAAGTCTTACATACCACTGCAAAAGATCTGGGCTTCACCGCACAAAAACATCACATCAAAAATCTCATAGCTACGCATATCAGTGCGCGTTACAATGAAAACGGGAAACTGGGTACAAATATACTGCTTGAAGAGATCAAAAAATACTACGAAGGCAATACCTTTATCGCAAACGATATGGATCAGTTTTACCTGACACGAGAAGGTTCTTTGGAGAGAATCGTTATATAATCGACAATACGATCATAAAGCCAAAACTCCGGCTTTATAAAACTTCCTCCAATAAAGCCGATATGTCCTCCATTTTTATGTACTTCCAGCGTCACGGCAGAGGAAAGTTCTTCCTGAGAAGGAATCACATCTGTACCTGTAAACGGATCATCTTCCGCATGAAGAATCAATGTTGGTTTGACAATATCTCTTATATAGTATCTAGCACTTGATTTTTCATAATAATCAGCAACACTAGCAAAACCGTGTACCGGCGCAGTATATGCATCATCAAACTCCCAGAAAGTTTTGAGTTTATATACCTCTTCACGTCTTAAACCAATCAAAGACTCCATATCGAACATCTCATATTTTTGAAGCAGCTGCCTAAGTAAAGGCTGCATCAAATGACGCTGATAAAATTTTGAAAAACCTTGATCAATTCTATCCGCACATAATTTCAGATCCATTGGAGCACTGATCGCTACTGCCCCATCGAGTAATGACTCTTCATGAAATTCACCCATCAGCTTCAACAGCATATTCCCACCCAGAGAAAAACCTATACCAAAAATGGGAACAAATGGAAAACGCTCCCGCAAATGCATTATCCACGCTCTTGCATCACCCGTCTCTCCACTATGATAAGAACGCGGCAATCGGTTTATCTCCCCGGAACATCCGCGAAAATGCATCAAAACTACAGAAAAGCCTTTCTCACCAAGTTTGTGCATAGTCCGTAAAATATAGGGAGAAGCTATGGAACCAGTCAAACCATGAAATAAAATAACAATAGGACTTTTATCTCTATGGGAAGGCTTTTTATACCAGACACAATCAACAAAATCACCATCTTCAAGTTCAAATCTCTCGGTTTGTAAAAAAGGAAGTTTCGGTTTAACATAGAAGGTAGCATATAGCGTTTGAATATGAGGATTGTTGAAAAAAATGTTCATAACAAAGATTGTAACAGGATAATGTTTAGGAAGTTAAAAAAAGTGGCTCCGGATGCTGGATTCGAACCAGCGACCAAGTGATTAACAGTCACCTACTCTACCGCTGAGCTAATCCGGAATGTTGTAGTCTTCTTCAAAAGAGCCGAAATTATACAAGAAAAAATCTTATTTGTCAAGAGTTTTTTAAAAAATTTGATAATTTATTTTTTTCGGTTATAATGAAATTGATTTTAGAAAAAGGAGTATACTTCATGAAACAATATATCAGCGCTTTTTTAATCACTATTTCTACACTATTTTTGACAGGATGCGTCAAAGATATCAACCCTAATGGTATGACCATTGCAATACCTGCATCTCAAATTACACAAAGCCTGCAACAGCAATTTCCAATAGCTGAAAATACTCAATACGGAAAAGTAACACTAAAAAACCCAAAAGCACTACTGCAAAAAGGCAGCGACCGTATTACCGCAGGAGCGACTGTTCTCTTTTCAAATAGTCTGATACCTGAACAACAAGGTTCTGTATACGTCTCAGGAAAGCCCTACTTTGATGCTAAAACAGGAAGTATTTATTTAAATGACCCGGCTATAGAAAAATTAAATATAAATAACAATAATCTCACCAGATTTTTTCAAGGTTCTCTATCTGACACACTCAAACCTTTTATAAATGAATTGTTTCGTAAAATACCTATATATAAAATAAATAGAAATACAATCCAAGGCTCTTTTGTGAAAAATGTAAAAGTTGAAGATGGGAGTCTCTTGTTAACATTTGGACTGTAATCCAAATGTTAACACACTTTATTTATGTATATGCAATCTATATTTAGCAGCTTTTCTCTTTTTCTCCTGCCAGATTTTTACTAAAACTTTTTTATCCACTGACGGAATTTTTAAAGGAGTATCCCCCGCAGCCCTTACCTGACGAGACTCTTCTCCTACTTTTATACCACTTGGAAACAAATCTAAACTACCGTTAACTTCTTTTATAACGCCATATTCATAGGCATGGGAAACCGAATTGTATTTAACTACATGTGCTTGTTTGTCTTCTATCCAGTTAAACCATTCATCCCCTTTCAGATAACCTTTAAAAGATGAACCATTCTGTTGTTTAAAAATCATCTCACCTTTATATGCCGGAGCACTAAATACCAATACCGGAATACATAAAAACATATATATAATTCTTTTCATCTCTCTTTCCTTAATTCTTTTCCAAATCAAAATACATCACATCACCACGTGCTGAAATATTTGTTATAGCTATACCACTGCTGTGACCATCATATCTTTTGGAATTGGGACTTGTTGTGGCTGTAAAAGCATCCTGATTACCGGTATAAAAAAGATTTCTTTTATCCCCCATATGAATCTTGTCATCCAAACCAGCATTGTTCGCTTCTTCAATATCAACCATTTTATGATTTTCATTATCGTTGCAAGTATTATTATAAGAGCATATTCCAAGAAGGTTATCATCAACATGTAAAATAGATAATCCACCTTCATATGAACCAGCTCCATGTAATACATACAACCCTTTATCATACCCACGATTGGCTCTGTTTTCTACCAAAAAGTATTCTCCTGTTTTACCTGTTTCAATTTTATAAAGTTTATAACTGTTATCACTTGTTGCACTAGCAGCTACATTGGTTTGGCTACCAATTGTTTCAGGTAATACAAACCCTGCATATACTTTACTCCATCCTGTCATATGAACTGGTGTAGTACCGGGAGCTTCTCCAGCTTTACGTGCCCAGTTTCCTCCTCCCATCAAACCAAAATCTCCAATACCTTCAGAACTTAAATCTGTATCATATAAATCGTATAATCCTAATGCCGCATGCCCTAATTCATGTGCGATAATTCCGATTGTTGCATCATTCCCACCATGATTATAATCCAAATCCCAGTGACGTTCCCCAAACTGAGCATAATCACCTTCATAATGATAATCCATAAGTTTTACATTATCCAAACGTGGACCATCTTCAAGCATAGACATATACGCCCATATACTATGATCATAATCTACACCGGAAGCAGCTTCACCTCCTGCTACAAGAAATATTATTTGAAGCTCTTTGTATGATATGCCACCATTACCATCTTTATCATATTGTGCAAAATCGACGTAAGGATCTGCTTTTGTCAACGCTGCACTAATGTCTGCATCCCCAAATGCACCGCTTTTCTGATAACCGGGATGATCTTTATCCAGATGTATGGTCACTATACCATCTGCATTACCATCAGTTTCTACAGCTTTTTCAAACTGAAATCTCCCATAGGATATTTCATGATAGTAATGGTTAAGATCTCCTTCGTTTGATCCAAATATTTTTTGACTCCATACATCCGGACCATGAATAAACTGATAATCATCAAACTCTACTCTGACTACCAATAAAGGTACTGTTCTCTGCGGTAACTGCGTACCATCCTGTGTTACAGTTACCACCATTGTATCACTGTCCGATGCACCATCATCATCTGTTACCCGAAAAGTCAGCGTATGTTCCCCTATACTGGAGGGAGTATAGGTAATAGATG